>WNGJ01000222.1_pt1 | contig 143876 bp, 131 predicted proteins | sample 5400611 | NCBI WGS metagenome assembly WNGJ01 (sample SAMN13153375, study PRJNA577476) | soil metagenome | isolation source: 40 cm soil or saprolite under Garry oak tree replicate 1 | place: USA:California | collected 2016-06-15 | reverse complement strand
CGATGACGCGGCCGAAGCCGCGCGCGAAGATGCGATCGAAAACCGCATGCTTCAGCCCACCATCAGTCCATGATGTACACTTTGGTGGTCCGACGGGCTGTAACTCCCTGTAGAGCCGGGGTAGCTCAGAGGCAGAGCAACTGATTCGTAATCAGTAGGTCGCGGGTTCGACTCCCGCCCCCGGCTCCAGATGTTTCAAGAAGTTTCGCGTCGCTCATATCCGTGAGACGCGCCGCAGCGAGCCGGTCGATGTAGGTCTTATCCCCGCGCGGGATCCAGTGGGCGTAAAAGGCCGGCGTGGTCGTCGGCTTACGGTGGCCGAGCGGCGCGGCGACGTAGGTGATCGGCGCTCCGTCAGCGAGCAGGTGCGTTGCGGAGGTGTGCCGCAGGTCATAAAGCCGATGGCGCGGCAGCCCCGCGGCAGCGACAAAAACTTGCCCGAAGCCTCGCAAGACCAGCGTCGCCATCTCTCTCAGGCGACGGCCGAGAGCGGTGAGGCTTGGGCTCAACCGCTCTCCGCGCCAAGGGATCGCCGTTTAGCTACCGATCGACGTTGTCCTCGTCTTTGACATCATGATCACGTTCGTCGTGATGTGGTTCTGGTTGGCACATGAAATTCGACGCAACCCAGTTCGCGGGGTTGTTCTCGGCACCACCACCGGATACGCCTACATACGTCGGCTGTAGAGGCCAGGGGCAGATGATGCGCTCGTTCCCTTGGGGGGTCCTAGTTCCAGCGTCTTGAGTGACGACGATCGAGTCCGGAGCTTTATTATTTTCGACCCAGTCGACCAGCGGCGCTAACTTATCCCATCCCACCGCCGCGCCGCGAACGCCGCCCGCGCAGTGATCCATCCCGGGGACCATGAAGAGGCGAACGTTCTCCTGCGCTCTGGCGGTGTCGCCCTCGAAGGTGTCTCGGACGATTCCGTGATAGTAGTCCACGGTCGGCTCGGCGCCAATGAGGCCGTCGGCCCAGCCATGGTAGAGAAGGTATTTCCCCTTCCGGTGAACGAGGAACGGGGTGAGGTCTGTTTCGGATCCGTTCAGGATGGCCCGCATGAATCCGCCGCCATCATTGGGCGTCCACGGTCCGGTCCCCGAATGAACGGTCGGACCTGTTGGCGTGTTGGTGTCGAAGTTGAAATCCAGCCACCGGTATTCGCCAGGTCCCGGGAGCAGCGAGGGATCGTTCCGTCGCGCCGTCGGTACCCCGGGGTCGTGCTCAAACCAGAGTAAGTTCACGAACTCCATTGAAAATCCGCCTTGGGCGGGGAAGAAGTGATTCGCCGGCGTGGGGACGACGAATGAGCCCCAGCTGAATTCGGTTCCGAGGCTCTTCCCTTTGTACCAGCGGTGGCCGGCGGAGTTATGAGGACCAGCGTATACGTCTTTGATTGCCCGGATCTGACCCGCGGTCAGCCCTCTAGCGGCACCGAGCGCGTCGATGTCGGCGCTCGTGAAGACTCGCGCACAGGCCAGGGGGTTGCCAACGACGTTGTCCCGAATCTTGTCGTTGTCCAAGACGTCGCATTTCGCGAGCACGGCGTCCCGGAGCGCGTCGATGTCGGCCTGGGTGATATTGTTGTCGAAGCCAACTCCATCGCCGTTGACGTCGCGGAAGAATATTGCACTGCTCCAGACCTGCTCCATGGCGATCTCGATCGCATTCATGAACAGGTCGCCGGCCGCGATCCCGTCGAAGTCATCGGGGAATCGCTGAGCTTCGACAGCGGCTTCCCGGCCGCCGGTCGAGCATCCGTCCCAGTACGAGAAGGCCGCCGGGCGACCGTAGTAAAAATGAATGATGCCCTTGGCGGCGACTGTCGAGACGTGGACTGCGCGCCAGCCGTAGTCGATTTCACGCGGGCGGTTGTTGAAGGCAAATGTAGCGCCGGGGAAGATCGTCGCATCATGCCCCATGTCGCTATTGGCGGTGGCATACCCTTGGTCCAGGCGCACCGTCGACGTCGACACGGCACCGTCGTGACCGCCGTCGCCGAGCGCTACGAAACGTCCGTTCCACTGCGTCGGCAGATTCACTGCGAATCTGACGCGATTTACGCCTTCGCGTGCGTCCCCGGTCGCAATGAACCCCTCGACGCGGCAGTATTCAGGAACGGAGCCAGTCGCGGGTTTCCACGTCGCCGACGTGAGGGTGGGCTCGATCTCCTTCGCTAAGACCGCACCTTGGTCGGCGTGGCCATGTTGGCCGGCCGCGTGGTCGCGGATTGCGAGCCGCGCCGTCGTGAGGGCCGCGCAGTCTTGGAATATCGGAACATGGTCTCGCGCACTCGCCGGGGAAGAAACGCAGAGAGCGAACGTCAGAAGGACGAGGCCGAACAGACTGCGACCGCCCGTGTGATCCATATTCCACCTCATGATCGTGTTTGAGGCCGCGGAGCATGGCTGTCATAGAGGGACCTACTGTGCGTTGGGACCACACGGATTGAAGGTGGCGAGTCGGCCCGGTCCCCGCCTCGTATGGGCGCGGGAAGTGGGGACAAGACGCAGACCCTCACGCTACTCGCATCCCTTCGGCCCGAGCGGGCACGACTGTCAGTGCGGTAGCGGCGATGCTATCCGAGGCAGTTAATGCATGTCAACGCGGGGCAGGACTCGGCCTGACAGCGACGGAGACTATGCGACCATGCGGTGATGGCGTCTGCCTGGGGCGCGTGCGTGCTGTGGGTGCGGGCAGCGCCGGCAGATTACAGACCGCATCACTCGCTTGGCAGTGTCTTCCCGACACCATCGACCCGCGTGGGCCGAAGGGGGGAAGGCGATGACCGAGGCACCAAAGACCTCGGAGATCGGGGGAACGAATGAACCCCTACTCCTACCAGCACGAGAAGATGGGTGAAGCCATCCACTATCTCATGCTCCCTGACGTGCCATTTGAGAAGAAACTCGTCGCCGGCATGATGGAGTTCGAGCACGCCTTCCACATGAGCCTGCCATCAGACTCGGGGTTCAACCACTTCGACACGGTCGCGCAGATCATGGGGCGCTCTGGACCGTGGGAGGAGCGGGCCGCGACTCTGACGCCACTTCAACGCAGTCAGGTCGTCAAGGCGCTCTGGGAGCTCGACCGCGCAGTCTCGCGCGACTACTACACCTACGAGGCTCAACGATGATCGCCGCCATCTCCGAGGGCACGGACGCATCGGGCACGTGCCCTGACACGGGTTGCCCGGTGGGCGCGGCACCCGGGCTCTCTCATCGCCGCCCCGCGAAATGCCCCGTATTCCTCGCATTCCCGTCTGGCATCCCGTATGCGACCAGGCTCCGTCATCTCGTCTCAGGAGGAACGCCATGGACAAGAAGAGCCGCAGTCAGCGAAACCCCGCAGTGAAGGATCTGACGCCTCGCAACCCAACGGGTGTCAAGGGTGGCGCACCGGCGCCCAAGCTCTACGAGACGGCGTGCAAGGGCACACACCTACCAGAGGTCACGCTCGAACTCTGGTGATCTGTCGCGCCGAGCGGAGCGCCCGATCACCCGGCGACGGCGCGCCCGGAGCCGGGGGGGGCCCGTCACCCCGTCGCCATGGCCGGTATGACCTTCGCCCCCATCAGCTCGATCGAGCGCATGGTCGTGGGGTGATCCATCCGGGACTCCTGCGCCTCGAGCAGGAGGTGGCCGATCCCCAGCTCGCGCCGCACGTGGGCGAAGCGGTCGATCACCTCGTCGGGCGTGCCGGCGATGATGTAGTGGCCGTCCAGCAGCTCGTCATAGCTCATGGTCGCGAGCGATCGCGGGCGCGCCCGCATGGCGAACTGCGTGCCGGCCCGCGAGCGCATCCCCACCGGCGAGAAGTACTCCACGGGGCCGCGCAGCGTCGGGCCCATGCGCCACACGAAGTGACGGCCGGCCTCCAACGCCTTGGCCTTCGTGTCCGCGGTGACGGCGCAGATCAGGAAGCCGAAGTCGTCGGGGCCCGCCGTACGGCCGACCTCGGCGGCGCCCTGACGGTAGTAGTCGAATAGCTCGCGCGCCACGTCGAACGGCACGAGAAACGGCACGTACGTGTACCCGCGACGGCCGGCCCACACCGCCGTCTCCGGGCTCGCGGTGCCGGGTATCCAGATGGGCGGATGCGGCTTCTGCAGCGGCACGCACCACGGGTTGACGTGCCGGAAATGGTAGTGGCGACCTTCCCAGCGGAAGGGGCCCGGTGTCGTCCAGGCCTTCAGAATCAAGTCGTGGCACTCCTCGAAGCGCTCTCGATTGTGGACGGGATTGGAGTTCGCCCACCAGGTCTCCACGCCGGTCCCGCGCACGAAGCCGGAGAGTACGCGGCCGCCCGAGATCAGGTCCGCCATGGCGAGCTGCTCGGCCATCCGCACCGGGTTGTCCTCGATCGGCAAGATGTTGCCGAGGATCAGCAGCTTGGCCCGCGTCGTGGTGCGGGCAAGGATCCCGGCCGTCATGTTGACGCTGACGTTGACGCACGAAGGTGTGGAGTGGTGCTCGTTGATCATCAGCCCGTCGAAGCCGGCCCGGTCGGCGAATTCGTACTCGTCGAGATAGCGCTGGTAGTTCGCCCGGGCTTTCTCCGGGCTGAAGAACCGGTTCGGAAAGTCGAGACGGAGCGACGGATACTTGGCGCCCTCCTCGTCGGGGAACTCGTGGTGCGGCATCTCGCTGAAGTAGTAGAGCTTCATGGCCGGATGGGTCCTCGCAGGAAGTCGATCACGAGGCGCGCGAATGTATCGGGCTGCTCGATGGGCGGCAGGTGGCCACACTTCTCGAGGACGGACAGCGTCGCATTGCCCAGCAGCCGCCGATACTGCTCGCCGCAGTCGAGGGGCACCACGCGATCCTCGCGTCCCCAGACGATGAGCGCCGGATTCGTCACCCGCGGTAGAAACCGGGCGAGCCGAGGATTGTGCATATAGGGCTTCCAGGTGAGCCGCGCGGTCATCTCCTGGTTGCGCACGGCGGTCTCCAGCTCCGCCGCCGTCGGCGCCCGGCCGAACAGCTCGTCCCACTCGGGGATCGTCGCCGGATCGTGGACGCTCAGGGTGCGCAGCTCCGCGGGCGGATGATAGAAGATGTCGAGGATTTCCCCTCTCTCCGGCTTGAGCCCGCCTGGCGCCACGAGGACGAGCCGGTCGATCGAGCGTGGACTCATCGTGGCCAGCTCCGCCGCCACCCACCCGCCGATGGAGTGTCCGAGCACGTGTGGCCGGCCCAGGCCGGCGGCGTCGATGAACCAGAGATAGAAGCGCGCGAGATCGTCGATGCTTTCCATCCACGGCGCGTCGCCCGAGCGTCCGAATCCGGGATGGGTGGGGGCCCACACGGTGAAGCGCTGGGCCACCTGCTCGACCCACCGCGTCCATCCGCGATTGCCGCCGGCACCGTGGAGGACCATCAGCGGCTCGCCCTGGCCGCCGGTCCACGCGTGGACGTCGATACCGCCGACCGAGATCGTCTGCTCACGAGGTCGCATGCGCCGTATTATGCGCCCGGCGTCTCGGCTTCCCAGGCGCAGCCAGCCGATCGCCGGCCGATGGCGGAAGTCGGGGCGGCCCTAATCAGACTCTAGCCGGCTATGCTCTCCGGCCCGATCGAAAACTAGCCAGGTTCCAGCCGCCCGCGGTCGCTGCCAGAGCACGATCCGCGTGAATTTTGCCGCACTTACAAGAGGTGAGCAGTTTTGGTGTGGCCCTTGCTCTAAGAGCACGTGCAGGCCTCGAGCCTGGGCAGCGAAAAGCTGGCGAACCAACCGGCGGTCGAGTCGCGTTCGCCTGAGGATTCTATGAACAGCTCACTTGTGCGCCGACGCGGATCAGAGGACGGTATCGCGCTGCCGCTCACGCTGATCATCATGTGCTTGATCACGTCGCTGACCGTCGCCTTCCTGGCCCTCACCTCGACGGAGCCCATCATCGCCAGCAACCAGATGCTGAACGTGCAGGCGCGGGCGATCGCCGAATCGGGCGTCGAGCGCGCGCTCTGGGCGCTGTCGAAAGGCGCGACGTCTCCGGGCACGCTCGGCACGCTGACCGACCCGCTGCCGGCGCCGCTGCCGGCGCTGTACGACGGCTCGACGTACGTGGCCATGGGCGTCGGCGGCTTCATCGTCACGGTCGCCCCCGGCGCCGCCTCGAACGAGCGCACGATCACCGCCGTCGGCTACGTGCCCAACAACGTCAACCCGATCGCGATCAAGAAAATCCAGACGACGGTGACCCGGGTGAAGTTCCTGGATCCGCCCTGCGCGGTGTGCGCGGGCGGCGAGCAGCCGCCGTTGACGAATACCGAGATCCAGGTCGGCGGCTCCGCGTCGATCACCGCCAGCCTCGCCAACGGCGCGGAGTATTGCGCCGGCGTCAACCCGACCGCGGCCGCGTACTCGCAGGGGTCGATCAACACGAACGGCCACCCGAGCATCACGGGCCCGGTGGGCGGATCGGACACGGCTCCGAACCAGCCGACCTCCAACTTCAGCAATTTCCTGTTCAGCGACAGCGACATCCTCACCCTGAAGTCGCTCGCGAAGGCGAACGGGACGTATTACCAGGGGGACCAGCACTGGAGCTCGCCGCCTCCGAACGGCATCATCTTCGTTGACACGCCCTCCGGCAACGCGCTGACGAACAGCTCGCCCAACAGCGACCTGATCACCGTGGACGTTCACGGTAACTGGGGCGCCGGCTGGAACGGCTGGATCGTGGTCGCGGGGTCCATTCATGTCAGCGGCAACGTCACGATGAACGGGCTGCTCTACGCGCAGAACGACGTGACGCTGCACGGCTCGGGCGGCGGCAGCATCACGGGCGCGGTGATCTCGACGAACCGCGTGGACACGGCCTCGACGAACGTCGATACGGACGACGTCGGCAACGCCCCGATCAGCTACAACTGCCCGTCCGTCCGCAACGGGGGCGGCACCGTCCCGCAGAACTGGTTCGTGAAGCCGGGAACGTACAGAGAGGTCCCGGGCTCCTGAGACTCGCGAGGATGTCAGGAGCTCAGACGACCGCGTCCCGCCGCAAGCGCGCGATCTCCGCCGGCTCGTAACCCGCTTCGCCGAGGATCTCGTCGGTGTGCTCACCGAGGGTCGGCGGCTCCCGCTCGATGCCGGGGCCGCCATGCGCCAGCCGGAACCCCGCGCCCACCAGGCGCATCGGCCCGTAGCGCGAGTCGATGGTCTGCAGCACGTCGCGGGATTCCAGCTGTGGGTGCCGCGTGATCTCCTCGATCTTCCAGACGGTGGCGCACGGGACGTCGGCGGCGGTGAGCCGCGCTTCCCAGGACTTCGGATCGTCCTTGGCCAGGGCGGTCTCGATCACCTCGCGCAGCGCGGCGTCGTTGTCCGTGCGCGCCCGCCAGTCCTTGAAGCGCGGGTCCTCGAGCGCGTCGGCGCGGCCGAGCGTGCGCATGAGGCTCGCGAATTGCTTTTCGGTCAGCACGGCGAGGACGAGGTAGCCGTCGCCGGCGCGGAAGCGGCTCGCCGTCGGCTTGCGGCTCACCGAGCCGTTGCCGATCTGCCGCTGCGGGATGCCCGCCACCGTGTACTCGGAGACCGGGCCCGGGATGAACGCCAGCGCGGCGTCCAGCATGGCGACGTCCACGAACTGGCCGCGGCCGGTGTGCGTGCGCTGGTAGAGCGCGCTCGACACCGCCAGCGCGGCCGTCATGCCGCCGATGGTGTCGCAGAGCGCGAACCCCGCGCGCATCGGCCCGCCCGCGGGCTCGCCGGTGATCGACATGATCCCGGACATCGCCTGCAGCTTGCCGTCGAAGGCCGCCGTCGTGCGCTCCGGGCCCGTGTGGCCGAAGCCGGAGACGGCGCAGTAGATGAGCCGCGGATTGATCGCGGCGAGCGTCTTGTAGCCGAGTCCCAGCCGGTCCATGACCCCGGGCCGGAAGTTCTCCCACACGACGTCGGCGCGGGTCGCCAGCCGCTTGACGACCTCGACCGCCGCCGGCTTACGCAGATCCAGCGTGATGCTGCGCTTGTTGGCGTTCACCGCGAGGAACGAGGACGCCATCTTGCGGTCCGCCCATTGCTTGCTGACGAGCAGGTGGCGCGACTCGTCGCCCTCGTGCGACTCGATCTTGACGACGTCGGCGCCGAGCAGCGCCAGCTGATAGGTTCCGTACGGGCCCGCGAGATAGCGGGTGAAGTCGAGGATCCGGACGCCCGCGAACGGCTTGCTCACTTGCTTGGCCCTCCCTGGGGGTGGCCCCCCTGGGGCTATGCCTCGTCGCGCTTCGTCTTCGCGATGGCCTTGATCTCGTCGAACTCGCGGCGCCGCTCGGCGATCTGCTCGGGCGTCATCCGGTCGAGGTTCGAGAAGTCGAGCTTCCACGAGGCGTCCTCCTGCCAGCGCAGCGGCGACTGGACCGTGGTGCGCGCCGCCGGCGCCGTCTCCAGCACGCGCAGCGCCAGCTCCAGCGTGAGCGCCTGCGACTCGACGTCGAACGGGCGTCCGGCGGAGTTGCCGAGCGGGAAGTCGCTGAAGAGGAAGCGCGGCACGCCGCAGTGCTCCACGATGTCCTTGGCGCAGCCCATGATGACGGTCGGGATGCCGTTGGCCTCGAGGTGCCGCGCGACCAGACTCACGGTCTGGTGACAGACGGGTCAGCTGGGGACGAGGAGCGCGACGTCCGCGCCGTCGTCCCGGCAGCGTCGCAGGAGCTCCGGCGCGTCCGTCTCCAGCGTCACCCGCTGGCTCCGGTTCGTCGGCGCGCCGTGGAACCGCGGGGTGAGCGCGCCGAGCCGCCCGGACTTCACGGCCTTCTGCAGCTGCGCGAGAGGCAGCCAGGTGTTCGGATCCTCGGCCTTCGTGTGGACGCGGTCGTAGCCGACGTGCGAGATGCGCAGATCGGGCACCGTGTCGCTGGCCTCGGAGTAGACCTTGTAGAACTTCGCGGCGGCGTTGTAGGGCGCGCCCGGTCCCTGGTCGCCCACGCCCGGCTGGTACAGCGCGGCGGTCGTGATCAGCGCCAGGCGCGACTGCGCCAGCGGCTCGAGCGGCGGCGTGAACGGCACCTCGGCGAAGTGGGCCCACCGATACGCGCCGTAGCCGAGCCTCAGGTAATAGTCGCGCGTACGCTGCATGTACGGGATCGGGACGTCGTGCTCGGGAGCGAACGCCATCGGGCTCTCCTCGCTACGCGGCATGGTACCTCAGCGCGCCAGGATCGGCGGGACCGGGCAGTCGAGCGCCGCCGCCACCGCGCGCAGCATCTCCGCCTCGACGACCGACACCGTCGCGTCCGCGATCACGGTCTCCACGCACGCCTCGAGCAGGCGGCCCTTCACGAACGGCGCGAGCGTGGCGAGCCGGCCGAGCGCCTCGCCCACCGTCGCGAACTCCATCGCCTCGCGCGGCAGCGGCGGCGCGTCCGGCAGATCCAGCGCGCTCATGCCGCGGGCGAACGCCGCCGCGGTGTCGCCGCTGCCGGCGTGCGCCAGCAGCGAGAGCACGAGCCGCGCGTCGTCCGGCACCTCGCGAATGGAGCGGAAGCGCACGGGCACGTCGCGGCCGACCGTCGGCGCCAGGTGACGGCGCGCCAGCGTCAGCAGCACCGACTCCTCCAGCGTGATCCGGTGATCCGCCTCGACGAGCATCTGCAGCTGGCGCGCCAGCGTCTCGCGCGCGGCCGCGTCGAGGCTGCGCAGCGACGGCCCCGCGAGCGCCACCACGGGCAGCCGCGCCTGGACGGCCAGCCCGCGCGTCTGTCCCGCGAGCGCGTCGGCGCGGCGCGCGAGCGCGTCGGCCCCCGCCGCCTCCAGCAGCGCCAGCTGCTGCTTGCGCGCCAGCTCGTCGTCGCTCAACGCGAGCGCCAGCACCAGCGCGCCGGCACCCTCGGCATCGGCGACCGCCTCGTTCACCGCCGCCGGCAGGTTCTCGAGCACCGCGCTCGCGTACTGCACGTGGGACGGCGTCACGCGGCCGACCGAGTCCAGCACGCCCGCGACGCGGGCGGCGCGAGCGGCGGGCGCGGGCGCGGCGGCCAGCGGGGCGGCCGCCGCGGGCAGGGGCGCGGGCCGCGCCGTCGGCGCGACGGGCGCGACCGACTCGGGCGGCTCGGCGGCGCGCGGGCGCCGCCGCTTGAGGTACTCGATCGGGTTGAAGCGGCGGTCGATCCGCGCGATGCGCTCGAGCAGCGGGGGATGGGTCGCGAACAGCGACTCGAACCACATGCTGACGCCGGTGGCGAAGAACATGTGGCTGAGCGTCTCGGCGCGGCGGTTGGCGACGAGCGAGCTGCCCGGCCCGGCGCTGATGGTCGCGAGCGCGCCCGCGATGCCCTCGGGGTTGCGCGTGAACTGCACCGAGGAGGCGTCGGCGAGGAACTCGCGCTGGCGCGACACCGCCGCCTTGATCAGCCGGCCGAAGAAGAGGCCGGCGTAGCCGATGATCAGCAGGGCGGCGCCGACGAACACGATGCCGCCGCCGCTGCGGCGGTCGTCGCCGCCGCTCCGCGCGCGGAGCAGGAAGTTGCCGACCTCGCCGATGAACAGGATGCCGGCGAGCACGCCGATCATCTGCACGCTGAGCCGCATGTCGCCGTTGAGAACGTGGCTGAACTCGTGCGCCACCACGCCCTGCAGCTCGTCGCGCGTCAGCGTGCGCGCGGTGCCCTCGGTGACGGCCACCACCGCCTCGTTGGGGCTGTAGCCCGCGGCGAAGGCGTTGATGCCGCGCTCGCCGCGCAGGACGTAGACGTGGGGCACCGAGACGCCGGAGGCGATGGCCATCTCGTCGACGACGTTCAGGAGCCGGCGCTCGTCGGCGTCGCGGGTGCCGCGCTCCACCCGCACGCCGCCGGCCAGCTGGGCCACCGCGTCGCCGCCGCCGCGCATCTGGAGCACGCCGACCAGCGTGCGGATGCCGATCACGGCCAGCGTCACCACGGTCAGGGTGACGTACAGCCCGGGCGACGGCGTGAAGAACCCGCGCGCGCCCACGTACAGGGCGAGCGGGACCACCAGGTTGACGGCGAGGACGACGCCGACGACGGCGAGCGCGAACAGCACGACGAGGAGCGAGGTGCTCCGCCGCGCCCGCGTCTGGTGCTCGAAGAACGTCACGGCCACGACGTCAGCTGAAGGAGACGCGCGGCGTCTTGCGCTCCTCGGGGCTCTCGGTCGATTGCAGCTGCTCCGCCTGCGTGAAGGCGAAGACGTTGGCGATGAAGTTCGCCGGGAACGTCTCGCGGCGGATGTTGTACTCCATGACGGAGTCGTTGTAGCCCTGGCGGGCGAACGCGATGCGGTTCTCGGTGCTCGTCAGCTCTTCCTGGATCGCCAGCATGTTCTCGTTCGCCTTGAGCTGCGGGTAGGCCTCGACCACCGCGAAGAGCCGGCCGAGCGCGCCCGCCAGCCCCGCCTCCGCCTGCGCGAGCCCGCGCATCGCCTCGGCGCCGCCCGGGGCGCCGGCCGCGCGCTGCGCGGCCTGCACGGCGCCCGAGCGCGCCGCGATGACGGCATCGAGCGTCTGGCGCTCGTGCGCCATGTAACCCTTGGCCGTCTCCACCAGGTTGGGAATGAGGTCGTAGCGGCGCTTGAGCTGGACGTCGATCTGCGAGAACGCGTTGCGGAACCGGTTGCGGAGCGTGACGAGCCCGTTGTACATCGCCATCACCCAGACGACCACGGCGACGACGACCGCGAGGAAGATCCACCCGCCGATGCCCATCGAGCGCCCTCCTTGTGTGGGAGCGTCCCCGTCGCCGACTCTAGCACGGGCGCCCGTTGTGCTACGATTCTCGCCGTGGTCGCGATCCGACGCTGCCCGCCAGTCCCCGCCGGCTCGAAGTCCGGCTGCGCTACCGCGCGTGGGCCGCGCTGAGGGTGGGCGCATGACGACGGCGCCGCGCAAGCGCATTCTCGTCGTGGACGACGAGCCGCTGATCATCGAGGTGCTCAGCGAGCATTTCAAGCCCACCTACGACATCGAGACGGCGCTGAACGGCACCGACGCGCTCACGGCCGTGCTGCGCGGGCGCCCCGACGTCGTCCTGCTCGACATCAACATGCCGCGGATGAACGGTGTCGAGGTGCTCAAGGACATCAAGAAGATCGACGAGAGCATTCCCGTGATCATGGTCACCGCCAACGAGCAGATCGCGCTCGCCGCCGACGCGCTCAAAACGGGCGCCTTCGGCTACGTGCCCAAGCCGTTCGACTTCCGCTACCTCGATCACATGATCGCGGCGATCTTCGATCGTCCGCGGCCAGCACGCTGAGCACCGCCAGCGGCCAGCCCGGGGTGATGGACCTCTTCGAGTCGTGTCGCGAGCGAGCGCGCGTGCAGGCGCGCCGCGGCCGATTCGCGGACGCCGCCGCCGCGCTCCGCGAGGCGATCGTCGCGCGGCCCGACGACCTCACGGCTCGACTCGATCTCGTCGTCGCCCTCCGCCGCCTGCGCCGCGCCGCCGACGCCGAGACCGAGGTGCGCGCGGCGGTGGCGCTGGCGCCGGGCGCCGTCTCCGCGCGCGAGGCGCTCGGCAGCGTGCTCTTCGAGCAGGGCCGCGACCGCGAGGCGGCCGAGGCTTTTCGCGAGGTGCTGCGCGCGCGCCCCGACCACGCGCGCGCCGGCCTCAACCTCGCCTGGGCGCTCGAGCGCCTGCAAGATTGGGAGGGCGCCGAGGCGGCCACGCGCGCCGCCCTCGCGCGGCGCCCCGACGATCCGCTCGCGCGCGAGACGCTGGCGCGCGTGCTGCGCCGGCAGCGGCGCCCCGTCGCCGCCGCCGACACGCTTCGCGCGGCCGCCGCGCAGGCGCCGGGCCGCGTGGCGCTGGCGCTCGGGGCGGCGCTCCTCGACCAGGGACAGTTCAACGATGCGGCGGCGGCGTTTCGCGAGGCGATCGGCGCCGCGCCCGCCGACGCGCGCGCGTACCAGGGGCTCGCCGTCGCGCTCGAGCGCGCGGGCCGGCTCGCCGACGCATCGGCCGCCTACCGCGAGGCCGCACGCCGTCGCCCGGGCGACGCGCGCGTGCTCGTCGCCCTCGGCCGCAACCTTCGCCGCCGCCGCCACTACGGCGAGGCCGCGCACGCGCTGCGCGACGCGCTGCGCGTGGCGCCCGACGACGCGCGCGCCTGGTATCACCTCGGCGTGACCCTCGAGCGCCAGGGACGGTACGACGAGGGGCTGGCCGCGCTGCGCGAGGCGCTGCGCCGGCGCCCGACGTTCGTGGCCGCGTACGTGGCGCTCGCGGGCGGGCTGCGACGGCGGGGACGCTGGACCGAGGAGGCCGAGGTCTACGAGCAGGCGCTGCGCCTGCGACCCGGCGACGTCGACCTCCACGCCGGGCGCGGGCTCGCGCTCGGCGCGCTCGGGCGCTACGCGGAGGCGGAGGCGGAGCTGCGGCGCGCCCTCGCCGGGCGTCCCGACGACGGCGACCTGCTCTACGAGCTCGGCGTCGCGCTCGGACGCCAGGGCCGCCACACCGACGCGGAGGCCGTGCTGCGTGAGGCCGTGCGCGTCGATCCGACCAGCGTCCGCGCGCGCGCCAATTTCGCGCTCGGCCTCGGCCGCCAGGGGCGCCACGCGGAGGCGGAGGCGGCGTACCGCGAGGCGCTCGCCGTCGCCGACCATCCCGCGCTCCATCGCGGGCTCGGCGTGTCGCTGTACTGGCAGGGGCGCGCCGCGGAGGCGGAGGCCGCGTTCATCTGCGCGATCCGTCTGAAGCCCGACTACGTGCGCGCGCACTGCGACCTGGGTGAGATGTGCGCGGAGCAGGGACGGCTCGAGGACGCCGAGCGCGCGTACCGCGAGGCGATCCGCCTCAAGCCCGACTCGCTGACGGCGCGCGCGGCCCTGCCCGGCGTGCTGCTGGCGGGCGGGCGCTACGCGGAGGCGGAGACGGCGGCGCGCGCCGCAATCGCGCTCAACTTCGAGGTGGCGCGCGCGCACTTCGATCTGTGGCAGGCGCTCGAGGGCCGGCGAGACTGGGCCGGGCTCGCGGAGGCGACCGCCGAGTTCCTCGCCAGGCTCCCCGAGCATCCCGACGCGCGGGCGCGCCTGGCCCGCGCCCGGGCCGAGCTGGCGCGGCTCAGCGCGGCGCCGGCGCCGCGCTCGCGGCCGGCACGCTGAGGAGCCGGCCGAACTCCTCGAGCTCGCGCCGCGGCGTTCCGGCGCGCTGCCGCAGGGCCTCGAGCACGGCGCCGGGATTGTCGTTGATCGCGCGGGTCGTCTTCTCGAACACCCGCACGAGGCGCGAGGCTTCCTTCTCCGCCTTGGCGGCGGCGATCGAGCCCGCGAGCGCGCTGGCGGCGGACAGCACGCGGCTGTCGAGCTTGACGAAGGCGCCCACGGTCGGCGCGATGAGGTTCCTGCCGTCGGGCCCGGAGGTCACCTTCCAGTCGATCGTCACCACGGCCTGGCCGCGGATGTTCGGCAGGATCGCCTGGTGATACTCGCCCTTGGCGTACATCACGCGCAGCCCCGGCGCGCCGTAGACGACCTCCAGCGCGCCCACCGCGCCCCAGCCGTCGTCGAGCATGAGCCCGCCGGGTGTCCGCCAGATCCGGTAGCGCGCGACCCTGAGCGTCTGCGTCACGTGGGTGGCGAACTCCGGGTGCTCGAGGAGGTACTCGAAGACCTCGCGCCGCGCGACGAACGACTCGCCCTGCACGCGCGTGGAGAGGGAGGCCTGATCGATGACGGGCGCGAGGCGGGCGCGGATGGCGGGGGGAACGTCGGCGGGCAGCGCCGGTGCCAGGCGTCCGGCTGACGCCGGGCCGGCGAGCGTCGCGAGCGTCGCGACGCCGACGGCAGCGATGAGACGGCGAAACCGCTGCACGACCTGGCGATTATCGCACGACACTTGACGACGGACCGCGCCCTCCGTACCCTCGGGCCACTCGGCCGAGCCCGACCGTCGGGCCCCCGTCGCGGGGGCGCAGGAGCGGGGATGCTGCTGCAGTACCTGTACGCCGTCGTCGAAGGTCTGCCGCACGGCTGGCAGCCACCGCCCCCCGTGGTCGGCGAGCGCGTCGAGCGGCGCGCGCTCACCGGCCTCGTGATCCTGTCCAGCGCCACCCCGGTCGTTCCGCCGGCGAGCCCCACCACGCTCGCCCTCCATCACGACGTGGTCGCCTCCGCGCTCGACGCCGACGGGCTCGTGCCCTTCCGGTACGGCACCGCGCTGCTCGCCGCCGACGTCGACGGCTGGCTCACGCGCGAGCGGTCCGCGCTGGACGGCGCGCTCGCGAGCGTCCGCGGCTGCGTGGAGATGAGCGTCAAGCTGCTGCGGCTCGACACCGCCCCCGCCGCGGCGGCGCCGGTGGACGCGACGCGCGACGCCGCCGACGAGCGGCGCCTGCGCGAGCTCGCCGACCAGATCGTCGAGCGCGCGGCGCTCGCGCAGTGGCGGTACCGGCCCGCGGGCACCGCGGGCAACGTGGTGGCGTCGGTGGCGTTCCTGCTGCCGCGCGGCGAGCTGGCCGACTTCCTGGCGCGCATCGCGCCGGTGGCCTCGCGCGCGGTCGGCGTGGCCGTGGTGCCGACGGGACCGTGGCCCGCGTACTCCTTCGTCCCCACGTTCGACCGTCCGCCGCTCGCGACGGTCGCGCCCCCGCCGATCGATCGCGCCGCTAACCGGCGCGCGGGGTAGAGGCGCCCGTTTGCAGACGCCGGGGGGGTCGGCTACTCTTGCCGCCACTTCCCGGAGGACAGCATGGCGAGGCTCGCGGTGGCCGCGGTGGACGCGATGATGGCCGAGCGGCCCGACAGCACGCTCGAGGCCGCCCTCGACGTCTTCGAGGTGTTCGCCAGCGGCTCGCTCACGGACGAGGTGTATATCCTGGAGGACGTCGCCGGTAAGCGCATCGCAATCGCGCCGACGGCGGTCCGGGACAAATATCGGCGGGGGTGACCCATGGCCATTATCGTCGTCTCCACCCAGATGGGCGCGGGCGGTCCGGAGATCGGCATGGCGCTCGGCCAGAAGTGCGGCTTTCGGTACGTCGACCAGGAGCTCCTGCAGGACGCCGGACGCCGGTACGGCCTCGCCGAGGAGCGCCTGTCGCACCTGGACGAGTCCAAGCCGACGATCTTCGAGCGCTTCGACGCCGAGACGCGCCACCACATCACCGTGCTCCAGACGACGCTGCTGGAGCTGGCCGAGCTGGACAACGCGATCTTCATGCGCGGCGGCGGCCAGTGGCTGCTGCGCGGTGTGCCCCACGTGCTGCGGGTGCGCCTCATCGCGCCGTTCGAGCACCGGGTGAAGCAGTGGATCCGGCGCTGGGCGGCCGTCAGGGGCGAGACGCCCAGCCAGCGCGCGGCGGCCGACCTGGTACGCCGTGACGACACCGAAAAGGCGGGCCGGATGCGCTACCTGTACGAGGTGGACATCAACGACCCCATGCTCTACGAGCTGATCATCAACACCGAGCGGGTCACCCACGACGCCGCCGTCGAGATGATCCACACCGTCGTGCGCCGTCCCGAGATGGCGACGACGGAGGCCGGCCGCCGGCTCGTCGCCTCGCGCGCCCTCGCCTCACGCGTGCAAGTGGCGCTGGCGACCAACCCCGAGACGCGCCGCTATCGCATCACGGTGGAGGCGCAGGACGGCGTCGTCACGCTCGAGGGCACCGCCGCGCTCGACCGCGCCGTCGAGGTCGCGCGCGCGGTTCCGGGCGTCAAAGATGTCCGGACGCAGCAGCTCGAGATACCGCCGATCCCGCCGTTTGTGGCGTAGCGAGTAACCGCCGAGCAGCGCCGCGCGCTGGGGGGTTTGGGGGGCCCTTCGAGGCCCCCCAAACTCTTTCAGAGAGCTTGCAACAGCGTCGTGCCCCGACCTGGGACGCCGCGCGCCAAATGCCGGGCCAGCGGCGACTGGCTACTTCGGGCGGGTCTCGGCGCTGGGGCCGGTGTCGGGGGCTTCGGCGACCTTGAGCTCGACGGTCTTTTTCTCGCGGCGCCGGACGAGGTCGACCTTCACCTTGCGGCCGACCTCGGCTTCGGACGACATCCGCTGCAGGTGGTGGTAGTCCTCGACGGGCGCGCCGTCGAAGCTCACGATGACGTCGTTCTGCGCGAGCCCGGCCGTCTCCGCGGGACTGCCCGGGTAGACGCGCGCGACGATGGCGCCCCTGGTGTCCGACAGCCCCATCGCCTGCGCGAGCTCGGCCGACATCGGCTGGAGCGCGACGCCGATCCAGCCGCGCTGCACGCGCCCGCGGTCGATCAGCTGCGCGGTGACGCGCTTGACCATGTTGGCGGGGATCGCGAAGCCGATGCCCTGGCCGGTGGCGACGATGGCGGTGTTGATCCCGATCACCTCGCCGCGCAGGTTCACGAGCGGGCCGCCCGAGTTGCCCGGGTTGATCGACGCGTCGGTCTGGATGAAGTTCTCGTAGGTCGCGATGCCCACGTCGGCGCGTCCCGTCGCGCTCACGACGCCGACGGTGACCGTCTGGTCGAGCCCGAACGGATTGCCGATCGCGATCGCCCACTCTCCGACGCGCAGCGCGTCGGAGTTGCCCAGCGTGGCCACCCGCACGTCGGCGGGGGCGTCGAACTTGATGATCGCGATGTCGGTCTTGGAGTCCGAGCCCACGATGCGGCCGCGGAACTCCTGCTTGTCGGCCAGGCGCACGGTCACCGCGTCGGCGCCCTTCACGACGTGGAAGTTGGTCAGCACGTAGCCCCGCCTGTCCACGATGACGCCGGAGCCGAGGCCGGGCGTCTGGAACTCCTCGCGCCGGCCGGGGCCGCTGCGGCCGAAGAACTGGTCGAAAAAGTCCTTGAAGAACGGGTCGTCGGCCTTGGGGCCGGGGATCATCGGGGGCCGCCGGCCGCGCATGACTTGCAGCGTGCCGATATGCACGACGGCGGGCCGGACGCGCTCGGCCACGCTCACGAACGCCGCCTGGAGCGCGTCCGCGGTGGCGATCGGGGCCGGCGCCGCAGCCTTGCCCGCGTCGCCCAACCGAGTGAGCCCGGCATAGAGGGCGAAACTCGCGCCCGCAAAGGCGAAAAGAATCGAAGCGGCCAGCGCGGCACGGACGGTCTGCGGCGTCATCGTTTTTTTCCTCAAACCTTGCAAAACCTATGAAAAAATCTACCTTTTTCCTTGACGCCCGTTGAGCGAAAAAGGGAAAATGTCGTATTGGACGCCAACTGTCCAAGCGAATCCGTGAAGCGATTGTCACGCAAATCCATCAGCCTCGCTCTCGTTGTGTGTCTCCTGGCACCCACGCTCGCCGTCGCACAGCCCGCGCCCGGGGCTCCGCCGCCGGGGGTGCCCCAGACGCCGCCGACACCCCAGACGCCGCGCACGCCGGGCGCCTTCGCGCCGCTCGCCCCCGGCCGCGGCGACCTGTACCTCGGCCAGCAGGCGCGCAGCATCGCCGGGCCGGATTATCGCCTCGGTCCGGGCGATGTGCTCGACGTGCAGATCGTCGGCCGGCTCGACGTCACTCGCGTGCAGATCGTCGTCGATCCGGAGGGCGCGATCGCGCTGCCGCCGCTCGGCACGATCAGGGTGGCGCGGCTGACGCTTCTCGAGGCGAATCGCACGATCACCGCGCGCGCGCGCGCGATCTTCCGCTACGCGGACGTGAGCATCGCCGTGATCTCGCCGCGCTCGTTCGAGGTCGTCGTCTCGGGCGAGGTGGAGCGGCCCGGCACGCTGCAGGTGCTCGCCACCCAGCGGCTGCACGAGGTGATCCTCACCACGGGCGGCATCACGCCGCGCGGCAGCGCGCGCCACGTGCTGGTCGCGCGCGACGGCCGCTCGACGGAGATCGACCTCCTGCTCTTCGAGCTCAAGGGCGACATCACGCAGAACCCGTTCGTCCAGGAGGGCATGCGCATCAACGTGCCGCCGCGCGTGGCCCCCGTCACCCTCACCGGCGCCGTGCGCCGCCCCGGCGAGTACGAGCTCGGGCCCGGCGGCTCGCTGCGCGAGCTGCTCGAGCTGACGGGCGGCGTCACCGTCGCCGGCGCGGGCTCCGACGCGCGCCTCACGCGTGTCGGCGCCGACGGACGCAAGGAAACGACGTCGCTCGACCTGCGCACCGTGAGCGCCGCCGCCGACGTTCCGCTGCGGGCCGGCGACACGCTCTACGTGCCGCCCCTCACGAGCATCCAGGACGTGGTCGAGGTGCGCGGCGCCTTCAACGGCTCCGTCGAGAGCGGCAAGACGCAGACGCAGGGCAAGCCGACGATCGTCCAGCGCTTCGAGCTGGCCCGCGGCGAGCGGGTGCGTGACGTCGTGGTGAAGGCCGGCGGCGTCGCCGCCTTCGCGGATCTGCGATTGGCCTTCGTGGACCGCTCGGACGCCGGGCCCGCGCAGCGCATCCCCGTCGACCTGCACCGGCTCCTCGTCGAGAAAGACGAGACGCAGAACATCCCGATCCAGAACGGCGACGTCGTGGTGCTGCCGGTGTTCGAGGACAAGGTCTACGTCGTGGGCGAGGTGAAGACCCCGGGCGCGCAGGACTTCCGGCCCGACCTCACGCCGCGCGAGTATCTCGCGGCGGCCGGTGGCCCGAGCGCGCGCGCGAAGGTCAAGGCCGCCACGGTGACCTTCCGCAACGGCCGCACCTACGCGATGGCGGAGGCACCGCCGCTCGAGCCGGGCGCGGTGATGACGGTGCCCGAGGTCGCGGTGAAGTGGTGGCAGGACTACGTCACCATCGCCACGCTCGTCGCGAGCCTGGTCACCGCCTACACGGGGATCTTCGTCCTGTTCAACGGCCCACTCACGAACGGGAACAAGTAGGCCATGTACGAAGCCTACTGGGAGCTGAGCGAGCCGCCCTTCGACAACTCCCCGAACCCGAAGTTCTTCTATCTGTCGCCGGAGCACGAGGAGGCACTCGTCCGCCTCGTGTACACCGTGCGCCACCGGAAGGGCTGCGGGATGCTCACCGGCGAGTACGGCTGCGGCAAGACCACGCTCTCGCGCGCGCTGATCCAGCGGCTGGAGGCCGAGCGCTACGAGATCGGCCTGCTGACCAACCCGAGCTGGAACGCCACCGACTTCCTGCGCGAGGCGCTCTACCAGCTGGGCGTCGAGTCGAAGGAGAAGAGCAAGTCCGAGCTGCTCCACCTGCTCAACGACGTCTTCTTCCGCAACTACCGCGACGGGCGCGACACCGTCATCATCGTGGACGAGGCGCAGCTCATCGCGGACGACGGCGTCTTCGAGGAAGTCCGCCTGCTGATGAACTTCCAGACGGACGACCGCTTCCTGGTCACGCTGCTCCTCATCGGCTCGCCCGAGCTGCGCGAGCGCGTGCGGCGGCTCAAGCACCTCGACCAGCGCATCACGATCCGGTACCACCTCAACACGCTGGACTACACGCACACGGCCGCCTACGTGTCGCATCGGCTGAAGATGGCCAACCGCGCCACGCCGATCTTCACCGAAGAGGCGATCAAGCTGATCTTCGACTTCACGCGCGGCACGCCGCGCGAGATCAACAACCTCTGCGACGTCGCGCTGCTCGTCGGCTACACCAAGCGCGTGAAGGAGGTCGGCGAAAAGATCGTGGCCGAGGTCATCAAGGACATGGTCGGGGTCGCCTGATGGTGCGGATGAGCGACCTGGTGCGCGGGATCGTGCGGGAGTCGCCGCCCGCGCCGCCGCCCGAGCGGCCGGCTCCGCCGGAGCGGTCGGCCGAGCCGCCGCACGTGACGCCCACGCGCCGCATGTCGCTCGCCTCGCTCGGCACCGAGCCCATCGAGCGGCGCGAGCCCGTTCCGCCGCCGGAGCCGCGCATCCCCGAGGCGCCGGCCGAGCGCCCGGAGCCGCTCTTCGCCGAGATCCAGGAGTTCCTCGTCGAGGTCCACGGGCTGCTGCGGGGCGGCGGCGGCTTCCCGTGGGCGCGGCTGCAGGCCCTGGTGGATCGCGCCATCACCGCGCTCGCGCGCTCGGCCGATCTCTTCTGGGTCGCCAACAATCCCGCCGCGCCGCCCGCGGTCGACTACATCGCGTTCCACCAGGCGCGCGTGTGCGTGCTGGCCCTGCGCATCGGCGGCGGCGTCGGGTACGACCGCGTGCGGCTCACCGCGCTCGGCCAGGCCGCCGCGCTGTTCGACGTCGCCCTCTGGCAGATGCCGGACTCGATCCTGCGCCGCGTCGACGCGCTCTCCGGCGAGGAGCTGGCCCTGTGGCGCTCGCACCCGCGGCAGTCCGCCGAGATCGTGCGCCGCTGGGGCCCGCCCGACGAGCACATCGTGCAGACGATCCTCGAGCACCACGAGCGCGAGCAGGGCCAGGGCTTCCCGCAGGCGCTGCAGGGCCCCACCATCGACCCGGATGCGAAGATCGTCGCCCTCGTCGACACGTACACCGCGCTCACGGTGCCGCCCGCGTCGCGGCCGCGGCTCAGACCCCACGAGGCGATCCGCGAGATCGTGAAGACGCGCAACGACCAGTTCCCGTCGGCGCTGATCAAGGCGCTCCTCTCCGAGATCTCGGTGTTCCCGCCCGGCACCGTCGTCCGCCTGAACACCGACGAGGTCGGGCGCGTGACCGCCGTCAACCGCAACCATCCGCTGCGGCCGAAAGTGGAGATCTTCGCCGACGGCAAGGGCCAGCGCCTGGCCGTCGCGAAGATGCTCGACCTCTCCGAGGCGCCGTTCCTGTACATCACCGGCCCCGTCGGCGAGGGCGGACGGTGAGGGCCTAGGCATGGCGCAGTACGAGATGAACCTCCGGGACTACTGGCTGATCGTCCGCCGCCGGCGGATGATCATCATCGTCTGCACGGTCCTGGTGGCGGGGTCCAGCTTCTGGTTCGCCCGGCAGAAGGTGCCGCAGTACACGGCGACGGCCGCGGTGAAGTTCGAGCAGTCCACCACGCTGTCCGGTCTGCTCGTCGAGGTCCTCGCCGTCAACGGCTCGGACAACATCGAGACGCAGGTCTCGTTGATCAAGAGCTATCCCGTGCTCGAAGAAGTCGCGCGGCGGATGGGCAAGCTGCCGCAGACGACGACCGGCGAGGCCGTCCGCGAGTCGCGCTCCTACCAGGCGACGCTCGACAACCTCGGGGGCAAGGTCAAGGCCAGCCGCGTGCCGAGCACGAGCATCATCGAGATCGCCGTCACCTCCCCGAATCCGCGGGAGGCCAAGGAGCTCGCCAACACCGTGGCCGGGGTCTACCGCGACTACAACAAGGCCAACCGCAACTCGCGGGTGACCGAGGCGCGCAAGTTCATCGAGGCTCAGCTGCGCGAGGTCGAGGGGCGCGTGAAGCGGGCCGAGGAGGAAGTCTGGGCGTTCCGCGACGCTAACCGCATCATCGCGCCCGGGGCCGAGTCCACCGTGCTGCTCTCGCTCTTCACCCAGGTGCGCGGCGACATCGAGCGGACGCGCCAGCAGCGGATCGAGCTGGAGGGCATGCAGGCGCGCCTGGCCCGCAACAGCGCCGCCGCGCACGACGACCGCATCTACGTCGACTCGACCAACCCGAATCTCGCGAAGCTGGCCTCGACGCAGAGCGAGCTGATGCTCGAGCGCACCAACCTCGCCCTGGAGGTGACCGACCGCCACCCGCGGCTGCAGGCCATCGACGACCGGCTGCGCGAGGTGCGCGCGGAGATGCGCCGCGAGGTGGCCGCCCAGGTGGCCGCGCTGCGCACCCGCGAGGAGATCCTCAACCGCCAGATGGGCGATCTGCTCGCGAAGAACCGTGAGGTGCCGGCCACCGAGCTGTCGCTCCAGCGGCTGCAGCGCGACGCCAAGGTGAACGACGATCTGCTGACGCTGCTCAAGACGCGTCACCAGGAGGCGCTCATCAAGGAGTCGGAGGGCATCGAGGAGGTCTCGATCGTGCGGCCCGCCGCCGACCCCACCGCGCCCACGGGCCCGGAGACGTTCAACACCATGCTGGTGGGCGGGCTCCTCGGCCTCATGCTCGGGCTCGTGCTGGCCTTCGTGCAGGAGACGCTCGACACCTCCATCGGGACGATCGAGGACGTCGAGTCGTACCTCGGCGTGCGCGTGCTCGGCATCATTCCGCACATCGACCCGCACGAGACGATGCAGCGCCTCATCGAGCGCCGGCCCGGACTCGCCCAGGTGGAGCCGGACGCGCTCCAGAGTCACGCGCTGCTGATCACCCACTTCGATCCGAAGTCGCCCGTGGCCGAGGCCTACCGCACGCTGCGCACGAACATCCAGTTCGAGCGCATGGAGCGCGGCGGCAAGGTGCTCGTCGTCACCAGCCCCACGCTGCAGGAGGGCAAGACGACCACCATCGTCAACCTCGCGCTGACGATGGCGCAGAACGGCCAGAAGACGCTGCTCGTCGGCGGCAACATGCGGCGGCCGTCGATCCATCGCTTCTTCGGCATCGAGCGCGAGCCCGGCCTGTCGGACATCCTCGTCGGCAACGCGCAGTGGCGCGACTGCGTGCGCGGCGTCGCCGACATCCTCATGGGGCGTTTCGAGATGGAAGACGTCATGTCCGCGCCCGGCCTCGACAACCTCCACATCATCGAGGCGGGGCCCATCCCGGCCAACCCATCGGAGCTCCTCTCCACGTCGGCCATGACCGAGTTCCTCCGCGCGGTCGCCGCCGAGTACGACATCGTGCTCATCGACACGCCGCCGATCCTGCCCGTGACCGACTCCGCCATCGTGGCCGGCAAGGCCGACGGCGTGCTGCTCGTCTACCAGGCCGGTAAGGTCGGCCGCCTCGTGCTCAAGCGCGCCAAGGCGCACCTCGAGAGCGCGCGCGCCCAGGTCTGGGGCGTCGTCCTCAACGATCTGGGGCCGTTCCCGGAACCTGATCATCATCCTCGCCGCGGTGCTGAGCGCGGTCGGCGCGCTGGCCGCCGTCGTCGTGTGGCGCTTCGGCGGGCTCGACGGCGTGAACCCGCGCGAGCTGCTGCGCCAGCGACTGAGCCCGTCGGCGACGCCGTCGGCGCCGCCGCGTCCCGGCGCGCCGTCCTCGACAGTGACGCCGACGCCGCCCTCGCGCCCGGCGCCGTCGCCGGCGGCCACGCCGCCCGCGCCCACGCCGCCCGAGGCCATGCCGCCCGCACCGCCCGCGCCCGCCACCGTCACGCCGCCCCCGGCGGCGCCGGCGCCGGCGAGCCCGCCCCCCGCGGCGAAGCCATCGACGGCGATCACGCCGCCGCCGCCCGCCGCGCCCCTGGCCCCGGCGACACCGCCCGCGCCTGCAGTGCCGTCGGCGGTTGCGACGTCCGCGCTCACGTCGCCGCCGGCGCCCGTCGCCTCCGCGCTCGCGGCGCCCCCTCGCGCCTCCACGCCCGCGGCGCGCTTCGCGATCGAGTTCGGACCGTTCTTCTCGGCGTCGGAGGCCGAGAAGCTCGAGCGGCGCCTGACCGAGGCGGGCTATCCGACGGTGCGCTCGCGCCAGCCGACGGGGAGCGCCGTCTATGCGGTGCTGATCGAGCGCGTGCCCACGGCGCACGAGGGCAAGACGGTCGCGGCCGCGCTCCGCGAGCAGGGACTCGGCGAGGCCGTCGTCGTGAGCACCGACCCGCTCGTGCTGCGCGTCGGCGCGCCGCTGCCGCTGCGCGGCGCCGTCGAGCTGGCCGAGCGCGTCCGCGCCGCCGGCCACCAGGTCCGCGTGGCCGCGCAGCCCGGCGAGGCGTCCGCGTTGGTCGTCCGCCACGGCGCCTTCCCGTCCCGCGACGAGGCCGAGGCCAAGCGCAGGGAGCTCGGGCAGCTCGACCTGCCGGCACACCAGGTCGTCCAGGTCCGGTAAGCCATGTCACAGTACGGCCGGGCCGCAGCTCCGCCGGCCGCCGGCAGCATCTTCGTCTTCGGGGTGGTGGCGGTCGTCGGCGCCTTCACCGTCGCGCAGGGCCTGACGAACGTCTCGTTCACCTACACCATGGGCGCCGTCGCCGCGCTCATCCTGTTCGCGCTCGCCTTCGTGCGCACCGACTTCGGGATCTACGTCGTCATCTTCTCGATGCTGCTGTCGCCGCAGTTCGGCAGCAAGGGCGCCGGCGTCGGCGCCGGCCGCGGCGTGACCTTCCGCACCGAGGACTTCGTCCTCCTCGTCATCGGGCTGTCGTGGCTGGCGAAGACGGCCGTGAACAAGGAGCTGAACCTCATCGCGCGGACGCCGCTGAACTGGCCGATCCTCACCTACATCGCGGTCAACCTCGCCGCCACCATGCTCGGTTACATGACGGGCACGATCTCCTCGTGGTCCGGCTACTTCTACGTCCTCAAGTACGTCGAGTACTTCGTCATCTACTACATGGCCGTGAACAACCTGCGCGACCGCGAGCACGCCTGGCGGCTGATCGGCGCCGCCTTCATCACGGCGGCCATCGTGAGCGTGATCGGGCTGGCGCAGGTGCCCTCTGGCGAGCGCGTGTCCGCGCCGTTCGAGGGCGAGATCGGCGAGCCCAACACCTTCGGCGGCTACCTGCTCTTCATGATGGCCATCGCCGCCGGCGTCGCGTTCGAGACCGAGAGCCTGCGCCGCCGCGCGCAGTGCCTGATCCTGCTCGGGCTCATGGCCGTGCCGTTCTTCTTCACGCTCTCGCGCGCCTCGTACCTCGGCCTGATCCCCGCGTTTTTGGTGATCGCGCGCTACACCACGCGGCGCCGCTTCGTGGTGGGGCTGATCCTGATCCTGTTCGGGCTGGTGCTCTCGCCCGCGCTGATCTTCGTGGCGCCGAAGGCCGTGAAGGATCGCGTGACCTATACCTTCAAGGAGGAAAAGGGCTCGGACACGGTGCGGGTCGGGAAGGTCGCGTTCGACCCGTCCACCTCGGCCCGCCTCATCTCCTTCAAGTCCGCGCTCGACGGGTTCGCCCGGCGGCCGATCTTCGGCTGGGGCGTGACGGGCTTCGGCTTCATGGACGCGCAGTACGCGCGGGTCCTCGCGGAGACGGGCCTCGTCGGCCTCGCCGCCTTCCTCTGGCTCATGTGGGCGGTGGGCCGGCACGCGCTCGACGTCTACGCGACGCGCGGCGATCCCGAGGAGCGCGGCCTCGTCCTCGGATTCCTGGCGGGCTTCGCCGGGCTCCTGGTCCACGGCTTCGGCTCCAACACGTTCATCATCGTGCGCATCATGGAGCCGTTCTGGCTCATCACGGGCATCGTCATGATGATCCCGACCCTCGAGGCGAAGGAGCGCGCGGCGGCGGCGGCGGCCGCGGCCCAGAAGGCGGCCGCCGCGGCGCCGAAGAAGGAGCGGGCCGGAGCCCGGCCGTGATCGGGCGTAACGTCTCGGCCCTCGTCGCCGCCCAGGTCGCGACGAAGGCCATCAACCTCCTCGTCTCGGTCGCGCTCGTGCGCTGGCTCGGCGTCCACGAGCTGGGCCGTTACGCCTACGTCCTCGCCTTCTGCTTCCCGTTCGGCGCGCTCGCGGACTTCGGCCTCGCGACCCTCGCCATCCGCGACGCGAGCCGGGCGCCGGCCCAGACGCCGCGCGTGATCGCCGTCGTCCGGCGCGCCGCGCTGACGCTGGCGGTGGCGTCGTCGGCGGCGATGGTGGGCCTGGCGCTGCTCCTCGGCCACGACGCCGCCATCGTCGCCGCCATCGGCATCGGCGGGCTCGCGTCGGTCGTCTCCGCGCGCACCATGCCCTCGCTCGTGCTCCTGACCGCGCGCGAGCGGATGGGCCGGCTGTCGCTGCACCGGGTGACGGGCTCGGTGCTCTCGTCCGCGATCACCGTCGGCGTGCTCGCCGCGGGCGGCGGCGTCGTCGCGCTGCTCGCGGGCTCGCTCGCCGCCGGCACGCTGATGTGGCTGGTCGCGCGCGCGCTGGCCGGCTCCGCGGGACCGGCGCCCGCCGTGCCCGCCGGCGCCGGCGTCGCCCTGCTGCGTCGCGCGGTGCCGTTCGGGCTCCTCATGGCGGGCTTCGCGCTCTACTACCGGGTCGACATGGTGATGCTCGAGTGGCTGGCGGCCCCCGGCGAGCTCGGACGCTACGCCGCCGCCTATCGCTTCCTCGACGCCGTCATCGCGCTCGCGGCGTCGCTGGGCGGGCCGCTCTTCCCGCGCCTGTCGAGCGTGGCCATCTCCGCGCCCGGCGAGGCGCGGCGGCTGCTCGAGGCGGGCTGGCGGCCGCTGCTCGCGCTCGGGCTGCCGCTCACGGTCGGCACCGTGGCCGTCGCGGGCGACCTCGTGGCGCTCCTGTTCGGACCGGAGTTCGCCGGCGCCGCGCCGCTTCTGCGCCTGCTGATCCTCGGCACGCTGCCGCTCTTCTGGGTGAACGTCGCCAACCACGCGCTCGTCGCCGGCGACCGCGTGTGGGCGCTCGTCGGCGTGTACGCGCTCAGCGCGCTCGTCAACGTCGGCGGCAACGTGCTCCTCGTTCCGCGCTGGGGCGCGGCCGGCTCGGCGGTGGCCACCGTCGCGTGCGAGTGGCTGAACCTGGTCCTGGTCGTGCGCCTGCTACGTGGCGCCTTCGGTGTGACGGTGTCGGCGGCGGGCCTCTGGCGCTACGCGGCGGCCACGGGCGGGATGCTGGCCGCGCTCTGGCTCGCGCATCCACTCGGCGTGCTGCCGGCGATCGTGCTGGCGGCCGCCGTCTACGCGGCCACGCTGTGGGCGCTCGGCTACACGCGCAGCGCCGACCACCTCGTGGTCAAGCGGCTCCTGGCCGAGTGAGCACGCTGACGCGCCGTCTCAAAGATCGCTACCTCACGGGCCATCACCGCCGCGTGCGGGGCAGCTCCGACCATCCCACGCGTCACGCGCGGCTGATGCTCGAGGAGGCCGCGCGGCGGCGGCCGGGCGGCGGGCTGCTCTGCGACGTGGGGGCCGGCGCCGAGGCGGCGGTCGCGTCGGCGGCGTGGCCGGGGCGCCGGGTGGCCCTCGACGTCGTGCCGGGCGCGGGTCTCGACCTGATCGCCGACGGCCACGCGCTGCCGCTGGGCGACACGACCGTGGCCGCGGTGCTGCTGATGGAGGTGCTCGAGCACGTGTCCGATCCGTCGCGCCTGCTCCGCGAGTGCGCGCGCGTGCTGGCGCCGGGCGGCCACCTCTGCCTGACGGCGCCGCAGTACCACATCACCCACAACCATCCCGGCGATTACTTCCGCTACACGCGCCAGGGTCTCGAGGCGCTCTGCGCCCAGGCGGGTCTGCGCGTGGTCGCCGCGTGGGCGACGGGGGGCCCGCTGCTCGTCGTCTTCCACGCCATCGAGCTGAACCTGCCGCCCCGGCCGCGCCTCGCCTTCGTCGCGCTCGCCTACCGGCTCTTCGACTGGCTCGACGGCCGGCTCACCGGACACGGCAACCGTCCCGGGACGACGGACGCCAAGGGCTGGGCGCTTCTCGCGGCGAAGCCAGACCCCCAGCGGGGGCATAAATGACCTCCGCGCGTACCGACTACGCCGGCCACCGCATGGACCTGCGCGAGTCGCGCATCCGCAAGCTGCTGCGCCTGCTCGAGGACGAGACGCCGGGCCGGCTGCTCGACGTCGGCTGCGCCGGCGGCGAGCTGGCCGCGCTGCTCGCCACGCGCGGCTGGCGCGTGCAGGGCGCCGAGGCCGAGCCCGCGCTGGTCGAGGCGGCGCGCGCGCGCGGCGTCGAGGCGCGTTCGGTGGATCTCGACCGCGCGCCCCTGCCATGGCCCGCCGGCGCCTTCGACGCGGTGGTGGCCGCCGAGGTGCTCGAGCACGTGGTGGACACCGACCACCTCCTGGCCGAGATCGCCCGCGTGCTGCGGCCGGGGGGCGCGCTCGTCGTCACCACCCCGAACCTCGCGAGCCTGGAGAACCGCGTGCGCCTGCTGCTCGGCCGCTATCCGATGTGGATGGACGTCGGCGTCGCGGGCACCGGCCACCTGCGCTACTACACGCCGCGCATGCTGCGCCACCAGCTCGCGAGGCACGGGCTGCGCGTCGAGCGCCACCTGGGCAACTGGGTCCCGCTCGTGCCGCAGCGCCTGCTCGACGACCGGCGCGCGCCGTGGCTGGCCGTCACCGGCGACTGGTGGCCGTCGCTGGCCATGGGGATCCTCATGAAGGCGCGTCGCGAGGCAGGCGCGCGGTCCCCCCAGGGGGGGCATCCATGACCGAGCAGCCGCTCGTCAGCACGCTGGTGCTGAACTGGAACGGCGCGCACCTGCTGGACGACTGCCTGGTCACGCTCGCCGCGCAGGACTGGCCGGCCCACGAGGTCGTCGTCGTCGACAACGGATCAGGCGACGACAGCGCGGCCGTCACCGCGCGCCACCCCGCCCGCTGGCTGCCGATGGGCGACAACCTCGGCTTCACGCGCGCCTACAATCGCGCCGTGCGCGACGCCAAGGGCGAGCTCCTCTTCTTCGTGAACAACGACATGCGCTTCGAGCCCGACTGCGTCGGCCGGCTCGCGCGCGCGCTGGCGGCCGACGACACGCTGTTCGCCGTCGATCCCACCCAGCGCTCCTGGGACGGCGCGCGCGTCATCCACGGCCGCACGCGCTTCGTGCCCGGCTCCTACCACGACGTCGTGGTGCCGCCGTGGGCCGTCGAGTACACCGCGGCGGCGGCGGGACCGGTCGAGGTGCCGTGGGGCTGCGCGGGCAGCCTGCTCGTGCGGCGCGACCGCTTCGAGGCGCTGGACGGCTTCGACCCGACGTTCTTCATCGACTTCGAGGACACCGACCTCTGCTGGCGCGCGTGGCGTCGCGGCTGGCGGACGATCCACCTCCCCGACGCCGTGCTCTACCACAAGGTCGGGATGTCGGGCGACGAGTACCAGCACCTGATCCGCGGCGTGGCGCCGGGACAGGTGCCGAAGACCTGGTTCCGCCGCCGCGTGTCGTACCACACGAACCTGCTCCGCTTCGGCCTGAAAGTGCTGCCGGCGCGCGACGCCGCGCGGCTGGCGGCGGCGCTGCTGGCGCGCGCGGCGTGGCACGTGAGCCGCCGCAACCTCAAGCTGGCCCTCTCGATCGCCCTGGCCTTCATCCACAACGCGCGCCGGCTGCCCGACACGCTGGCCGTCCGCCGTCGCGTGCGCGACGGCGCGCGCCACGACCACGCCGCCGTCGTCAGGAGGTTCTCCGCGCCATGATCTCGTCTCCCGTCCTCGTCACCGGCGGCGCCGGCTTCATCGGCTCCCACCTCGTGGAGGCGCTCCTGGCGCGCGGCGCCACCGTGCGGGTGCTCGACTCGCTCGAGCCCCAGGTCCACGGCGCCGGCGCCACCCGCGCGCGCCACTTGCCGGACGGCGTCGAGCTGGTGCGCGCGTCCGTCTGCGACGCGGCGGCCGTCGATCGGGCGCTCGCGGGCGTGGGCTCCGTCGTGCACCTCGCCGCGCAAGTCGGGGTGGGGCAGTCGATGTACGCGATCGTGCCGTACGTGGACGAGAACGTGCGCGGCACGGCCGTGCTGCTCGATCGGCTCGTGAACGGCGGCCACCACGTGCGGCGGCTCGTGGTGGCCTCGTCGATGTCGATCTACGGCGAGGGCCGCTACCGCTGCCCGTCGTGCGGCCCGGTGGCGCCGACGCCGCGCCCGCTGGCGCAGCTCCAGGCGCGTGACTGGGAGCTGCGCTGCCCGACGTGCCGCGTCGTGACGACACCCGCCCCCTGCGACGAGGACAAGCCGATCGCGCCCACGTCCGTGTACGCAGTGACCAAGCGCGATCAGGAGGAGCTCTGCCTCTGCGTCGGCCGCGCCTATGGCATCGGCACCGTCGCCCTGCGGCTCTTCAACGTGTACGGCCCGCGCCAGGCGCTCTCGAACCCGTACACGGGCGTCGGCGCCATCTTCTCGTCGCGCCTGCTCAACGGTCAGCGGCCACCCGTGTTCGAGGACGGGCGACAGAGCCGCGACTTCATCCACGTGAGCGACATCGTGGAGGCGTTCTGCCTGGCCCTGGAGCGGGAGGACGTCGCCGACGTGGCGCTCAACGTGGGCACCGGGCACTCGACCTCGGTGGCCGCGCTCGCGGAGGCGATCGCGCGCTCGATGGGCGTCGCGCTCGCGCCCGAGATCGTCGGCCGCTTCCGCGAGGGCGACATCCGCCACTGCGTGGCCGACGTCTCGCGCATCGGGCGCGTGCTCGGGTTCAGCGCGCGCGTCGCGCTCGCGAAGGGCGTCGAGGACCTCGTGGCGTGGGCGCGGCTGCAGCGGCCGGACGACCGCGTGGGGCAGGCCCGCGACGAGCTCGAGCGCAAGGGCCTGATCCGGTGAGCCTGCGCGTGGCGATGTACACGACGGCGCGCGAGCGCTGCGGCATCGCCGACTACAGCGCCGCGCTCGTCCCCGCCTTGCGGGACCACGTCGCCCTCGAGACGGTGGTGCTGCGGCCGAACCGCCTCAACCCGCTCGCCCTCGCGGCCGACGCGCGCCGGCTGAGCGCCGCCGACGTCGCCCACGTGCAGCACACCTACTCGTTCTTCGGCGTGGACCCGCTGACCTACACGCTGGCGTGGCGCTTCTTGCGCATGGCGATCCGCGCGCCGCTGGTCGTGACCGCGCACACCGTGCGCCCGGTCGGTCCCGCGCGCTACGAGGGCGGCCTCGGCAGCGCGCTCGCCAACGCCGTGGGCGCCCCGGCCTGGCACGACGTCGAGACGTTCCGGCGCGCGGAGGCGGTGATCGTGCACGCGCGCCTGCATCGCGACCGGCTCGTGGCGCGCGGCGTGGCCGCCGACCGCTGCCTCGTCGTCCCGCCGCCGGTGCCGCGCCGCGTGCCCGTCGACGCGGCGTCGGTGCGGGCGTTCCGCGAGCGCTGGGCGCTCGGCCGGCGGCTCGTGGTGGGCGTCTTCGGCTTCGTCGAGCGCTCCAAGCGCTTCGCGCTGGTTCTGGACGCCCTCGCGGAGCTGGGAGGTCGCGCGGCGCCCGCGCTGCTGGTGGCGGGCGGCCCGCGGCTGCCCGAGCACGCCCCGCTGCTCGCCGAGGTGCGCGCCGATGCCGCGCGCGCCGGCCTCGCCGAGCGCCTCGTGGTGACGGGCTACGTGCCGCCGGCCGAGGTGGCGGTGGCGCTCGAAACGATGGACGTCGTGGTGGTGCCCTACGCCACCGAGGACAGCGTCTCGTACTCGCTGCACGTGGCGCTCGCCCAGGGCCGGCCCGTCGTGGCCACGGCGCTGGCGCCGCTGCGCGAGCTCGCGGAGCGCGGCCAGTGCCTCGCGTTGGTGCGGCCCGACGACGCGCACGACCTGGCCAAGACGCTCGGCACGCTGCTCGACGACGCCGCGGCGCGCGGCCGGCTCGCGGAGGCGGCGCGCGCCTACGCGGCGACGCAGTCGGTGGACGTCGCGGCGCGGCGCACGGCCGAGGTCTACGCGCGGGCGCGCGAGGCCGCGCGGTGAGGGGCCGCGTGCCCGTCGCCGTCCTGGCGCTGGCGCTGGTGGTCGCCGGGCTGGCCGCACGCTTCGCCGTGCGCACGCTCCAGACGGCGCGCCACGGCGACGCGCGCGACTTCGCGATCCTCTACACGGGCGCCCACCTGTTCCGGCACGGCGCGTCGTTCTACGAGCCGGACATGGTCAACAGCGAGGGCGTGAACCGCAACGCCGCGCTGGTCGCCGAGGCGCGGCGCCTCGGCACCCTGCACGCCCACGAGAGCCTCGTGCACATCCACCAGTTCTCGTATCCGCCGTTCGCCGTGCTGCCGTTCGTGCCGTTCAGCGCGCTCGGCTGGCGCCACGCCGTCGGCGCGTGGCTGGCGCTCAGCGCCGCGCTGCTGGTCGCCGCCTTCGCCTGGATCGCGCGCGCGGCCCGGCTGGGCGCGGTGGCGGCGCTGACCCTGGCCGCGATCTTCCTCACGTGGGAGCCGCTCGAGAACTCGATGGGCCTGGGGCAGATCAACCAGCTCGTGCTGGCCCTGCTCGCGCTGTTCGTCTGGGCGCTCGCCTCGGGGCGCGCCGCGCTCGGCGGCGCCGCGCTCGGCGTCGCGACGGCGCTGCGCGTGCACCCCGCGCTCTTCATCGGCTGGCTCGCGTGGCGGGGCAAGTGGCGGGCGTTCGGCGTCGCCTGCCTCACCGCCGTCGCGTGCACGGCGCTGGCGGCGGCGACGGTCGGCTGGGCGGCCACGGCGGAGTACGTCACGCGGGTGGCGCCGCAGTACGGCTCCGGCACGGTGCCGGGCCAGCTCGGCAACCTCTCGCTGACCGGCTGGATCGTCGCCACGGGCCACGGGCTCGTGCCGTCGCTGCCGCTCGGCGCCTGGCGCGCGGTCGGCGTCGTCGCCTCGCTCGCGGTCCTCGCCGGCGCCGTCATCGTGCTGCGGCCGCCGGGCCCGGTCGCGCCGGCGCGCCTGGTGCCGGAGCTGGGGCTCGTCGCGCTGGTGCTGCTGCTGATCGCGCCGAACACCACGATCAATCACCTCGTCTTCACGCTGCTGCCGCTCGCCGTCCTCGTCGACGCGACGCTGCGCGACGGCTCGCTCGGGCGCGCGGCGTGGCTGGCGCTCGCCCTCGTGCTCATCGGCGCCGTCGACGACTACTACCAGCACCCGGGCCTGACCGCGGGCCCCGCCGTGCTGCTGGCCGGCATCAAGACCTACGGTCTCGCGATCCTCGCCGCGCTGGCGCTGACGACGCTCGGGCGGCCCGTGGAGGCGACGTGAGCGCGTGGCGCTCGGACGGCGCCCGCATCTTCGTCACCGCGCTCCTCGTCTACGTCGCGTTCTGGAACCCGTGGCTGCAGTTCTCCAACAGCGACAACTTCGTCGACGGCGCGGTGTCGCTGGTCGACACGGGCCGCTGGGAGCTCGTGCACTGGCGGCTCTACGAGGGCAAGGACACGGCCACCTCCCGCGCGGGCCGCGTGGTGCCGGGCGTGCCGTTCGGCACCTCGCTGGTGATCGCGCCGGTCTACGCCGTCTGGCGCGTCGCGGGCGGCGCGCCCGTCGAGGGCTGGACCGGGCTCGAGACGGTCAACGCCGTGGTCGTCCTGCTGCTCTGCGCGCCGGCCATGGCGCTGACCGCGGTGCAGGTGGCCTGGCTCGCGGGCTGGCTGGGCGCGTCCCGCCGCGGCCGCGTGCTGGCCGCGCTGCTGTTCGCGCTCGGCACGCAGGCGTTTCAGTTCGGCACCATGCTGACGAAGGAGAGTCTCACCGCGCTCGCCCTCGCGATGGCTGTCCGGCTCGCGCTCGTCGGTGGGGCGGGCCACCGGGCGGCGGCCGGGGCGCTCGCCGGCGCGGCGGTGCTGCTCACCCACTCGGTCGTGCTGCTGCCGCTCCTGCTCGGCTTCGTCGTCCTGGCGCGGAGCGGCGCGCGCGCGGCGGCGGCCTTCGCGCTGGGCGGCGCGCCCTTCGCGCTCGCCCTGGGCGTCTACGACACGTGGCTCTTCGGCGCGCCGTGGCGCACGTCGTACTCCGCGATCACCGGGCTCCAGACGAGATTCGTGGCGCCCAAGCCGGCGATCGTCGCCGACTTCCTCGTCGGCCCGCGCGGCGGGCTGTTCCTCTACTCCCCGTTTCTCCTCACCGCGCTGGCCGGTCTCGCCACGGCCTGGCGCGGGGCGCGGCGCGCGGAGGCGGCGCTGACGGTCACGCTCCTCGCGGCCCTCGTCGTCATCGGCGCCTCGTGGCAGTCGCAGTTCGCCGACCGCGCCTCGTGGTCGCACGGCCTCGGCGCGCGCTACCTCTTTCCCGCGCTGCCGCTGCTGGCCGCGTTCACGGGCGTCGTGCTCGAGCGCCTGGGGCGCCGCGCGCTGCTGCTCCTGGCGGTGCCGTCGCTCGTGTGCGGCTATCTCGGCGCCCAGGCGGGCTTCGCGCCCGTGCCCAACGCGCTGCCGTACGCGCTCAAGACGTTCGTGTCGGGCACGGGGATGGGCGTGCTGTTCAAGGAGGCGCTGCCCGTGTGGACCGGCCTCGACACGCTGCACACGGTCGTCGCGCGGCCCGACGTGAGCGCGCGCGATCTGCTGGCGCGGCTGCCGACGCTCGAGGGGCTGACGCTGACGCTGCACCAGGTGCTGTTCTTCATCCTCAACGCGCTCGCGCTGCTCGGGGTCAGCCGGCTCATCGCGCGGGTGTGGCGGCCGCGCGCGCTGGAGGTGCCGGCGTGCGCGTCCTGATCGCGTGCCCGTCGTACCCACCGCAGGCCGTCACGTGCGGGGTCGGCGACTACACGCGCTGCCTCGCCGAGGAGCTGGCGCGCCAGGGCGAGCAGGTGACCGTGGTCGCCTCCGCGGCGTGGCGCGGCCCCGCGCGCGGCGGCGTGGCCGTGCTCCCGATCCTCGACGACGCGGCGCCGTGGTGGCGGGTCGTCGCCGCCGACGTCGTGAACCTCCAGTACGCGCCCGACCTCTATCGCCACCGGCGCCGCGCGCTCCGGGCGACGTTCTCCACGCCGGCCGTCGTCACCGTCCACACGCTTCTCGACGCCACCCTCGGCTCGCGCGCGGCCGCCCTCTGGCTGCTCACGAGCGCGCGCCACGTGGTCGCCGCCAACGAGGAGGTCACGGCCATGGTGCGCCGCCGGCTGCGCTGGCTGGCGCGGCGGCTGACCGAGATTCCCATCGGCTCCAACATCGCGGTGGCGGCGGGCGGCGATCCGCTCGCGACGCGCGCGGCGCTCGGCGTGCCGGCGCGCGCGCCGTTGCTGGCCCACTTCGGCCTCGTGTACCCGGGCAAGGGGATGGAGACGCTGCTCGAGGCGCTCGCGATGCTGCGTCGCGCGCGCCCCGAGGCGTGCCTCGTCGTGATCGGCGACACGCGCGAGAGCGAGCGTGCGTATCGCGCGGGGCTCGAGGCGCTCGCCCTCCGGCTCGGCGTGGCCGCCGCGGTGACGTGGACGGGCCGCCGTACCGACGAGGACGTCTCGCGGATCCTCGCCGCCGCCGACGTGTTCGTGGCGCCGTTCGACGGCGGTGCCTCCATCCGTCGCGGCAGCCTCATGGCCGGGCTCGCCCACGGCCTGCCCGTGGTCAGCACCTCGCCCGCTGCGCCGTCCGCGTACCTGCGCGACGCCGACAACGTCGCGCTCGTGCCCCCGCGCGACGCCGCGGCGCTTGCCGCGCGGCTCGCCGCGCTGCTCGCCTCGTCGGCCGAGCGCGCGCGGCTGGCCCAGGGCGCCCGCAAGCTCGCGGCGCGCGTCGCCTGGCCCGCCATCGCGGAAGAGACGCGCGCGGTCTACCGCCGGGTGCTGGTGTGAAGATCCTCGTCCTCACGCCCACCTTCCTGCCGGTCGTCGGCGGCGCCGAGCTGGTGCTCCTCGAGGTCTACCGCCGCCTGGCGCGGCGCCACGACGTCCGCCTGCTGACGCCGGTGCTGCCGGAGTCGCTGCGCCGCGACCACGGGTCGTCGGAATACGACGCGCTGGTGACGTTCCCGGTCGAGCGCTACGAAGACCGCGTGACGCTGATGCGCGTGCGCGGGCATCGCGTCACGGCCGGCGCGCTGCCGCCGTTCTCGCTGTCGGCGGTGGCCGCCGTGCGCCGCGCGATCGCCTCCGCGCGTCCCGACGTGCTCAACGTCCACTACGCGATGCCGACCGGGCTCGCCGCCGTCGTCGCCGACCGCCGGCTCGGCGTGCCGACCGTGCTCACGATGAATGGCCGCGACGTGCCGGGCCCCGGCGTGCCGGCGCTCTGGCGCTGGTGGCAGCGCGCGCTCATCGCGCTGGTGACCGACGCGACCTACGTCTCCGGATACTGCCGCGACGCCATCTACGGTCCCGGCCGCGGGCGGGGCGAGGTGGTCGCCAACGGCGTCGAGATCCCGCCGCCGCCCGGCAACGGCTGCGCGGTTCGCGCCGCCCTCGACGTCCCACCGGGCAACGTCCTCGTGTTCGCGCTCCAGCGCCTCGCGCCCGAGAAGCGCGTCGACGCGCTGCTGCACGCGCTGCGGCGCGGCCTCGACGCCGGCGCCGCCGTCACGCTGGTGATCGGCGGCACCGGGCCCGAGGCGCAAGCGCTGCGCGCGCTGGCCGCGGAGCTGGGGATCGACAAGCACGTGCGCTTCGCGGGCTACGTCCCGCGCGCCGCGCTCGGCGCGTACTTCGAGGCCTGCGACCTCTTCGCCTTCCACTCGACCTACGAGACGTTCGGGCTCGTGGTGGCGCAGGCGATGAGCTACGGCCGCGCCGTCGTCAGCGTGCGCTCGACCGCACTGCCCGAGGTCGTCGGTGACGCCGGCGTGCTGGTGCCGCCGGGCGATCCCATCGCCCTCGGCGACGCGATCGCGGCGCTGGCCCACGACCCGGCGCGACGCCGTGCCCTCGGCGAGGCGGGACGTCGCCGCGCGGCCGCGCTCTACGCGTGGGACCGGGTGGCCGAGGGCTACGAGCGGGTGCTGGCGCGCGCGGCCGCCCGAGGAAAGGCGCGCCGTGCCGGCTAGGGTCCTCTACCTGCACCACGTCGGCGAGCTGAGCGGCGCCGAGGGGAGCCTGCGCCTGCTCCTGCGCCATCTCGACCGCGCGCGCGTGGAGCCGCGCTTCGCCGGGCCCGCGCACGGCGCGTTCCCCGCGGCGCTGGCCGCCGACGGCGTGCCGACGCTGCCGCTCGCCTTCGCCCCGCTCCGCCGCGCGGGCAGAGTCCTCGGCGCCGTCGCGCGCCTCGTGCGGATCGTGCGCGCCCACCGCGTCGACCTGCTGCACGCCAACGGGCCGCAGACCAATGTCCCGGCCGGGCTCGCGGGCCGGCTCGCCGGCGTGCCCGTGATCTGGCACGCGCGCAACCTGATTCACGGCGACATGTGGGACGTGGACCGCGCGCTGGCGCCGCTCGCCACGCGGATCATCTGCAACGCGGAGGCCATCCGGCGGCGCTTCGCCGGCAGCCGCGGCTGGGATCGCTCGGTGACGATCATCAACGCGGTGGACACGCGCGAGTTCCATCCCGGCGTGCCGCGCGCGCCGTTCCGCCGCGAGCTGGGCGTGCCCGACGCGGCGCCGCTGGTCGGCATCGTGGGGCGCATCGGGCTCGGCAAGGGCCACGAGCACTTCGTCGGCGCCGCCGTGAGGCTGCTGCGCGGCGGGGTGGACGCGCACTTCGCGATCATCGGCGACCCGCTCTTCGACGAGGACGCCTGGCGCGCCGACGCGCTCCGCCGCGCCGTCAAGGACGCCGGCCGCGAGGACCGCATCCGCTTCGTCGGCTACCGCCGCGACGTGCCCGAGATCATGCGCGCCCTCGACGTGCTGGTGCTCGCCTCCGATGCCGAGCCCTGCGGCCGCGTGCTCTTCGAGGCGATGGCCTCCGGCACCGCCGTCGTGGCCACCAACAGCGGGGGCACGCCCGAGATCGTCCGCGACGGCCGCGAGGGCCTGCTCGTCCCGCCGCGTGATGCGGCGGCGCTCGCCCACGCGATCGGCGCGCTCGCGGCCGACGCGGGCGTGCGCGCGCGGCTCGGCGCCGCCGGCGTCGCCCGCGTGGCCGCGGAGTTCACCATCGAGCGGTACATCGCGCGGACGCTGGCCGTCTACGACGAGGCGCTCGCGCCGAGGCGGCGGCGGTGACACACCCTGTGGACCTCACCGCCGTCGTCGTCTCCTGGAACACGCGCGAGCACCTGGCGCGCTCTCTGGCCGCGCTCGAGGGCGCCGCCGACGGGCTGCGCGTGGAGACGATCGTCGTCGACAACGGCTCGAGCGATGGCTCGCAGGCGATGGTCGCCGCGAAGTTTCCGCGCGTGCGGCTGCTCCAGAGCGCGTCCAACCTCGGCTTCGGGGGCGCGTCCAACGTCGGCGCGGCGGCGGGCACCGGCCGCGCCATCCTGCTGCTCAACAGCGACTGCGAGCTCGCGCCCGGCGCGCTCGCCACGCTGCTCGGCGCGCTCGACGCCGACGCCACGCTGGGCGCTGTCTTCGCGCGGCTCGTCAACGCCGACGGCACGCTGCAGCCCTCCGTGCACGACGCGCTGCCGACGCCCTGGAGCCAGGCCGGCGACGTGCTCTTCGCGTCCTCGCTCAAGTACGCGCTCTACCGGGCGCCCGCGCTCAAGCCGGCGCTCCTGCGCGGCACGCTGCGGCGCCACGCGGCGGCGCACGACGTGGCGTGGGGCGGCGCCGCCTGTCTCCTCGTCCGCCGCAAGGCGTTCGACGCGGTGGAGGGCTTCGACGAGCGCTTCTTCATGTACATGGAGGACGTCGATCTCTGCGCGCGGCTGGGCGCCGCCGGCTTCCGCCTGCGCTACGTGCCGGAGGCCGTCGCCGTGCACCACTGGGGCGCTTCGACGGCCAGGAGCCCGGCGCGCATGCTGCGCCATGCGTACCTCAGTCGCGTCGCGTACTTCGACAAGCACTTTCCGGGCTGGGGCGGCGGCGTCGCGGGCGCGCTGGCCTCGCTCGAGCTCGCCGTGAGGACGGTCGCCCTCGGCCTCGGGGCCTGGCTCACGGGATCCGCGGCGCTCGGCGCGCGCGCGGAGGCGAGCGCCGCGTGCCGCGCCGACCTCGCCGCGGCGCCGCGCGCGCGCGTGCCGGCGGCGACCGCGCTCGCGGTGGCCGCCGCGCTGCTGGTCGCGGCCTACGCGGGCACGGTGATCCGGATCGCCGCCGACGGCGGCTTCATCGACTTCGCGCACTACTACGCCTTCGCGATCCACGTGGCGCGCGGCGGCGACGCCTTCGACCCGTCGGCGCCCGCGCGGCTCAACGAGGAGCTCGGGCTCCGCTCCGCCGGCGCGCCGCTGAAGTACCCGCCGCTCTTCTACGTCGCGATGCGCCCGTGGACGTGGCTGCCGTTCCGCGCGGCCGCCCTCGCGTGGCTCGCGCTGGGGCAGGTGTTGCTGGTCGTGACGGCGGCGCTCGTGCTGCGGCGCCGCGCGGCCGAGCCCGCGCGCCTCGTCGCGGTCCTCGCCGTCGCCGCGCTCTCCCAGCCGCTCGTGGAGACGCTCCACCTCGGCCAGGCGAACGTCGTCGTGCTGGCCCTCCTGGCGCTCGGCTGGCGGGGCGCGCGCCAGGGGCGGCCGTGGGGCGCCGCGCTCGCGCTCGGGCTCGCGGTGCACGTCAAGCCGCAGTTCGGCCTCCCCATCGCGGCCCTCTGGTGGATCGGCCAGCGCGCCGTCGCGTATCGCGCCGCCGCGGTGGCCGCCGCCGGCCTCGCGGCCGGCGTCGCCGCCGTCGGCCCCGGCGCGCACGTCGACTGGGTGCGCCACGCGCTCGCGATGCCGGCGTCCCTGCACGCGTGGAGCCTGAACGTCGCGCCGCACGCCGCGCTCCACCGGCTGCTCGACGGCGGGCTCGGCGCGCGGGCGGTGGAGCCGGTGGCGCTGGCCACGAGCCTGGCGATCCTCGCCGCCGTCGCGTACGCCGCGCGCGGCCGCCCCGCGCCCGGGACGCCCGCGTTCGACTGGGCCTTCGGCCTCGCCGTGGCGGCGGTGCCGCTCGTGGCGCCGTTTTCCGAGGAGCACCATCTCGTCGTGCTCCTGCTGCCGCTGGCGCTCCTGGTGCTGGCGCCGGACGCCTCGCCGCGGGCGAGCGTGGCGCTGGCCGCCGCGGCCGTGCTGCTGGGCGCGCGCTACTCGCTCGAGCGCTTCCCGGCGCTGCACGCGGGGCTGCCCTCGCTGCTGCTGACCGGCAAGACGGCGGGCGCCGGGCTCCTCGCGTGGCTGCTCGCCCGCCGCCTCCGGGAGGCGACCCGATGACGCCGAAGATCGCCGTCGTCATCCCCGCGCTGAACGAGCGCGAGAACCTCGCGCTGCTCCTGCCCGCGCTCCGCGAGGTGCTGGAGGACCTCGGCGTGACGTCCGAGATCGTCGTCGCCGACGGCGGCTCCACCGACGGCTCGCGTGAGGCGGCGGCGCGGCGCGGCGCGCGCGTGGTCGTGCAGACCGAGCGCGGCTACGGCGGCGCGCTGCTGGCCGGGTTCGCGGCGACGACGGCGCCGTGGATCCTCACGATGGACGCCGACCTCTCGCACCGTCCCGTGTTCGCGCAGGAGCTGTGGAAGCGTCGCCACGAGGCCGAGGTGCTCATCGCGTCCCGCTACGTGCCCGGCGGCCGCGCCGACATGGACGGCCTGCGGCGGCTGCTGAGCCACGTGCTCAACCGCACCTACGCGCGCGTGCTGGCGCTGCCGGTGCACGACCTGTCGAGCGGCTTTCGGATGTATCGGCGCGAGGCGCTCGAGGGCCTCCGCCCCGAGGCGCGCGACTTCGACTTCCTGGAGGAGGTGCTGGTCCGGGCCCACGCCGAGGGCTGGCGGGTGGTCGAGGTGCCGTTTCACTACATGGCGCGTGGCTCCGGCCGCTCCCACGCGCGGCTCGTGAAGTTCGGCTGGGCGCTGACGCGCACGCTCGCGCGCATGTGGCGGCTGCGCAACTCGGTGGACGCGGCCGACTACGACTATCGCGCCTACGACGGGGCGATCTGGCTCCAGCGTTACTGGCAGCGGACGCGCCATCGCATCGTCACGGGCTGGGTGGGCGAGGGGCCGGTGGTGGACGTCGGCTGCGGCTCGAGCCGGATCATCGTGGACCTGGCCACGGCGGTCGGGATCGACATCCGGCACAGCAAGCTGCGCTGGCTGCGTCCGCGCCACGCGCGGCTCACCCGCGCGAGCGGGGACGGGCTGCCGCTGCGCGACGCCAGCGTCGGCACCCTCATCACCTCCGAGGTCATCGAGCACGTCACCAACGCCGAGGACCACCTCGCGGAGGCCGCGCGCGTGCTGCGGCCGGGCGGCACCCTGATCGCCGGCACCCCGGACTACGGGCGGTGGCTCTGGTGGGTGATCGAGTGGGTGTACGGCCGCGTGCTGCCCGGCGCCTACGCCCACGAGCACGTCACCCACTACACGCGCGCGAGCCTGGCCGCGAGCCTCGCGCGCCACGGCTTCGAGGTGCTCGACGTCCGCTACGTCGGCGGCTGCGAGATGATCTTCCACGCGCGGCGACGGGCGTGATGCGGCTCGACGTCGACGGGCGCGAGCTGGTGGCCGGGGCGCGCACCGGCATCGGCCGCTACCTGCGCGAGGTGCTGCGCGCCGCCGCCGCGCGCGGCTGGCGCTCGACCGTGTACGGCGACGCGAACACGGTGCTCGAGGACGCGCCGGCCGGGGTCACCCTCACGCGGCTGGCGGCGCCGGGCACGCGCTGGTGGGATCAAGTGGCGCTGCCGCTCGCGCTGCGTCGGAGCGGCGCCGACGTGCTGCTCTCGCCCTATTACAAGGGCCCGGTGCTCGCGCCGTGCCCGGTCGTGCTCACGGTCCACGACCTCTACTTCATCGGCTACGGCGGCCGGCGCTGGCCGCTGCGCGACGCCGTGCTCACCGCCGCCGCGCGGCTCTATGCGCGCCGCGCGCGCGCGATCGTGACCGACTCCGAGCACTCGCGCCGGGCCGTCATCGAGCGGCTGGGGGTGGCGCCGGCGAAGGTGACGACGATCGGCGTCGCCGTCGGCGCCGAGTTCGTTCCCACGCTGCTCGCCGACGTGGCGCGCGCCCGCTACCGCCTCGGCGGCTCCTACGTCCTCTCCGTCGGCAACTTCATGCCGCACAAGAACCTCGAGGGGCTCCTGCGCGCGTGGGCGTCGCTGCCGCCCACGCTGCGGGCCGCTCACCGGCTGGTGCTGGCGGGCGGCGATGCCGGGCGGCGGCCGCGGCTCGAGACGCTCACGCGCGCGCTCGGCGTGACGGCGAGCGTCGTCTTTCCCGGCCGCATCGACGACGCCGACCTGCCCGGCCTCTACAGCGCGTGCGCCGCCTTCGTGCTGCCCTCGCTCGACGAGGGCTTCGGGCTGCCCGCCGTGGAGGCGATGGCCTGCGGCGCGCCCGTGATCGTCTCCGATCGCGGCGCGCTGCCGGAGGTGGCGGGGCCTGGGGCGGCGGCGGTGGACGTGGCTGCGGAGGGTGCGCTGGCGGCCGCCCTCGCGCGGGTGCTCCTCGAGCCCGAGCACCGCGAGGCGCTCCGCCGGCGCGGGCGCGCGCGCGCCGCCGACTTCGCGCCCGCGCGCACTGCCGGCCGCCTGCTGGACCTCCTCGAGACCGTCGCCGGCGCGGCGGTGACGGCGACGCGCTGATGTGCGGCATCGCCGGCTGGGTCGGCGCGGGCGGCGGCCGCGAGGTCCTCGACACGATGCTGCGCGCGCTCGAGCACCGTGGCCCCGACGACACGGGCCGGTCCCTGGATGGCGAGGCGGCGCTCGGGATGACGCGGCTGTCCATCATCGACCTCGTCACCGGGCAGCAGCCCATGACGAGCGCGGACGAGGCGTGCGTCGACCGGCTGCGCGGCATGTTCGCCTTCGCGGTGTGGGACGCGCGACGGCGGCGGCTCTTCCTGGCGCGTGACCGCCTCGGCAAGAAGCCGCTCTACTACTGGCATCGCGACGGTCTGCTCGTGTTCGCCTCCGAGCCCAAGGCGCTGCTGCTGCACCCCGCCGTGGGTCGCGCGCTCGACCCCGCCGCGCTCGAGCACTACGCGGCCTTCGGCTACACGCCGGCCGGGCGCTCGATCTTCGAGGGCATCGCGAAGCTGCCGCCGGGCCACACGGCGACGCTGGCGGGTGGCGCGCTGGCCCTCCGGCGCTACTGGGTGCTGCCGGCGGGCGCCGCCGTGCGCGCGCCCGCGGCCTCCTCCTGGGACGAGCTGCGGCGCCGCGTGCGCGCCGAGGTGCGCGACGCCGTGCGCGTGCGCCTGGAGGCCGACGTCCCCCTCGGCGTGTTCCTGAGCGGCGGCGTGGACTCGAGCGTGATCGTGGCCTGCATGCGCGAGCTGAACGTCGGGCGGCTGGCCACGTTCTCGGTCGGCTTCGGCGCCGACCTCTCGCACGACGAGCTGCCGTACGCGCGCGCCGTCGCGCGGCGGTTCGAGACCGAGCATCACGAGGAGATCCTCGAGCCCAAGGCGGCGGATCTCGCGGCCACGGTCTTGCGTCACTTCGACGAGCCCTTCGCCGACTCCTCGGCGATCCCCACCCTGGTCGTCGCCGAGGCCACCGGGCGCCACCTGAAGGTCGCGCTGTCCGGGATCGGCGGCGACGAGACGTTCGGCGGCTACCCGCGTTACCTCGGCGTGCGGCTCTCCGAGGCGTGGGCGCGCGTGCCGCGCGTGCTGCGCGCGGGGCCCGAGGCGCTCGCGCGGCGGCTGCTGCCGGACTCCGCGGGGAGCCGCAACCTCGGCGACTGGGCGCGCCGCTTCGCCGACGGCGCCGGGCGGCCGATGCCCGAGCGCTACGTCGGCTGGACGCGCTTCTTCGACGCGGGGGCGCTGGCCACGCTCGCCACGCCGGCGCTGGGCCGTTATTTTGGGAGCGACGTCGAGACCGCCCACCGCGCGGCGTGGGCGGGCCGCGGCCACGGCGATGCCGTGGACGGCGCCTGGCGCATCGACCTCGCGAGCTACCTGCCGCACGACCTCCTGACGATGGCCGACCGCATGAGCATGGCGCGCTCGCTCGAGCTCCGGGCGCCGTTCTGCGACCACCGGCTGATCGAGTTCAGCCTGACGATTCCGCCGGCGGCCAAGCTCGCGGGGTTCCGGCTCAAGGCGCTGCTCAAGGCCGCGTTCGCCGACGTGCTGCCGCCCGAGATCGTGCGGCGGCGCAAGCAGGGCTTCATGATCCCGCTCGACCGCTGGCTGCGGACGGAGCTGAGAGATCTCGTCGAGGACGCGCTGGCGCCCGAGCTCGTGCGGAGCCGGGGGCTGTGGCGCGTCGACGTGGTGCGGCGGCTCGTGGGCGAGCACCTCGCGGGCGCGCGCACGCACGGCGACCGGATCTGGACGCTCGTCATGCTCGAGCTGTGGATGCGCGCGTACCTCGACGCGCGCGGCGCGTGGCGGCTGTCGTGACGCCCCTGAGCGTGCTGATGGTCGCCGACGTCTCGCCGCTCGCGGGCGCGGGCGGCGGCGAGCGCGTGCTCTGGGAGCACGCCCGTGGCCTCGCGCGTCGGGGCCACGCGGTGACGGTCCTCGCCCGCGCCTCCGACGGGGCGCCGGCCGGCACCCACGAGCGCGAGGGCGTGCGCGTGGTGCTCTTCGCCGCCGGCCGCGGCACGCGCGCGGGCTTCCTGCGCGAGGCGGTCTTCGCCGCGCGCCGCGCCGCGGGCGCCGTGCTCGCCGAGTCCGCGATCGACGTCCTCAACGTGTACCAGCCGCTCTCGGGTTACGGCGTGCTGGGGCTGGCGGCCGCGCGCCGCCGTCCCGCGCTCTACACGTTCCTGTCGCCGGCGCCGCTCGAGTATCGCTCGCGTGAAAGGATGACGCTGCATCACGTCGGCGGCGTGACCGGCTGGCTGGGCGCGGCCGCGCTCTGGACGCTCGAGCGCGCGTGCCTGCGCCGCGCCAGCCGGATCCAGGTGCTGAGCGACTACTCCGCGGAGCAGCTCTGGCAGCTCTACCGGATCGCCGCCGACCGGCTCGTGAAGATCCCGGGCGGCGCCGATCTGACGACCTTCCGGCCGGCGGAGGACCGCGCCGCCGTGCGCGCGCGTCTGGGCCTGCCCAAGGAGGCGTCGCTGCTTCTCACGGTGCGCAACCTCGAGCTGCGCATGGGGCTCGACACGCTGCTGCGCGCGCTGCCGCTCGTGGTGTCGCGCCGGGGGGATGCCCAGCTCCTGATCGCCGGCGCGGGCTCGTTGCGCGCCGACCTCGAGGCCCTCGCCGCCGCGCTCGGCGTCAGCGCGCACGTCCGCTTCCTCGGCTTCGTGCCGGAGGCCGACCTGCCGCGCTACTACCAGGCCGCCGACTGCTTCGTGCTGCCGACGCGCGAGCTGGAGGGCTTCGGGCTCGTCACCGTCGAGGCGCTCGCGTGCGGCACGCCCGTGCTGGGCACGGCGGTCGGCGCCACGCCCGAGCTGCTCGACCCGCTCGATCCGGCCCTCGTGTTCCCGGCCGCCACGCCGGAGGCGATCGGCGAGCATCTGGTCGGCTTCCTCGAGCGGCTCGAGCGCGATCCGGGCGCCGGCGCGCGGCTGCGGCAGGCCGCGCGCGCGCACGCCGAGCGCCACTACAGCTGGGACCGCACGGTCGCCGCGCTCGAGGCCGAGCTGGCGCGGCTCGTGCGCGGCGCGACGACGCCGCTGCCCGCGGCGGCGTGCGAGACGTGCGCCGCGCCGCTCGGGCCCGCGCGCTTCGCATACCGCGGCCTCCACTACCGTCGCTGCGCGGCCTGTGGGACCCGGGCGCTGGCCGCGATGCCCACCGACACCGAGCTGCGGCTGCGCTACGAGACGGCCTATCCGCGGATGTTCACGCCCTCCCGCGTGCGGGCGCCGCGCCGCGAGATGCTCACGGGCCTCCTCGCCCAGGCGCGGCGCCACACGGCGCCGGGCCGGCTCCTCGACGTCGGCTGCGGCGGCGGCCATCTGCTGAGCGCCGCCCGCGCCCGCGGCTGGCGCGGCGTCGGCACCGATCTCTCGCACGTCGCGTGCGTGGCCGCGCGCGAGACGGCGGCAGCCCCGATCGCGCAGGCGGAGGCCACCGCGCTGCCCTTCCGCGACGGCGCGCTCGACGCGGTCACGCTCGTCAACGTCCTCGACCACACGGCGGCCGCGCGCCGCACGCTGCACGAGGCGGCGCGCGTGCTGCGTCCCGGCGGCCTGCTCGTCGTGCGCGTGCCGAACGGTCCGGTTCACGCGACGGCGGCCCGCACGCTCGCGCGGCTCGGACCGCTGGCGCGACTGCGCGGCCTGGACGCGTTTCCGATCCTGCACGTCTTCGCATTCGGTCGGGGCGCGCTCGTGCGGCTGCTGACGGGGACGGGCTTCGAGGTCCTGCGCGTGGGCAACTCCGGGCTCGCGGGCCCGCCGAGCGGCCGCGCGGGGCGCGCGCTCGGCTCGGCGGTGCAGACGCTGGCCGCGCTCACGGCGGCGGCCTCGCGCGGCCGCTGGCTGCTCGGGCCGTCGCTCGAGGTCTACGCCAGGCGCACGTTCCCCGAGCCGGGGCGTCCATGAGCCTGACCACCCTGCACGTCATCACGCGGCTGACCCTCGGCGGCGCCGCCGAGAACACGGTGGCGACCATGGTGGCGCTCGACGCCGCCGGCTACCCGGGACCGCTGGCCGTGGGCGTCGCGGAGTCCGACGCGGGCAGCGTGGACGACGCGCGCCGGCGCGGGGTGCGGCTGCTGGACGTCCCCGCGCTCGGCCGCGAGGTCGGGGCGCGCGACCTCACCGCGCTCGTCCACCTCTGGCGCCTGATGCGCGCGCGGCGGCCGGCCATCGTGCACACGCACACGTCCAAGGCCGGCTTCGTCGGCCGGCTCGCCGCGCGGCTGGCCGGCGTCCCGGCGATCATCCACCAGCCGCACGGCCACATCTTCTACGGCTACTACGGCGCCGGCCGCACGGCGTTCTACGTCGCGCTGGAGCGCCTCGCCGCGCGCTGGACCGATCGGCTCGTCACGCTCACCGAGCGCGGGACCGACGAGCACCTCGCGCGCGGCATCGGGCGCCGCGCGCAGTACCGCGCGGTGCCGAGCGGCGTGCCGACCTCCCAGCTGCGCGCCCGCGCGCCCGCCCGCGCCGGCGCCCGCGCGCGGCTCGGGTTGGCCGGCGACGCCTTCGTCGTGGCCGGGCTCGGGCGCTTCGTGCCGGTCAAGGGCTTCGACCTCCTGGTGGCGGCGCTGCCCGCACTGGCCGCGGCCGTGCCGTCGGCGCGCGTCGTGCTCGTCGGCGACGGGCCCGAGCGCACGGCGCTGGAGGCCCAGGCCACCGGGCTCGGCGTGCGCGAGCGCCTGCTCGTCACCGGCGCCACGTCGGACGTTGCAGTCGGGCTCGCCGCCGCCGACGCGCTGGCGGCGCCCTCGCGCAACGAGGGCATGGGCCGGGCGCTCGTGGAGGCGATGGCCCTCGGCCTGCCCGTGGTCGGGACCGAGGTCGGGGGCATTCCCGCCGTCGTCGCCGACGGCGAGACGGGACGGCTCGTGCCGCCGGGCGACGCCGCCGCGCTCGCCGCGGCTCTGATCGAGCTGGGGCGCGACGCCGCGCTGCGCGCCAAGCTCGGCGCCGCCGCTGCCGCGCGCGCCGAGGCGTTCTCGACCGACGTCGCGCACGCGGCGATGCGCGCGATCTACGACGAGCTGGCGCGCGAGAAGGGCCTCGGGTGCCCCCAGGGGGGGTACAAGTGAGCGTCGGCGCGCCTGCGGCGCGCCGCGCTGCGCTGCTGGCGGCGTGGCTCGCCATCGCGCTCGGCGCGGCGCCGGCGGACGCCGCGGAGCCGTACGAGCGGCTGGCCGCGATCGTCCACGTGCACTCCGACCTCTCGACCGGCGAGTTCCCGCTCGAGGAGCTGACCGACATGGCCGAGCGCCAGGGACTCTCCGCGGTGCTGCTGACGGAGAACTACCTCAACCGTGTGGAGTACAGCCTGCCGCCGTTCCGCGCGCTGGCGCGCGTGACGTACGAGTCGCGCTCGGTGCGCGGCCGGCTCGATGAATATTTCGCGCGCGTGGCTCAGGCGCGCACGGCGCGCCCGCGGGTGCTGATCCTGCCGGGCGTCGAGGTCATGCCGCACTACTTCTGGACGGGCTCGCCGTTCTCGCTGGCGCTCACGCTGCACGGCACGCAGAAGAACCTGCTCATCTGGGGCCTCGACCGCGCGGCGCTCGAGCGCCTGCCCGTCATCGGCAACGACGCCGGCGGTGTCGTCGGGCTGCAGACGGTGCTCGACCTCCTGCCCGCGCTCCTCATCGTGCCGGGCGTGCTGCTGCTCGCCCGACCGCGCACGCATCGCCGTCCGCTCGGACGGGCAGTCGTGATCGTGCGGCGCCGCGCGTGGCTGCCCGGCCTGATCCTCTGCGCGATCGGCGTGAGCGCGCTCGTGCGCGCGTGGCCGTTCACGCACCCGGTGCACCCGGCGTGGGCGGACGCGGGCAGCGCGCCGTACCAGGACCTCATCGATTACGTCGAGCGGCGCGGCGGCGTCAGCGTGTGGTCGCTTCCCGAGGCGCGCGATGCCGGCGAGCAGGCCGTCGGGCCCGTGCGCGTGACGTGGGAGACCGAGCCGTACCCCGACGACTTGATGAAGACGTTCCGCTACACGGCGTTCGGCGCGATCTACGAGGACACGACCCGCTTCGAGCGGCCGGGCGAGGGGTGGGACCGGCTGCTCGGCGAATACGCGGCAGGCCAGCGCACGCGCGTGCCCTGGGCGCTCGCCGAGGCGGCGTTCCACGAGCACAGCGCGGGCAAGCGCGTGGGGCCGATCCAGACCGTCTTCCTCGTCCGCGAGCACACCGACGCGGGCGTGCTGGAGGCGCTCCGCGCAGGGCGGATGTACGCGCTGCAGCGCGGACGCGACACGGGGCTGGCGCTGAGGGAATTCGCCGCCACCGCCGGGGGCCCGAGCGCGATCTCCGGCGAGACGCTGCGCGCCGCCCCCGGCGCGCCGCTCGAGGTGACGGTGGCCGTCGACGCGGTCGAGCCGCGGCCCGCCGACGTGCGCGTGACGTTCGTCCGCAACGGCTCCGCGATCGCGGCGTGGAGCGGCTCGACGCCGTTCCGCGCGACGCACCGCGAGGTGTGGGACGGGCGGCCGGCCGTCTTCCGTCTCGAGGCGCGCGGCGGCGGCGCGCGCCTGCTCTCGAACCCGATCTTCGTGAGGCAGCCGTGAGGGTCGCGATCCACCAACCTCAATATCTGCCGTGGCTCGGCTATCTGGCGAAGTGGGCGGCCGCCGACCTGTTCGTCTTCCTCGACACCGTGCAGTACGAGAAGAACGGCTGGCAGAACCGCAACCGCATCAAGACGGCCGACGGCGCGCGCTGGCTCACCGTCCCCGTCCGCGCGCGCCTGGGCACGCGCATCGCGGCCGTGGCCCTCGACGTCGATCAGCCGTGGGGGGAGCGTCACCTGCGCTCGATCGAGACCGCGTACGAGCGCGCGCCGCACTTGCCGGCGTGGCGCGAGGCGCTCGCGCGCCTCTACGCGCAGCCCTGGGAGCGCCTGGCGCCGGTGGCGGTGGCGAGCGCCGAGTTCCTCGCCCGCGCGACGGGGGTCACGGCACCGGCCCGGCTGGCGTCCTCGCTGGCGGTGGACGACGACGACCCGACCGGGCGCCTGGTCGCCCTCTGCCGGGCCGTCGGGGCCGACACCTATCTGGCCGGCGGCCACGGCGCCAGATATATCGATGCAAAGCGCTTCGCCGACGCCGGGATCCGCGTGCTCTACCAGACCTACGAGCACCCCGTCTATGCTCAGCAACACGGCGATTTCGTGCCGTTTTTGTCGGGTCTCGATCTATTATTGATGCACGGCGATGAGAGCCTCCCGATCCTCCGTCGCGGCGACGCCTGGACCGAGGAGCCCTGAGTGAACGTCCTCGCCATCGGCGCCCACCCCGACGACATCGAGTTCGGCTGCGGTGGGATGCTCACCAAGTACGCGGAGAAAGGCCACGCCGTCTACCTGTTCGTGGCCTCCGATGGCGCCCTGGGCGGCGACGGCTCCGTGCGCCGCCGCGAGCAGCAGGACTCGGCGCTGGTCATCGGCGCCCGCGAGGTGTTCTGGGGCGACTACCAGGACACCGAGATCCCGCTCAACCGCGAGCTGATCGTCCGCCTCGAGGCCGTGATCCGCCAGATCGAGCCGCGCATGATCTTCGTCAACTTTCCGGAGGACACGCACCAGGACCACCGCAACCTCGCCCAGGGCACGCTCTCCGCCACCCGGTACGTCCCGAACTTCCTGTTCTACGAGGGGCCGACCAGCGTCAACTTCACGCCGAACTGCTTCACCGACATCGAGAAGGTGCTCGACAAGAAGCTCGCGTGCCTGGAGGCGCACCGCTCGCAGGTGGCCAAGACCAACATCGAGGATCTGTCGATCCTGGAGCTGGCCGTCTCGACCGCCAACTTCCGTGGGATCCAGGCGCGCGTGAAGTACGCCGAGGCCTTCCAGAGCATCCGGCTGCTGCTCAACCTTTGATTCCGCACTCCAAACCGTCCGTCACGGACGACGACGCCGAGCGCGTCGCGCGCGTCGTGCGCTCGGGCCAGCTCGCGCAGGGGCCGGAAGTGGCCGCGTTCGAGCGCGAGCTCGCCGCGCGCCTGGGCGTCCAGGACGCCGCCGCCGTGGCCTCCGGCACCGTCGCCCTCGAGCTGGCGCTCGCCGCGCTCGGGATCGGCGCCGGCGACGAGGTGCTGATCCCGACCTACGTGTGCGACGCGCTCCACCACGCGGTGCGCCGCGGGGGCGCGACGCCCGTGCTGGTGGACGCCGATCCCGTGACCCAGTCGCTGTCGGCCAAGGACGCGCGCGCCCGGCGAACGCGACGCACGCGCGCGGTGATCGTCCCGCACGCCTTCGGTCTCGTGGCCGACCTCGAGCCCTTCCAGGCGCTGGAGGTGCCGGTGATCGAGGACTGCGCCCAGGCGCTCGGCGCGCGAACGCCCGCCGGCCATCCGGCCGGGGCCGACGGCGCGCTCGCCGTCTGCTCGTTCTACGCGACGAAGATGATCGCGGCGGGCGAGGGCGGGGCGGTGGCGGGCCCGGCCGCGCTCGTCGCGCGCGTGCGCGAGGCTCGCGACTACGACGAGCAGGAGACGCTGGCGCCGCGCACCAACGCCAAGCTCACGGACATGGCCGCGGCGCTCGCGCGCGGCCAGCTCGCCCGCCTCGACGCCTTCGTCGCGCGGCGCCGCGCGCTCGCCGCCCGCTACCGCGCCGCGCTCGCCGGCGCGCCGGTCCGGCTACCCGCCGACGCGGGGCCGCGGCACGTCTACCACCGGTTCGTGCTCGGGCTCGATCGCGATCCCGCCGGCGTCGCGGCAGCCCTCGCCGCGCGCGGGGTGGCGGCCCGGCGGCCCGTCTTCCGCCCGGCGCATCGCGCGCTCGGCCTCGGCGGCTACCCGGAGGCCGACCGGCTGTGGGGGGAGTCGCTCTCGATCCCGTGCTACCCGGCGCTCACCGACGACGAGGCCGAGCACGTGGGTCGGGCGCTCGCGGCGGTGCTCGCGGCATCCCCCCAGGGAGAGCCCACCCGGTGAGCCGGCCCGCCGCCCAGACGCTTCCCGATACCACGCCGGCGGCGCTCGCCGCCACGCTCCTGCGCGGCGCCTTCCTCGTCGCGCTGACGCTGCCGTCCGTGCGGCGCGGCTTCGGGGCGTCGGGCCTCGGCTGGGCCTACCTCGTCGCCCTCGCCTTCGCGTTGGCGCTCGTCAGCGTGCCGCTGGTGCGGGCGCTGGCGCGCTGGTGGGGCGTGCTCGACACGCCGGCCGCGCGCAAGGTGCACGCCGTCGCCACGCCGCTCCTGGGCGGCGCCGCCGTCTACGCGGCGTTCGCGGCCACCGTCCTCTTCAACTTCACGTTCTCGCTCACCCTCAAGGGCGTCGCCCTCGGGGCCACGATCGTCGTCGGCATCGGCGTGCTCGACGACCTCCTCGACGTGCCCGCGCGCTGGAAGCTGGCGGGGCAGGTCGTGGCGGTGGCGGTGGCCATGAGCTACGGCGTCGTGCTCGACACGATTCCCACCGCCTGGCCCGGCTCGTATGCGATCAACCTCGTGCTCACGCTGCTCTGGTTCCTCATGGTGACCAACGCCCTGCAGTTCCTCGACGGCATGGACGGCCTCGCGGCGGGCCTCGGCGCGATCGCCGCGCTCTTCTTCAGCCTGGCCGCGCTCCAGACCAACCAGCCGTACCTGATGTTCCTCGCCGCCCCGCTCGTCGGCGCCTGCCTCGGCTTCCTGCCCTACAACTTCCGCTTCGGGCGGCCGGCCACGATCTTCCTCGGCGACGCCGGCGCGAGCTTCATCGGCTTCACCCTGGCCGGCCTCGCGGTGATGGGCGAGTGGGCGGAGAACGACTTCATCGGGCTGCTCACGCCGGTGCTGATCCTCGCCGTGCCGCTCTTCGACATCGCGTTCGTCGGCACCGTGCGGATCGTCACGGGCAAGGTGCACTCGTTCGGCGAGTGGCTCGCCTACACGGCCCGGGATCACATCCATCACCGCTTCGAGGCGCTCGGCCTGACGCGCACGGAGACGGTGCTGCTGATCTTCTTCATCGCGGCCACCCTGGGCCTGTCGGCCATGCTGCTCAAGGACGCGACCAAGCACGAGGCGGCGCTCGTGCTCATCCAGGCCGGCTGCGTGCTGGCGATCATCGCGGTGCTCGAGGGCGTGGCGCGCGGGCGGGGCCGGTGAGTCCCAGCCTCGGCTCCGCTGGACGCGCCGGCGGCGCAGGGTATGATGAGAGCGAACGACCTGCGGCGTCTGATCGAGGAGCCATCCCATGCGCGTCCGCAAAGGCGTCTTCCCCGCGGCCGGTCTCGGCACGCGGTTCCTGCCCGCGACCAAGGCCCAGCCCAAGGAGATGCTGCCGCTCGTCGACAAGCCGACCATCCAGTACGTCGTCGAGGAGGCGGTGGCCTCGGGGCTGCAGGAGATCATCATCGTCACCGGCCGCGGCAAGCGCGCGATCGAGGACCACTTCGACGCCGCCTTCGAGCTGGAGTACTACCTGAACGATCGCGGCAAGGTCGAGGAGTTGGCGCAGATCAAGACGATCTCCGAGATGGCGTCGGTGTCCTACGTGCGCCAGAAGGAGCCGCTCGGCCTCGGCCACGCCATCCTGTGCGCCCGCGCGCTCGTGGGCGACGAGCCGTTCGGCGTCTTCCTCGGCGACGACATCATCGGCGGCGCGCCGACCCCCTGCATGCGCCAGCTGCTCGACGTGTTCGAGCGCCACGACGGGCCGGTCATCGCCGTCGAGCGCGTGCCGCGCGACCGCATCCACCAGTACGGCGTCATCGCCGGCCGCAACCTCGGCGGCAACGTGTGGCAGATCGACGACCTCGTCGAGAAGCCGCGGCCCGAGGAGGCGCCCTCCGACCTCGCCATCATCGGTCGGTACGTGCTGACGCCGGACCTGTTCGCCATCCTAGCGGAGACGGCGGCCGACAAGCGCGGCGAGATCCAGCTCACCGACGGCCTGCGCACGCTGCGCAAGCGCCGCCCGATGTACGCGGTGGAGTTCGTCGGCAAGCGCTACGACACCGGCGACAAGCTCGGCTTCCTCAAGGCCACCGTGGAGTTCGCGCTCGCCCGGCCGGACCTCTCCGACGCCTTCCGCGCCTATCTGAAGACGCTCGACCTCTAGTCGTACCGGCGGCGGGGCCTACGCCGACGGGTAGTGTCTCACCCACCGACCAAACCGAGACACGACCCCCGACGCCGTTCGTTGACTCGCTGCGTCGGTTCTGCGAATATTTACGGCACGTTTTCCGCTGATCCGATGACACCCAAAGAGCCCAAGCGACCGTTCCATACCGCGTCCGACGCCGAGATCAAAGGCGGCGAAGTCTACGACGTCTACTTCGAGCGGACCGTCCAGATCCTCAAGGCCCGGGGCGATCGCAAGCGCGTGAAGGCCGAGGTCTATCTCAAGGCGCTGCCCGAGGACTGGGACTGGGCCGTGCTGGCCGGCATCGAGGAAGCGGCGGCCCTGCTCGAGGGCGTGCCGGTGGACGTCCGCGCGATGGACGAGGGGACGATCTTCGCGCCCTATCAGCCGGTGCTCACGCTCGAGGGCGTGTACGTCGACTGGGCGCGGTACGAGACGGCGCTGCTCGGCGTGCTGTGCCAGGCGTCCGGGATCGCGACCAAGGCGGCGCGCTGCAAGAAGGCGGCGGGCGAGCGCCAGGTCATCTCCTTCGGCGCGCGCCGCATGCACCCGGCGCTGGCGCCGATGATCGAGCGCAACGCGTTCGTCGGCGGCTGCGACGGCGTGGCGGTGACCAAGGCGGCCGAGCTCATCGACGCCGATCCGACCGGCACCATTCCCCACGCGCTCGTGCTGATGATCGGCGACACGGTGGAGGCGCTGAAGGCGTTCCACGAGGTGATCGAGCCCAAGGTGCGGCGCGTGGCGCTGATCGACACGCTGCAGGACGAGAAGTTCGAGGCGATCCGCGTGGCGGAGGCGCTCGGCGAGGATCTCTACGCGGTTCGGCTCGACACGCCCTCCTCGCGCCGCGGCGACCTCTACCGCATCGTGCAGGAGGTGCGCTGGGAGCTGAACCTGCGCGGCTTCGGCCACGTGAAGATCATCACCTCCGGCGGGATCGACGAGTACGAGATCCTCCGCCTCAATCCCGTCGTGGACGCCTACGGCGTCGGAACGTCGATCGCGAACGCGCCGGTCGTCAGCTTCGCGCTCGACATCATGGAGATCGAGGGCCGGCCGATGGCCAAGCGCGGCAAGTGGTCGGGCGCCAAGGAGGTCTTCCGCCGCCGCGGCACGCTCGAGACGGTCGTGCTCCCCGCCGGCACCACGCCGCCGGGCGCCGGTCCCTGGGACGCGCTGCTCAAACCGCTGACGAAGGGCGGGCGGATCGTTCGGGACCTGCCGCCGCCGCGCACGATCCGCGACTACGTCCTCGAGCAGCTCGAGCCGGTGTCGCTCGACACGCTTCGGCGCTCTGCCCAGCGCCGGGACTTCTGAGCGGGCTTCCGGATGTCCATCCTGGCCGAGATCGTCGGGCACAAGCGGCAGGAGGTCGCCGCGCGCAAGACGGCGACGCCGCGCGCCGCGCTGGAGGCGCGCTGCGCGACCCTGCCCCCGCCGCGCGACTTCGAGCGCGCGCTGGCGCCGGCGCCGGGACGCGCGCGGCTCGTCGCCGAGGTGAAGAAGGCCTCCCCCTCGCGCGGCGTCCTCAGGGCAGATCTCGACCCGGTGGCCCTCGCGTCGACCTACGCCCGCCATGGCGTGGACGCGATCTCGGTTCTCACCGACGCGAAGTATTTCCGCGGCAGCCTCGACGACCTCTGCGCGGTACGCGCCGCGGTGGACGTGCCTCTTCTGCGCAAGGACTTCACGCTCGACGAGTACCAGCTCTGGGAGGCGCGCGCCGCCGGCGCCGACGCCGTGCTGCTCATCGTCGCCATCCTCGAGCCCGAGCGGCTGCGCGACCTCGCGGCGGCGGCCAAGGGGCTCGGCCTCGCGGCGCTGGTGGAGTGCCACACCGCGGCCGAGGTGGACCTGGCGCTCGCGACGGGCGCGCGGGTGCTCGGCATCAACAACCGCGACCTGGCGACGTTCGAGACGCGGCTCGAGACGACGCTGGCGCTGCTGCCGCAGATTCCGCCGGGCCCGATCGTCGTGAGCGAGAGCGGCTTCTTCACGGGCGCCGACGTGCGGCGGGTGATCGAGGCGGGCGCCCACGCCGTGCTCGTCGGCGAGGGCCTCGTGAAGGCGGCCGACGTCGGCGCGAAGATCCGCGAGCTGAGGCTGGCGTGACCCGCGTCAAGGTCTGCGGCATCACCAATCTCGAGGACGCCCGGCAGGCCGTGCACGCGGGCGCCGACGCGCTCGGCTTCATCTTCGTCGAGAACACGCCGCGCTTCGTCACGCCCGAGCAGGTGGCGCCGATCGTCCGCGCCCTGCCCCCGTTCGTCACGCCGGTCGGCGTCTTCTGGGACCATCCGAGCGGTCACGTCAAGTCCGTGGTCGAGGCGTGCGGGCTGCGCGCGATCCAGCTCCACGGCGACGAGAAGCCGGAGGACTGGCAGGGCACGGCGGTGCCCGTCGTCAAGACGATCAAGCTGCCGCCCGCCTCGACGATCGAGGGCCTGCCGGAGTACCGCGTCCGCGAGCGGTTCGGCGCGTTTCTCTGGCGGCAGATCGCGGCGGCGATCCTGTTCGACAGCGAGGCGCGCTGGAGCGAGGGCGAGACGCGCGAGCCCGTCGAGTGGCAGACGATCCGGATGATGGGCGCCATGGCCCCGCCCGAGGCGCGGATGCCGATCGTGCTCTCGGGCGGGCTCACGCCCGGCAACGTCGCGCGCGCCGTCGCGGTCGTCCAGCCGTTTGCGGTGGACGTGAACTCCGGCGTGGAGGCGCGGCCGGGCAAGAAGGATCCCGACAAGGTCCGGCGCTTCATCGCCGAGGCGAAGGGCGCGCGATGAGGCTGCCCGACGCCCGCGGCCACTTCGGGCGTTTCGGCGGGCGCTTCGTGCCGGAGACGCTGATGGCGCCGCTCATCGAGCTGGAGAAGGCGTACCTCGCGGCGCGGCGCGACCGTACGTTCCAGACGCGCCTCGCCTCGCTGCTCGCGGACTACGCGGGGCGGCCGACGCCGCTCTACTTCGCGGCGCGGCTCACCGAGCACTGCGGCGGCGCGCGCATCTGGCTCAAGCGCGAGGACCTCTGCCACACCGGCGCCCACAAGATCAACAACGTGCTCGGCCAGGCGCTGCTCGCCGCGCGCATGAAGAAGCCGCGGCTCATCGCCGAGACCGGGGCCGGCCAGCACGGCGTGGCCACCGCCACCGCCGCCGCGCTCCTCGGGCTCGAGTGCGAGGTGTACATGGGCACCGAAGACATCGAGCGCCAGGCGCTCAACGTCTTCCGGATGCGGCTGCTCGGGGCGAAGGTCATCCCCGTGGAGTCGGGGAGCAGGACGCTGAAGGACGCGGTGAACGAAGCGCTGCGCGACTGGGTCACCAACGTCCGCACCACGTACTACCTGCTCGGCTCGGCGCTCGGCCCGCACCCCTATCCGATGATGGTGCGCGATTTCCACACCGTGATCGGCAAGGAGGCGAGGGCTCAGGCCCGGCGCGCCATCGGCCGGCTGCCGGACGTCGTCGTCGCCTGCGTGGGCGGCGGCAGCAACGCCATCGGGTTGTTCCATCCGTTCATCGCCGACCGCCGCGTCGGCATCGTCGGCGTCGAGCCCGGCGGCAGCGGGATCGCCAGCGGCAAGCACGGCGCCTCGATGACCGCGGGCGCCGTCGGCGTGCTGCACGGCTCGATGAGCTACCTGCTCCAGAGCGACGACGGGCAGGTGGCCGTCGCGCACTCGATCTCGGCCGGGCTGGATTACCCCGGCGTCGGCCCCGAGCACGCCTACTACAGGGACGCCGGCCGCTTCACCTTCGTGTCGATCACCGACGAGGAGGCGCTCGAGGGGTTCCAGGCCCTCACGCGGCTCGAAGGCATCATGCCCGCGCTCGAGTCGGCGCACGCCGTCGCCCACGCGATGCGGCTCGCGAAGACGCTGCCGAAGCGCAAGACGATCGTGGTCGGCCTCTCCGGCCGCGGCGACAAGGACGTGCACGTCGTGGCGAAGGCGCTCGGCATGGAGATCGCGTGAGCCGGCTCGAGGCGACCTTCACGCGGCTGCGCGCGCGGGGCGAGCGGGCGCTGGTGGCCTACCTCATGGCCGGCGACCCGTCGCTCGCCGAGACGCGTCGGCTCGTGGTCGAGGCCGAGCGCCGCGGCGCCGACGTGATCGAGCTGGGCGTGCCGTTTTCCGATCCGCTCGCGGACGGTCCCGTGATCCAGCGTGCCGGCACGCGCGCGCTCGCCGCCGGCACGTCGCTGGCGCGCGTGCTGGAGATGGTCAGCACGCTGCGCGCGCAGGTGCACGTGCCGCTGGTCGTGATGACGTACTACAACCCGGTGCTGGCCTTCGGGCTCAAGAGCTTCGCGCGCACGGCCGCCGACGCCGGCGCCGACGGCGTGATCGTGCCCGACCTGCCCTGGGAGGAGTGCGAGCCGCTGCGGGCGGAGACCGAGCCGGCCGGCCTCGACATGATCCAGTTCGTGGCGCCGACGTCCACGCCCACGCGCGTCAAGACGATCGCGCGCCTGTCGCGCGGCTTCATCTACGTCGTCTCGCTGACCGGCGTCACCGGCGCGCGGCGCGAGCTGCCGAAGGACCTCGACGCCCAGATCCGCACCCTGCGCCTCGTGACCACCAAGCCCGTGTGCGTCGGCTTCGGCGTCTCCACCCCCGAGCAGGTCGCCGCCGTCGGCCAGATCGCCGACGGCGTCGCGGTCGGCTCCGCGATCGTCCGGACGATCGAAGAACACACCGGCACCGCCGCCCTCGTCGACCGGGTCGGCGACTTCATCGCCGCGCTCAAGCAACCCCTCCGCGTAAGCTCGAGCGCGGGCTTTGCCCGCGCAATCGAGGGGGGAGGCACGGAGGAGCGCGCCGCGAGGCGCGCGACGACGGTCGGAAGGGGGGCGAAGCCCCCCTCCGAGGAAGACTAATGGCCTGGTTCAGACGCAAGCCCGAAGAGACGGCCGGCAAGCCCCCGAAGGTCAACATCGCCGAGGGCCTGTGGATCAAGTGCGACTCCTGCAAGGAGATCGTGTACCGCGCGGAGGTCGAGCGCGGCGGGCGCGTGTGCCCGAAGTGCCGCTACCCGTTCCGCATCGGCTCGCGCGAGCGCATCGGGCTGCTCACCGATGCGGGCACCTTCGAGGAGCGCCAGACCGGGCTCACGCCGGGCGATCCGCTCAACTTCAAGGACTCCAAGCGCTACCGCGACCGCGTGAGGTCGGCGCACCAGAAGACCTCGCTGGAGGAGGCGGTCGTCACCGGCGTCGCGCGCATCGGCGGCTTGGCCACCGTGCTCTGCGTCTTCGAGTTCGACTACCTCGGCGGCAGCATGGGCTCCGTGGTGGGCGAGAAGCTCACGCGCGCGATCGAGCTGGCCATCGACAAGCACCTGCCGGTCATCATCCTGTCGGCCTCCGGCGGGGCGCGCATGCAGGAAGGCATCCTCTCGCTCATGCAGATGGCGAAGACCTCGGCCGCGCTCGAGCGGCTGGCCGAGGCGGGGCTGCCGTACCTGTCGGTGCTGACCGATCCCACCACGGGCGGCGTCACCGCGTCCTTCGCGATGCTGGGGGACGTCATCGTCGCCGAGCCGCGCGCGCTCATCGGCTTCGCCGGCCCGCGCGTCATCGCGGAGACGATCCGCCAGCCGCTGCCGGAGGGCTTCCAGCGCTCCGAGTTCCTCCTCGAGCACGGCCAGCTCGATCTCGTCGTGGAGCGCCGCGACCTCAAGGAGACGCTGCGCCGCCTCCTCGCCTTCTTCGCCGACCAGCCGACCGACCCGCCGCCCGACCGCGCATGACCTACGCCGAGGCGGTCGCCCGGCTCCTCGCCCTGCGCGGCGGCGAGCACGCGGGGATGCGCCCCGGCCTCGAGCGCATCGAGACGCTGCTGGAGGCGCTCGGCAACCCGGAGCTCCGCTACACGCTCGTCCAGGTCGCCGGCACCAACGGCAAGGGCTCGGTGGCCGCCATGCTCGCCGCCATCCTCAAGGCGGACGGCCGCCGCGTGGGCCTCTACACCTCGCCGCACCTCGTGTCGTTCCGCGAGCGGATCCGCGTCGACGGCGAGGCCATCGCGGAGGACGCCGTCGCCGACGGCTTCGACGCGATCGCCGCCCTGGTGGCCCGTCTCGACGCCACCATGTTCGAGGCGAGCACGGCGCTCGCGCTCGATCACTTCGCGCGTGAGGCCGTCGACGTCGCCGTGCTGGAGGTCGGACTCGGTGGACGGCTCGACGCCACCACCGTCGGGACGCCGGCGGTGACGGCGCTGGCGCGCATCGACCTCGACCACCAGGAGGTGCTCGGCGAGACGCTCGCCGCCATCGCCGCCGAGAAGGCCGCGATCATCCGGAGCGGCGTCGCCGTGTCCGCCGCGCAGGCGCCGGAGGCGGCGGAGGTGCTGATCGCGCGCGCCGCCGCCGTCGGCGTGCCGCTGCTCATGGAGGGACGCGAGCTGAGCGTGCGCGTCCGGGAGCGCGGCCTCGCGGCCCAGACCATCGACTGCGCGGGACCGGGCTGGCGGCTCGAGGGGCTGCGGCTGCCGCTGCTCGGCGTCTACCAGCCGTCGAACGCGCTCGTCGCGCTGGCCGCCGCGCGGGCGCTCGGCGTGGGCGACGGCGCCGCGCGCGAGGGGCTGGCGCGCGCTCGCTGGCCGGGGCGCTTCGAGGTGCTCCGCGCCGCCGAGCGCGTCGTCGTCCTCGACGGCGCCCACAATCCGGCCGGCGCTGCGGCCCTCGCGGCGTCGCTCGCCGAGTGGTTCGGCGATACGCCGCTCACCCTCGTCTTCGGCGCGCTCCGCGACAAGGACGCGCGCGGGATGCTCGCGGCTCTGGCGCCGCGCGCGCGCCGGCTCATCCTCACCGCCTCGTCGAGCCCGCGCGCCGCTCGGCCCGAGGCGCTGCGCCACGTGGTGCCGCACGGTGTGGCCGTCGAGCTCGCGGACTCCGTGCCCGAGGCACTAGCCCTCGCCGCGCGGGAGCCGCGGACCCCCATCCTTTGTGTCGCCGGTTCGCTGTCGCTCCTGGGCGACGTGCTGCGCGTGACGGCGGGCGATAAACCTTGCCCGACCGAAAAGGCGGCTGATAGCATAGACTCCCTTATCTGACGAGGACTTCTGGGACACTTGAGCACGCGATTCCTCGGTCGACTCGGACGTGCCGCGATGGGACTCCTGCTGGCCCTGACCGCCGCGTCGATCGCCGAGGCGCAGGTGCCTCAGGGGCCCGTCACCGTCCAGACGTCGGGGGGGGACGTCACGATCGTGGCCGACCAGCTCGAGCAGGCGGCGCCGGACCTCTTCATCGCCACCGGCAACGTCGAGATGACGAAGGGCTCCGCCCGCCTGATGGCCGATCGCGTCGAGCTCAACCGCGCCACCGGCGACGCCGTCGCCCAGGGCCGCGTCATCTTCTACGACGGCGAGGACCAGCTCACCGGCCAGCGCATCGAGTACAACGTGAAGACGGGGGCGGGCGTCGTGTACCAGGGCGAGGCCCGCGGCGCCCCCTACTACCGCCTCTCGGGCGAGAAGATGGAGCGGCTTGGCGAAAGCGTCTACCGCGTGCAGAAGGGCGTCTTCACGACGTGCGACGGCGACCCGCCCGACTGGGCCTTCCGCTTCGGCTCCGCCACCGCGGACCTCAACGAGTTCCTCTACGGGACCAACGCGTCGTTCTGGGTGCGGAACATCCCGCTCATCCCGTTCGTGCCGTTCTTCGCGGCCGCCATCCGGCGCGAGCGCCAGACGGGGTTCCTCTTTCCGAAGTTCGGCCAGTCCTCGCGCCGGGGTTTCTACGCGGAGCTGCCGTTCTTCTGGGCCATCGGCGACAGCCAGGACCTCACGTTCTCGCCGCTCACCTACACCAGCCTGGGCGAGGGGTTCAACCTCGAGTACCGCTACATCCTGCCCGACACCCAGCGCGGGCGATTCGGCGGCTTCCTGATGCAGGAGTCGGCCAAGCACGACGCCACGCGCTTCGTCGGCACCACCCGCCAGGACTGGACGCTGGCGCCCCGGACCTGGGCCAAGGTGGACGTCACCGGCGTGTCCGACGACAACGTGTTGCGCGACTACGGCGACGACCTCTACCAGCGCAGCTCGCAGCGCGTCGAGTCCAACGTGTTCGTGACGCGCAGCTGGGACGCCTGGAACCTCGTCGGCGACCTGTTCTTCTACCAGGACCTCACCACGCGGCGGCCGGTCGAGCTGCACCGCCTGCCCGACATCCGCCTCGTCGGCACGCCGCAGCCGCTGCACGACGTGCCCGGGGTGCTGTGGCAGTTCGAGGGCAGCGCCATCCGCTTCGTGCGCGACGTCGGCTCGGACGGCGGCCGCGTGGACATCCACCCGCGGCTGTCGCGGCCGATTCCCATGGACGTGCTGACCCTCACGCCGTTCGTCGGCGGGCGGCTCACCGGCTACGACCGCACCGTGACGGGCCTTCACACGAGCCAGGGCGTGAACGGATTCATCGAGGACACCAACGACCACACGCGCCTGCGCCGGCTGTTCGAGGCGGGCGGCGACCTCGAGACGACGGTGTCGCGCGTGTTCAATACCGGTGGCGTGTGGAACATCGACGCCATGCTGCACACCATCGAGCCCCGCCTGACCTACACGTGGATCACGGGCAAGGGGAAGGACCGGTTGCCGCAGTGGACGCCCGCCCTCGACTCCATCGAGGACACGAGCCGGCTCGAGTACTCGCTGACCAATCGCGTCCGCGGCCGCACGATCGCGCTCGCGAACGCCGAGCCCGTGCGCTGGGAGCTGTTCCGGCTCACCCTCGGCCACGCGTACGATCTGCGGAAGGACGACTGGGCGGAGGCCTTCGCGACGCTCATCGTCGCCCCGACGCCCCGCGTGCGGTTTCGCAGCGACCTCACCTACGATCCCTCGGCCAACAACGTTCCCTCCGTCACCGCCGACATCCAGACGGAGATCCCGCGCGGCGCGCTCAACGCCGGCTTCCGGTACAGCGACCCGGCGAAGATCACGTTCCTGCAGGGCGGCTTCAGCGTGAGCCCATGGGCGTGGCTCACCACGCGGGGCACCATCAACTGGGACCTCTACACGACGACCTTCGTCGAGAACCGTCTCGCCTTCGACCTGCACTGGCAGTGCTGGGCGCTGAGCATCGAGCTCATCAACCGCCATAACCGCGACGACGAGATCCGCTTCACGCTCAACCTCCTCGGCGTCAGCGGGCCCATCAGCACGCGCGTGGGCCTGGGCGCCATCGAGTCGGGGGGCCAGCGGTGATCCCGTTCCTCGACCTCAGACGGCAGCACGCCGCGCTCAGGACCGAGCTGATGGCCGCCGCCGAGCGCGTGCTCGACGGAAGCCAGTTCGTGCTCGGCGCCGAGGGCCGCGCGCTGGAGGCGGAGCTGGCGCAGGTGTGCGGCGCGCGGCACGCCGTCGGCGTCGGCTCCGGCACCGACGCGCTGCGCCTGGCGCTCACCGCGCTCGGCGTCGGGCGCGGCGACGAGGTGCTCACGCCGGCGTTTTCCTTCGTCGCCTCCGCCACCACCATCGTCATGGCCGGGGCCACGCCGGTCTTCGTGGACGTCGAGCCGGACACCCTGACCATGGACCCCGACGCCCTCACGCGCGCGCTCACCCCGCGCACGAAGGTCGTGATGCCGGTGCACCTGTACGGCCACCCCGCGGCCATCGACCGCATCGCGGCGTTCGCGCAGGCGCGCGGGCTCGCCGTGCTCGAGGACAACGCGCAGGCCGTGGGCGCGACGTGGCAGGGCCGGCCGCTGGGCGGCTGGGGCGACGCGGCGTGCCTGTCGTTCTACCCGACGAAGAACCTCGGCGCGTGCGGCGACGCCGGCATGCTCGTCACCACGCGCGACGACGTCGCCGAGCGTGTGCGCCGCCTGCGTCACCACGGCGACACCGGCCGCTACCACCACGTGGAGCTGGGCTACTGCAGCCGGCTCGACGAGCTGCAGGCCGCGCTGCTGCGTGTGAAGCTCCGGCGGCTGACGGAGTGGGAGGAACGGCGGCGCTGGATCGCCGCGCGCTATCGCGAGGGCCTGGGCGGCCTGCCGCTGCGGCTGCCCGTCGAGCGCTCCGGCGCCCGCCACGTCTACCACCTGTTCACCGTGCGCCACCCGCAGCGCGACGCGCTCGCCAAGCGCCTGGCCGACACCGGCGTCGGCACCGCCGTGCACTATCCGCTGCCGGTCCCCGGGCAGCCGCTGTTCGCGGCCGACGGCGAGAAGCGCTGGCCCGAGGCCCACCGCGCCGCGCGCGAGGTGCTCTCGCTGCCGTGTTATCCCGAGATGAGCGACGCCGAGGTGGAGGGCGTGATCGACGCCGTGCGCCGCGCCTGCGAGGACCTCGGATGACGCCGGCGGCGCGGCTGCGCGAGCGGCTGGCCGGACAGCCCACCCTGGGCGTCGTCGGCCTGGGCTACGTCGGCCTGCCGCTGGCGGTGGCGTTCGCGGAGTCGGGCGCGACGGTGATCGGCGTCGACTCCGACGCGCGGCGCGTGGCCGGCGTCAACGCGGGCGCCTCCTTCATCGAGGACGTTTCCGGCGCGACGCTGCAGACGCTGGTGAAGGCGGGACGGCTGGCCGCCACGGGCGAGGTGGGCGCGCTCAAGGACGCCGACGCCATCGTCATCTGCGTGCCGACGCCGCTCGGCAAGTCGAAGGAGCCGGACATCTCCTTCATCGTGGCCGCCGCCGACGCGGTGGCGACGATCATCCGCGCCGGCCAGCTCGTCGTCCTGGAGTCGACGACCTATCCCGGCACCACGCAGGAGATCCTGCTGCCGCGCTTCGCGGCGCGCGGGCTGACCGTCGGCGAGGACTTCTTCCTGGCGTTCTCGCCGGAGCGCATCGACCCCGGCAACCGGGAGTGGACGCTGCGCGACATCCCCAAGGTCGTGGGCGGTCTCACGCCGGCCTGCCGTGAGCTCGTCGCCGCGCTCTACGCGCGGATCACGCCGCGCGTCGTCCCCGTGTCGGGCCCGGAGACGGCGGAGATGGTCAAGCTGTTCGAGAACACCTTCCGCTCGGTCAACATCGCGCTCGTCAACGAGTTCGCGATCATGTGCCGCAAGCTCGGGATCTCGGTGTGGGAGGTCGTCACGGCCGCCGCCACCAAGCCCTTCGGCTTCATGCCCTTCTGGCCGGGGCCGGGCCTGGGGGGCCACTGCCTGCCGTCCGATCCGTATTACCTCTCGTGGAAGGTGCGGCTCGCGGGCTATGAGCCGCGCTTCATCACGTTCGCCGACGAGATCAACCGGCAGATGCCCGCGTACGTCGTGCAGATGGTGACCGACGCGCTCAACGATCGCGGGCGCGCCGTGCGCGGCGCGCGCGTGCTCGTGCTCGGCGTCGCCTACAAGCCGAACGTCGCCGACACGCGCGACTCGCCGGCGCTCGAGATCATCGACACGCTGCGCGTCAAGGGAGCGCGCGTGGCGTACCACGATCCGCACGTGCCGGCCATCACCGTGAGCGGCGCCACGCTGGAGTCGCGCCCCGCGGTGCGCGCCGCGGAGTACGACCTCGTCCTCGTGCTGACGGCCCACGCGGCGTACGACTGGCGCGCCATCGTGAGCGAGGCCTCGGTGGTCATCGACACGCGCAACGCCACCGCCGGCGTCCCCGACGCGGGCCGCGTGATCCGCCTCTAGGCGCCGATGCTGGGCGCCGTCCTCGTCTCGCTGCGGCCGCGGCAGTGGGTCAAGAACCTGTTCGTCTTCGCCGGCCTCGTGTTCGGCCAGCGGCTGTTCACGCCCGCCGTGTGGCCGGCCCTCGGTGCCTTCGCGATCTTCTGCGGGCTGTCGGGTGCGGTGTACCTCGTCAACGACGTCGCCGACCGGGACCAGGACCGTCTGCATCCCAAGAAGCGCGAGCGGCCCGTCGCCGCCGGGCGGCTGCCCATCCGCGTCGCGCTCGGGGTGGCCATCGCCCTCGTCGCCGCCGGGCTGGTGGCGGCAGCCCGGATCTCGACGAGCGTCCTGCTGGTGGCCGTCGCCTACGTCGTGCTGCTCACCGCGTACTCCACGTGGCTCAAGCACATCGTCATCGTCGACGTGCTCACGGTCGCCGTCGGCTTCGTGCTGCGCGCGCTGGCGGGGACGCTCGCCATCGACGTGGCCATCTCGGGCTGGCTGCTCATCTGCACGATCCTCCTCGCGCTGTTCCTGGCCCTCGGCAAGCGGCGCCACGAGTACCTGGCCCTGGGGGCCGAGGCCGCGCGGCACCGCCCGATCCTCGCCGAGTACAACGCGGGTCTGCTGGACCAGATGATCGCGGTGGTGACCGCCTCCACGGTGACTGCCTACGCGCTCTACACGATGTCGCCGGAGACGGTGGCGAAGTTCCACACGCAGCTGCTGCCGGCCACCCTGCCCTTCGTGCTGTACGGGATCTTCCGGTACCTCTATCTCCTCTACCGCCGGCAGCTCGGCGGCAGCCCCTCGGAGCTGTTCCTCAACGACCGCGCGCTCCTGATCAACACCGCGTGCTGGGTCGCCGCCGTTCTGCTGATCGTCTACGGCACGCGCGCGCAGTAGTAGAATGATTCGGTCGTGAAGAGTCAGGTCGCCGTTCTCCGCACCCGCCCCGAGACCGTCGTCGCCGACTACGGCCGTCTGATGCGCCTGGTGAAGTACGACCGGGTGCTGCCGCGCGACCAGGATCTGATCGTCAAGCTGAACCTCTCGTGGACGAAGTACTTTCCGGCCTGCTCGAGCCAGCCGTGGCAGGTGGACGGTGTGCTCACGGCGCTGCTCGAGGACGGCTACGAGCGCCGTCGGATCTTCCCCGTCGAGAACAAGACCGTGGTCACCGATCCGGTGGAGGGCTGTCGGAACAACAAGTGGTCGCCGGTGCTCCAGCGTCACGGCCTGCCGTTCATCCCGCTGCCGGACGTGGAGTGGACGGTCTACCCGTTCAAGAGTCCGCTGCTCAAGCTGAACCAGATCTTCCCCGAGGGGATCGAGATCCCGAAGATGTACGTCGGCAAGAACGTGCTCCACGCGCCGACGGTCAAGTGCGTCCATCCCGACACCGAGATCGTCCTGGCCGACGGCAGCGTGGTGCGGGCGGAGGCGCTCGTCAAAGAGTGGCAGCTGCGTGAACCATCGCGCGTGCTGCCCGACGGTGACATCGTCAGCGAGGGTGAGGTGCGGGTCGTCGCCCTCGACGGTGCATCGCTCACACCCGGACATGCGACCCATTTCTGGAGGACGCCGATACCCGATGGCGTGATGTGGACCGTACGCAGCCGCACCGGTCGTAAGGTGATCACATCGAGTCGCCACCCGTTCCTGACACCCGAAGGATGGAAGAAGGCCGTCGAGCTGAAGAGCGGGGATCGGATCGCCATCGCGCGGCGCATCAGGGTCAGGGGCACGAGCCAGCCGCTGCCGCGCGTGCCGTTGCTGGGACACGAGGCGATCGACGTCGAACGCTTGCCTATTCGGCCCGGACGTCGCTACTCGTGTGAGGCGCAGCGCTCGATCATCCGCGAGTACCTAGCCGGGAAGACCATTACCGCCATCGCGGCCGAGCGCGGCGCCCACTGGGAGGGCATTCGCTCGGTCGTCCACCGATACGGTATCCAGTCTCGCTGGCGTCGCATTTGGGCAACCGCCCCCGAGCGAACCTCGATCGAGTTCTGGCGCTGGATTGGCTATTTCACGGCCGAGGGTTACGCCTACGAGGCGAACGGTTCGTATCGGGTGTCGGTCGCAAACACTGACCCAGAGGTCCGCCTCGATTATATCGACCTTTCCCGGCGGCTCTTCGGTGTCGAGCCGCGAACCCGCGGCAACGAGATCTATTTCGACGCCCGTAATCTGCGTCCCTTCTTCGAGAGCCTAGGCTTCACGGTCCCGACGAACTCGGCCACGAAGACCGTACCCGACGTTCTGTTCAAGTGCCCTGACGAGGAGATCGCTGCATTCCTTCAGGCCTATTTCGACGGGGATGGAACGGTCGATGCTCGAACAGGCGCGTACGCCGTTTCGAAGAGTCCTCGGCTCGCTTCACAAGTCCAAATGCTCCTCTCACGCCTGGGTATCGTCGCATTTCGTCGCACGACCTATTCGCGGGCGACGAATGGCCGCATGACCCAGAAGCTGCCGTACGAGCAGATCGGCATCTATGCGGACGACGTCATCGCGCTCGCCGGACACATCCGTTTCCGGTGCGCGCACAAGCAGCGGAACCTCGAGCGATTGGTTGCCCGGCGGCGGGTAGGCAAGCGTCCGAGCAACTGGGACACGGTTCCAGTCGCTCCGGCGCTGTTCCGTATGATACGAGAGGGGCTGGGCCTCACGCACGAGAGTGCTGGTCGCGCTAGTTCCGTGAATACCATCGAGAACGGTTATAGGGAGCCGACTCGGCCGATCGTGCGCTATTTCATCGAGCGTTTCGCGTCTCTCGACCGCAACGGCCGATACGCCGAGGAACTCGAATATCTACGATTTCTGGCCAGCGAAGATCTGGCGTGGGACCGGGTCGAAGAGGTACGCGTAGACCCCGCCGACGTGCCCTTCCTGTACGACCTATCGGTCGAGAACACTCATTCGTTCATCGGCAACGGGATTATTCTGCACAACACGCACGGCCATTCCCAGACCACCGGCGCGATCAAAAACTCGTTCGGCGGCCTCTTGAAGGAGGTCCGGCACTACGCGCACGAGTTCATCCACGAGGTCATGGTCGACCTCATGTACATGCAGCGTGAACTGCACCCGGGGATGTTGGCCGTGATGGACGCCACCGTGATGGGCGACGGCGCCGGGCCGCGCACGATGATCCCGCGCGAGGGCAACCTGATCCTCGCCTCGTCCGACCAGGTGGCCATCGACGCCATGGCCGCGAAAATCATGGGCTTCGACCCGCTCTCGATCCGCTACCTCGCGATGTGCCACGAGCGGGGCCTCGGCGTGGCCGACCCGCGCGACATCGAGATCGTCGGCGATGTCGACGCGGCCGCCACGAACATGGGCTTCACGACGTCGCGCTCGCTCGTGATCTGGGGCGACCAGCTGATCCGCCGCGGACCGCTCAAGCCGCTGAAGCGCCTGCTGCTGCACTCGCCCTTGATGGTGTGGGCGCCGTTCGCGTCGAACGTCTACCACGACCTGCTCTGGTACCCGACCGTGGGCCGCGCGCGCATCCGCGCGTTCGCGGGGACGGGGTGGGGCCGGCTCTTCGATACCTATTGAACATGGGGGCCCCGACATGGCCCCCATACCCCCAAACGTTCGTCGCGCCCCGGGGAACCCGTGGCGCGCCTCGGTCTCGCTCGGCGACGTAGAATAGGTGTTCATGAGCCAATCGGTTCGCGTGCGCTTCGCGCCCAGCCCTACCGGTCACCTCCACGTCGGCGGCGCGCGCACCGCGCTCTTCAACTGGCTGTACGCGCGCCACCACGGGGGGATGTTCATCCTGCGCATCGAGGACACCGACCGCTCGCGCTCCACCGACGAGAACATCGGCGACATCGTGGCGGCGCTGCGCTGGCTCGAGCTCGACTGGGACGAGGGCCCGCCGTCGCCGGGCTACCGCCAGACCGAGCGCTTCGACCTGTATCGCGAGCACGCGCGACGCCTCGTAGCCGCCGGCCGCGCCTACTACTGCGCGTGCACGCCGGAGCAGCTCGAGGCCGAGCGCGCGGAGGCGCAGGCGAAGAACGAGACGTTCCGCTATTCCGGCCGCTGCCGCGCCCTCGGCCTCACGGCGGGGGCGCTGCGCCTGCGGATCCCGGAAGAGGGCACGACGGTCGTGGACGACCTCATCCACGGCCCGGTGACCTTCGACCACCGGCAGCTCGACGACTGGATCCTGCTGCGCAGCGACGGAACGCCGACCTACAACTTCTGCGTGGTGGTGGACGACGTCACGATGCGCATCAGCCACGTCATCCGTGGCAACGATCACCTGTCGAACACGCCCAAGCAGGTGCTCTGCTACGAGGCGCTCGGCTACCCGGTGCCCGCCTTCGCCCACGTCTCGATGATCCTGGGCCCCGATCGCGCGCGCCTCTCCAAGCGCCACGGGGCGACCTCCGTGCAGGCGTACCGGGAGCAGGGGATCCTGCCCGAGGCGATGGTGAACTACCTGGCGCGGCTCGGCTGGTCGAGCGGCGATCAGGAGATCTTCTCGCGCGCGGAGCTGGTCGAGCGGTTCGACATCAAGGACGTCTCGTCGTCGGGCGCGATCTTCGACCAGACGAAGCTGGAGTGGCTGAACCACGAGTACATCAAGACGGTCGACGGCAGGCGGCTGGCGACGCTGGTCACGCCGTTTCTGACCCCGGCCGGGCTGACGCCGCCGGCCGAGGCCACGCGCTTCGTCGGCATGCTCGACACGCTGCGCGAGCGCGGCAAGACGCTGCGCGAGCTCGTGGAGGTCGGCCGCTTCTACTTCGAGCGCCCGTCCGAGTACGACGCCCGGTCGGCGAGCAAGCTCTTCACGCCGGCGGGCGTGGAGCGGCTCGGCGCGCTGATCGAGCGGCTGGCGGCGGTGGAGCCGTTCACGCCGGCGTCGCTCGAGGCGCTGTACCGCGAGCTCGCGGAGGCGATGGGGCTGAAGCTCGTCGACCTCGCGCAGCTCACGCGACTGGCCGTGACCGGACGCACGGCGTCGCCGCCCCTGTTCGACGTGCTCGGGCTGCTCGGACGCGAGGAGACGCTGGCGCGACTGCGCGCCGCCCGCGACGCGGCGGCGAAGGCGGCCCGGTGAGGCTCCTGCTGGCGCGCCACGGCGAGTCGGTGTGGAACGCGGAGCGCCGCTTCCAGGGCCGGACGGACGTCGCGCTCTCGGAGCGCGGGCGCGCGCAGGCCGCGGCCCTGGGGCGCGCGCTGCGCGGCTATCGCGTGGCCGCGGCGTACGTGAGCCCGTTCCGCCGCGCGCGCGAGACGGCGGAAGTGGCGCTGGCCGGCACCGGCCTTCCGCTCGTCGCCCTCGACGAGCTGCGCGAGCTGTCGCTGGGGGAGTGGGAAGGCTGCACCGTGGACGAGGTGCGCGGCCGCGAGGGCGATCCCTACCGGGCGTGGCTGCTCGCGCCGCACGACTGCCCGCCCCCCGGCGGCGAGCCGCTCGACGCCGTCAGCTCGCGCGTACGCGCCGCCATGGATCACATCGGCGCCTTGCACCCGAACGGCGAGGACGTGCTGGTGGTGGCGCACGGCGGCGTCATCAGCGTGTATGCCTGCGCGCTCCTCGGCTGCTCGTTCAACTCGCTCTGGCGGCTGCGCGTCGACAACGCCTCGCTGACCGTCGTGCGGCCGCCGCGGCTCGTGTCGCTGAACGACACCGCGCACCTGCCGGGGGCGCTCGCCCCCGCCCCCCACGTCCGCGCCTCCCTCGCCGCCGGGGCGCCCGCCGCGGCGGGACCCGCACCGGCGCCGTCCGACGAGCTCGCGCCGTGACCGCCGTCGTCGTCGCGCTCTTCGGCGGCCTCGCGCTGCTGCTCTACGGCATCCGCCTGAGCGGCGACAGCCTGCAGCGCGCGGCGGGCGGCCGCCTGCGCTCGCTGCTCACGGGCATGGCGCGCCACCGGCCGATCGCCGTCGCCTCCGGCGCGGCCGTGACCGCGATCATCCAGTCCTCGGCGGCCACGACGCTGATGCTCATCGGCTTCGTCTCGGCCGGGCTGATGACCTTCCGCCAGACGCTCGGCATCATCCTCGGCGCCGACATCGGCACCACGTTCACCGTCCAGCTGATCGCGTTCAAGGTGACGGACTACGCGCTGCTGCTCGTCGGTCTCGGCTTCACGATCACCTTCCTGGCCGGGCGACGCGCGCTCAAGGACGTGGGTCAGGCCATCCTCGGGCTCGGGCTCGTGTTCCTCGGCCTCAAGGTGATCCTCGAGGGGGTGGCGCCGCTGCGGGACAACCGGCTGGCCATGGAGCTGATCGAGGCGGTGGCCGGCAACACGACGATGGCGATCCTCGTGGCGGCCGTGTTCAGCGCGCTCGTGGCGTCTTCGGCGGCCACCCTCGGCGTGGCGCTCGCGCTGGCCAGCCAGGGGCTGATCGGCCTCAACGGCGCGGTGGCCATCGTGCTCGGCGCGAACATCGGCACCTGCGCGACGGCCCTCACCGCGTCCATGGGCGCGACGGCGGAGGCCAAGCGCGTGGCGGTCGCGCACATCGCCTTCAAGCTGCTGGGGGCTGCCCTCATGCTGCCGTTCATCGGCCCCTTCACGGCGATGGTCGCGGCCAGCGCCGCCGATCCCGCGCGGCAGATCGCCAACGCCCACACGTTCTTCAACCTCGGCATCAGCCTGCTCTTCCTGCCGTTCACGCCGCTGGCCGCGCGCGCGATCGAGGCGATCGTGCCCGACGATCAGACGGGCGACACGCCGTTCCGCACGCGCTACCTCGACGAGCGCGCGCTGGACCAGCCCTCGCTCGCGCTCGGCCAGGCCACGCGCGAGGCGCTGCGCATGGCCGACGTGGTGCAGATCATGCTGCGCGACACCGTGGCCGTCTTTCGCACCGATAACCAGGCGCTGCTCGAGGAGGTCGAGCAGCGCGACGATCAGGTCGACTTCCTCGAGCGCGAGATCAAGCTCTTCCTGGCCCGCCTCGGGCGCGAGGCGATGGGCCCCGAGCTCTCGCGCAAGGAGATCGGCCTCATCTCCTTCATCGGCAACCTCGAGAACATCGGCGACATCGTCGACAAGAACCTCATGGAGCTGGCGCGCAAGAAGCTCTACCAGGCGCGCCGCTTCTCGGAGTCCGGCTGGACCGAGATCCTCGAGTTCCACGGTCTCGTGTCCAAGAACCTCGCGAGCGCGAGCTGCGCGAGTCCCACATCGGCCGCCTGCGCGCCGGCCTCGCGGAGTCGATCGAGACGTCCGAGATCCACCTCGACGTTCTCACGAACCTCAAGCGCATCAGCAGCCACGTCTCGGCCCTGATGCTGCCCATCCTCGACGAGGTGTGACGCCATGAAGAAGATCGAGGCGATCATCAAGCCCTTCAAGCTCGACGACGTGAAGGAGGCGCTCACGGAGATCGGCGTGATCGGCATGACCGTCACCGAGGTGCGGGGCTTCGGGCGTCAGAAGGGCCACACCGAGCTGTACCGCGGCTCGGAGTACACCGTGGACTTCCTGCCCAAGGTCAAGATCGAGGTCGTCGTCCCCGACCACCTCGTGGAGAAGGTCACGGCCACCATCGTCGGCGCCGCCAAGACCGGCTCCATCGGCGACGGCAAGGTGTTCGTGCTGCCGATCGGCCAGTCCATCCGCATCCGCACGGGCGAGACGGGCGAGCAGGCCGTCTAGTCATCGCGCACGGTCTCTTCGGTGGTCCCGGTGACCTCGCGCGGATGCTGCGCGGGGCCGGCTTCGCCGACCCCGCGGCGGCCGTCGCGAATCTCGAAGCCCTGACGCCGACGCCCCGCGACGCCGAGCTGCTCGGTCCCGCCCTCCCGCGACTGTTGTCGGAGCTTGCCGCCGCGCCCGATCCCGACATGGCGCTCAACAACCTGGAGCGCTACGCCGCCGCCGTCGACCGCGCCGTCCTCTTCGGCACGCTCGCCGAGCATCCGGGCGCCGCCCCGCTGCTGGCGCGCGTCGGCGGCGCGAGCCAGTTCCTCGCCGACGTCCTGCGCCGGCGCCCGAGCACGCTGGCCTGGCTGCTCGAGCCGCGCACCATGCGCCCGTGGCTGGCCGAGGAGTTCGCCGAGGACGTCGCGCAGGCGGTGCGGCCGTTCTCCACGCGCGAGGCGCGCCTGAACGCGCTGCGCCGCTTCAAGTACCGCCAGCTCCTCCGTATCGGCGCCCGCGACCTGCTCGGCGACGCGGACCTGGCCGTGACGACCGAGGAGCTCTCGCGGCTGGCCGACGCGTGCCTGGGGCAAGCGCACGCCGACGCGCTGGCCGACGCGCGCGCGCGGTTCGGCGCGCCGCTCGACGCCGCCGGCCGCGAGACGGGGCTCGCCGTGGTCGGCATGGGCAAGCTCGGCGGCGAGGAGCTGAACTACTCGTCGGACATCGACCTCATGTTCGTCTACGGCGCCGAGGGCGAGACCGCGGGCGGGCCGGAGGGCCGGCTCGAGAACGGCACGTTCTTCGCGCGCGTGTGCCGCGACCTCGTGGCGATGATCGAGGAGGTCACCGAGGAAGGCTACGCCTTCCGCGTCGATCTGCGGCTGCGCCCCGAGGGCCGGATGGGGCCGGTCGCGATGTCGCTCGACGCCTACCGCGCCTACCACCGCGAGCGCGCCGAGCTGTGGGAGCGGCAGGCGCTGCTCAAGGCGCGCGTCGGCGCGGGCGATCCCGAGGTCGGGGCGCGCTTCATGGACTTCGTGCGCGAGATCGTCTATCGGCCCGGCCTCGACGAGCGCGTGCTGCCCGCGATCCGCGGCATGAAGCGGGAGATCGACCGCGCGCTGCGCGGTCGTCACGCCGAGGCGTTCGCGCGCAACGTCAAGCTCGGGCGCGGCGGCATCCGGGAGATCGAGTTCCTCGCGCAGGCGCTCCAGCTCCTCTACGGCGGCGACGATCCCTGGCTGCGCGAGCGCAACTCGCTCAAGGCGCTCTTCCGGCTCACCGAGCGGGGGTACCTCGCCCCGGACCTCGGGCGCCGGCTCTCGCACGCGCTCGTGCATCTGCGCACGGTCGAGCACCGGCTGCAGATCCTGCACGAGTTCCAGACTCACACCCTGCCGGACGATCCGCTCGAGCTCGGCCGGCTCGCGCGCCGCGTCGGCATCGACGCCCCGCCGCGCGTCGCCGCGCGCCGCTTCACGGCCGAGCATCGCGCCGTCACCCGCGACGTCCACCGCGCGTTCCGCGAGTTCTTCGGCGAGCGCCCGGCGGCCGTTGCCGCGCGCCCACGACTGCCGAGCCGCATCGCGCTGGCCGCCACCGGGTTTTCCGATCCCGAGCGCGCGCTCCAGAACCTCCGGATGATCGTCGAGGGCCGGCCGCTGGTGCCGTACCCCGGCGCGCTCCGGGCGGCCCTGACGCGCCTGCAGCCGGTGCTGCTCGACGCGTGCTGGAAGAGCCCCGATCCCGACGAGGCGCTCAACCAGTTCGAGCGGTTCCTCGCCGCCGCCGGGCCGCGCGCGGGCTACGTCGAGCTGCTCGCCGCCCGGCCCGAGCTGCTCGCCGGGCTCGTGAGGCTCTGCGCCGGCGGCGACCTCCTGGCGCAGCTGCTGGTCGCTCAGCCCGAGCTGCTCTCGTCGCTCGCCGACCGGAGCGTGCTGGAGGGCCGGCGCACGCGCGCCGACTTTCGTGCGGCGCTCGCGCCGGTGTTCGCGCCGGGGCTCGGCGCGGCGGAGCGGCGCGACCGGCTGCGACGGATCAAGCAGGCGCAGGAATTGACCGTGGTGTGGCGCTACCTGTTCGGCGTCACGGACGTCGATCGCTACTCGCGTGAGATGACCGCGCTGGCCGAGGCCAGCCTGGCCGCCGGCTGGCTGATGGCGCTGGGCGCGCAGGTCGAGCGCTACGGCGTGCCGCGCGACGCGCGCGGCCGGTTCATCCCCGCCGTCGTCGTCGGCCTCGGCAAGCTCGGCGGACGCGAGCTGACGACCGGCTCCGACCTCGACATCTTCGTGACGTTCGGCCGCGCCGATGCCGACACGACGGACGGCGAGACCGACGGCGGGGAGCGCGTGGACGCGCACACGTTCTACAGCGGCGCCGTCGAGCGGCTGGCGAGCGCCCTCGGCGACATCACGCCGGCCGGCATCGCCTTCGCGGTGGACCTGCGTCTGCGCCCCGGCAGCAAGGGCAGCGGCTTCGCCGCGGGCGTCGACGCGCTCGAACGGTACTATGAGGAGCACGGGGACCTCTGGGAGCGGCAGAGCCTGACGCGCGCGCGGCTGCTCCTGGGCGATCGGGCCCTGGCGCGGCGGGTGCGCGCCACGCTCCGTCGGCTCGTCTACGGCGCGCCGCTGCCGGCGGGGGCGCTCAAGGAGATCCGCGACGTGCGCCGGCGCATGGAGGTCGAGCTGGGCAAGGAGACGCGGGGGCGGTGGCACGTGAAGCTGGGCCGCGGCGGGCTCGGGGACGTCGAGTTCCTCGCGCAGGCCCTGCAGCTCGTTCACGGCGCCGCGCACCCCGAGGTCCGCACCCCGTCGACGACGGCGGCGCTGGCGGCGCTTCACCGGCTCGGGCTGCTTCCCGGCGCGACGCTGGCAGCGCGCTATCGCTTCCTGCGCCGCGCCTCGACGGCGCTGCGGCTGCTCGGCGCGCGCCCCACCGACACCCTCGAGCTGGCGGGGCCGATGCCCGCGCGGGTGGCCGCCGCCCTCGGCTTTTCGTCGCGCGAGGCCTTCCTCGCCGCCTACCGCGAGCACACCGAGGCGGTGCGGGCGGCGTACACCGAGGTCTTCGCGTGAGCCGGCGCCCGGCGCTGTACGTCGTCGACGGGCACTCGAACATCTTCCGCGCCTACCATGCGATGGAGTACCTCTCGACGTCGCGTGGCCAGCCGACCCACGCCATCCTGATCCTGTCGACCATGCTCTGGAAGCTGATCCGAGAGGAGCAGCCCGAGTACCTGGCCATCGCGCTCGATCCGCCCGGGCCGACGTTTCGCGACAAGCTGTTCGCGGAGTACAAGGCGACGCGGACGTCGATGCCCAGCGACCTCGCGCGCCAGCTCCCGTACATCCGCCGCCTCTTCGACGCCCTGCGCACGCCGGTGCTCGAGGTGCCGGGTTACGAGGCCGACGACGTTCTGGCCACGCTCGTCGAGCACGCGCTGAAGCTGACCGACCTCGACGTTGTGCTGGTGACGGGCGACAAGGACCTCCTCCAGCTCGTCGGTCCGCGCGTGCGCGTGCTCTCGGTGGTCGGGCGCACGGGCGAGAAGATCGTCTACGACGAGGCGAAGGTGCGCGAGCGCTGGGGCGTGGGTCCGGACCAGATCCCGGACGTGATGGCGCTCATGGGCGACTCGATCGACAACGTGCCCGGCGTGAAAGGCGTAGGCGAGAAGACGGCCGTGAAGCTCATCGGCCAATACGGCTCCGTCGCGCGCCTGTACGACAACCTCACGCTCATTCCCGGCAAGCTCCGCGAGACGCTCGCCGTCGGGCGCAAGCACGCCCTGCTCTCGCGCGAGCTGGTCGTGCTCAACCGCGAGGTGCCGATCGTCTTCGACCTCGACGCGTACCGGCGTGGAGAGCCCGACTGGCCGCAGCTGCGCGGACTGTGGCTGGAGCTCGAGTTCACGCGGCTCGTGAAGGAGCTGCCGGCGGCCGCGCCGGCCGCCGATGCCGGCCCCGTGACGGTGCTGCCCGCGCCCCGTGCGCTCGCCGACTGGGTCGCGCACGTGCCGGCCGGCGCGCCGGTGCTCCTCGACTGGGCGGGCGATCCGCGCCCGCCGACGCCGCGCATCGACGGGCTCGGCGTGTTCCAGCCTGACGCGGGCGCGGCCGGCGTGGCGCTGGGCGGCGAGGCATGGGGCGACCTGTTCGCGGCTGGCGCGCCCGTCTTCGGCGGCCACCCTCTGGTGGCCCACGACGCCAAGCCGCTGCTCGCGGCGTGGCTCGACGCGCGCACGCCGCTGCCCGTCGTGGACGACAGCGCCGTGGCCGCGTACCTGCTCAACCCGGCGCGCGCGACGTACAAGCTCGACGAGGTCTGCATGGAGGCGTTCGGCGAGTGTCCGCCGGCGCTGCTCAATGTGGCGCCGAACGACCTGCCGCGCGTGCTCGGCGACCGCGCGCGCTGGCTCGCGCGCTTCTGGGAGCATGCGCGCAACGATCTGCAGGAGCGCGGGCTCATGCACATCTACGAGGAGATCGAGCGGCCGCTGGTGCCGGTGCTCGCCGAGATGGAGCGGACGGGCATCCGCGTGGATCCGGCCCGGCTCGAGGCCTTTGCCAAAGAGCTCGAGCGCGACCTCGACAACCTCACGCGCGAGATCTACGCGCTGGCCGGCGAGGAGTTCACGATCGCCTCGCCCAAGCAGCTCGCGCAGATCCTCTTCGAGAAGCTCAAGCTGCCGATCTTGAGACGCACGAAGACCGGGCCCTCGACGGACGCCGACGTGCTGAGCGAGCTGGCGCTCGGCCACGCGCTGCCCGGCAAGATCCTCGAGCATCGCAGCCTCGCCAAGCTCAAGGGCACCTACGCGGACACGCTGCCCGGGCTCGTCAATCCCGCGACCGGGCGCATCCACACGACGTTCAACCAGCTCGTGGCCTCGACGGGGCGGCTGTCGTCGCAGGATCCGAACCTCATGAACATCCCGATCCGCACGGAGCTGGGCCGGCGGATCCGCGCCGCCTTCATCCCGGCCCAGGGCTGGACGTTCGTCGCCGCCGACTACTCGCAGATCGAGCTGCGCATCCTCGCCCACATGTCGGCCGAGCCGGCGATCATCGAGTCGTTCCGGCGCGGCGAGGACATCCACCGGCGCACGGCCTCGGAGGTCTTCAAGGTGGCCCCGGGCGAGGTCACGTCGCTGCAGCGCACGATCGCCAAGAGCGCGAACTTCGCGATCCTGTACGGCGTGTCGGCCTTCGGCCTGTCGCAGGCGACCAAGATCGACCAGAAGGAAGCGCAGAAGTACATCAGCGATTATTTCGCGATGCACCCGCGCGTGCGCGCCTTCATCGACCGGACGCTGGTCGAGGGGCGCGATCGCGGCTACGTGTCGACGCTCCTCGGCCGCCGCCGCTACCTGCCCGATCTGCGCTCCGGCAACCCCGTGGCGCGCAACGCCGCCGAGCGCATGGCCATGAACGCGCCGGTGCAGGGGACGGCGAGCGACATGATCAAGACCGCGATGGTGCGCATCCGCGCCGCCCTCGTCGAGCGCGGGCTGAAGGCGCGGATGCTGCTCCAGGTGCACGACGAGCTGCTCTTCGAGGCGCCGCGCGCGGAGGTGCCGGCGGTCGAGGCGCTCGCGCGCGAGATCATGGAGGCGGCGCTGCCGCTCGACGTGCCCATCGTGGTGGACGTCAAGTCCGGCGACGACTGGTCGCAGGTGTGACGGCGCCCCCGCGGCGCTTCCTGCTCGTCGGCCTCACCGGCGGCATCGCCACCGGCAAGAGCACGGTCTCCGAGATCCTGACGCGCCTGGGCTGCGTCCTCATCGACGCCGACCAGCTGGCGCGCGAGGTCGTGGCGCCGGGCGAGCCCGCGCTGGCCGAGGTGGTGCGGGAGTTCGGCGACGTGCTCCAGCCCGACGGCGCCCTGGACCGAAAGAAGCTCGCCGCGATCGTCTTCGCCGACCCCGCCCGCCGCAAGCGGCTGGAGGCGATCCTGCACCCCGCGATCCGCGAACGGTTCAACGCGCGGCTCGACGCGCTCGCGCGCGAGGGCTTCGAGGGGATCGTCGTCTTCGACGCCCCCGTGATGATCGAGTCCGGCGGCTACACACACATGGACCGGTTGATCGTCGTGGTGACGGACGAGGCCACCCAGCGCGACCGCCTCGTGGCGCGCGACGCCGACGCCGCCGACGGTGAGCGTCGCATCGCCAGCCAGATGCCGCTCGCCGAGAAGGCCAAGCTCGCCGACCACGTCATCGACAACACCGGCGACCGCGCGGCCACCGAGGCGCGCACGCGCGAGGTGTACGCGGCGCTGTTGGCGGATCTGGCGGCGCGTCGGTCTGCACATTCGGCGTGAGAACGGCCGCCGTTGCGGGCACGGCGGCAGCGGGCATCCTCGTCTACGACGTGATGTGGCCGCTCGTCTATCGAGGAGTGCCCGGGTTACGCCCGATCTTGGACGTCGTTCTGACGATCGCAGCCTTCGTGATTCCGTTCGTGATCGGAGTCGTCCTCGGTCGATCGGAAGCTCCGGGACGCGCGTCAGTGCTCACGGCAGGGGTCGGAGCCGTCGACACCACCCTCGGATGGGCGATCTCGTGGTGGATCGGCCCGGACCGCAGAGATCTCGGTGACGGATCATCGGCCGTCATCCAGATAATGCTGACCATCGTTGCTGTCGTGGCGATCTACGGGGTGTTCGGGCTGGCGGGCGCCGTCACCGGCCGTCGGTGGAACCGCCATCGGTCCGCGCGTGCCGGGCGGTAAGCGTCACGCGCTCGGCCAGCACTTCCTGCGCGATGCGGGCATGGCGCGCGCGATCGTGGACCTCGTCGCGCCGACCCCCGCCGACCTCGCGGTCGAGATCGGGCCCGGGCAGGGGGCGCTGACCGGCGAGCTGGCGCGCCGCGCCGGCCGCGTGCTGGCGCTGGAGGTCGACCGCGTGCTGATCGAGCGGCTCCGCGTCGCGTTCCCCGCCATCGAGGTGCTCGCCGCCGACGCGCGCGCGTGGGACTGGACCTCGCTCGCGCGCCCCGCCGGGGGCCGCGCGCTCGTGGTCGGCAATCTGCCGTACAGCGTCGGCACCACGATCCTCGGCGCCCTCGTGCGCGCGCCGCGCGCGATCGACGCGATGGCGCTCATGCTCCAGCGCGAGGTCGCCGAGCGCGTGGCGGCGGCGCCCGGCAGCAAGACCTACGGCAGCCTCTCGGTCCACGTGCAGCTGCACTGGCGCGTGGAGCTCGCGCTGCGCGTGCCGCCCGGCGCGTTCCGTCCGCCGCCGAAGGTCGAGTCCGCCGTCCTGCGCCTGCGCCCCCTTCCGGCCCCGCGGGTCGACCTCGAGGACGAGCAGCGCTTCGAGGCCGTCGTGCGGGCCGCCTTCGCCCAGCGCCGGAAGACCCTCGCCAACGCCCTGGCGGCCGGCCTGGGTCTGTCCGTGGGGGCCACCCGGGAGGCCGCCACCAGTGCTGGGGTCGACCCCGGGCGCCGGGCGGAAACCTTGAACATTCAAGAGTTTGCCGAGGTGGCCCGCCGGTTATAGTGGATGGGATGCGACGTCGCATCGTGCTGCTCACGTTGCTGGCCATCGAGCTGGGCGCCGGTGCTGTCCTCTATCGCGGCGGCTGGCTCTCGCGCTTCCCGGTCGTTCCCGCCGTCGCACCGCCGGCGACCATCGTCGCCGAGCCGCCCATGCCGACGCCCGGCACGCGCGTGAAAGCGGTGGACGTGCGGAGGGGCGACACGCTGGTGCGCGCGCTCGAGCGTGGGGGGATGCAGCGCGACACCAGCGCCGGCATCGCGGCCGCGCTGGCCGCGAGCGGCGCCAATCTCAGGAAGCTCTCGCCGCGTCACACGCTGGAAGTCACGTGGACCCTCGACGGCCGTCCGGTCGCGCTGCGCTACGAGCCGAGCCCGTGGCTCGGCTACGCGGTGATCCCGACCGACGGCGGCTGGGAGGTGCGCCGCGCCGAGACGCGGCCCGACGTGCGCGTGGACGTCGTGGCCGGGGAGGTGACGCGCTCGCTCTTCGAGGCCGTGGAGCAGGCGGGCGGCGCCGCGCAGCTCGCGGTGGACCTCGCGGAGATCTTCGAGTCCGACTTCGATTTCACCGCCGACACCCGCGCGGGCGACCGCTTCCGCCTGCTCGTCGAGACGCGCTTCGCCAACGACACGTTCGTCGACTACGGACGCATCCTCGTCGCCCAGTACGTGAGCGACGGCCGCGTGCTGACCGGCGTCCGCTTCGAGCGCGCCGCCGACGGCCGCCGGGCGTTCTACGATCCCGACGGTCGCTCGCTCCGCAAGAGCTTCCTGAAATCGCCGCTCGAGTTCACCCGCATCACCTCCCGCTTCACCTGGGCGCGCCCGCATCCGATCCTCGGCGGCGTGCGCCCGCACCTCGCCATCGACTACGGCGCGCCGACGGGCACGCCGGTGCGCGCGGTCGCGGACGGCCGCATCGGCGCCGCGGGCTGGGCCGGCGGCAACGGCATCTCGGTGACGCTCCGGCACCGCTCGGGCTACGAGACGATGTACAACCACCTCTCACGCCTGGGCCCCGGCATCCGCCCCGGCGGGCGCGTCATGCAGCGCCAGGTGATCGGCTACGTGGGCGCCACCGGGCTCGCGACGGGCCCCCACCTCGACTATCGCGTCGCGAAGAACGGGCGCTTCGTCAATCCGCTCGGCGAGAAGTTCATCCCGGGCGAGCCGATCGCCGCCGCCGAGCGCGGGGCCTTCACCGGCCACGCCCGCGAGCTCCTCCGCCGTCTCGAGGACGCCGCCCCCTTCTGAATATGGGGGCCCCGAAATGGCCCCCAAACCCCAGACGTTCGGAGCGCCCCGGCGAAGCCGTGGCGCTCCTCTATTACCCGTATTACGCGCGAGTGGGCACGCGCTCAGCGCGCGGCGGGCTCGCCCAGACCGAGGGCGAAGCGAACGGCGCGATCGACCGCGGCGAGCTTGATCGGCGAGAGCGCCGTCAGACGAACCGTCAACGCCCGGCGTGGAATCGTGGTGATGGTGTCGAGGCTCACCACGCACGTCTTCGGCACGCCGTCGTCGCGACTCAGCGGCACCTCGCTCGGGATTTTTCGGACCCGCGTCGTCAGCGGCGCGACCGTCACGAGCTCCCTGACGAGATAGGCCTCGTCGCGCGACAACAGGAGGACGGGGCGGCGCCCAGCCGGTGCCGGGAGCTCCGCCCACCAGACCTCACCACGCCGCATCTACCAGGCGTCGCCGGCAAGCAGCCGGACGGCCGCCGCCTCGGCCGCCTTCACGTCGCGAGGGCCTTCGGGGCGAGCCCGATAGCCGGCCACGTATTCCCGCACGGCCGCCTCGTGCACGCTACGCTCCAGCCAAAGGCGGAGTGCCCGTTGAACGACGGCGCTGCGGCTGAGTCCCGTGGTGCGCCGGGCTTTTTCGACGGCGCGATAGAGTTCAGCCGGTACGCTGATGGCGATCTTCGTCGCCGCCTTTGCCATGAGCGCTCCTCCAGGCTTCGGTATGCCTGAAGTATAACTCGAGTTATACTTGCTCACACGCCCGCCGTGACCACCGTCCCGCATCCCGCCGGCGCCGTCCGCGCCGCCAGCCGTCGCCGGAAGCGCACGTGCCGCCGCCGCGTCAGCTCCACGAGCGGGCGCCACGCCGCGTGCGTGAGGTTCGCGCGGATGAGCAGGTGCCAGACGCGGTTGGAGCGCTTGTAGAGGTACGACATCGCCAGGTACGGCGCGACGGCTCGCCAGTCTGCGGGCCGCCGGCGCCAGATCGAGGCGTGCGAGAACAGGCGCCGGTAGAGCCACGCGTAGCCGTCGGCCAGCTGCGCCTCCGTCATCCGCCGCGGGCGGAACACGACGTGCGCGGTGTCATAGAGCTCCCACTCGCGGTGCAGCAGCCGGTCCTCGGCCTCGAGCCGGCGGAACAGGGGCGTGCCCGGATAGGGCGTGAGGATGTGGAACGTCGCGCACTCCAGCCGCACGGCCTCGATCCAGTCCGCCGTCCGCGCGAACACCTCGGGACCGTCGGCGTCGAAGCCGAGCACGAAGCTGCCGTTCACCTGGATCCCGTGATCGTGCAGCAGGCGGACGCGGCGCGCGTAGTCGGCGGCCCGCGGCGTGCGCTTGCGTGAGGCGGCCAGGTTCTCGTCGCTGAGCGACTCGAACCCGATGAACACGCCCGTGCACCCGGCCAGCGCCATCTCGCGCACGAGGCTCGGGTCGTCGGTCACGTCGAGCGTCACCGCCGCGCTCCAGATCCGCTCGAGCGGCGCCAGCGCGCGGCAGAGGGCGCGCAGGTAGTCCGGGCGCGAGCCGAGGTTGTTGTCGACGAACACCGCGTAGGGCTGGCCGTCGGCCAGGAACTCGGCGACGACCTGCTCGGGGTCGCGCACGCGATACGGCATGCGCAGCCCGTCGGTGGCGAGATAGCAGAAGCCGCAGCGGTTGTGGCAGCCGCGTGTCGCGATGAGGCTGGTGGTCGTGAGAAAGCTCCGCCGCGGAAGCAGATCGCGGCGCGGCGGCGGGTCGTCGCGATACGCCGTCTCCCACGTCGCCTCGTAGCGCGGGGCGAGGGCGCCGCGCTCGACGTCGGCGAGGATGCGCGGCCAGAGCTGCACGCCGTCGCCGATGGCCAGCGCGTCGGCGTGCGGCGCCGCCTCGTCGGGGCACGAGAGCACGTGCAGGCCGCCGAGGATCACGCGCGCGCCGCGCGCGCGGTACCAGGCCGCCAGCGCGTAGGCCCGCCGCGCGAAGGTGAGGTGCACGGTGATGCCGACGACCTCCGGCATCGGGTCGAACGGTGGCCGGCCCGCGAGGAGATTTTCGTCCCAGTAGGTGACCCGCCACGGCGCCGGCGTCGCCCCGGCCACGCTGGTGAGCGCAAGCGTCGGCGTGAGCACGTGCTTGCCGAAGCTCGCGTGCGGGTCCTTGGCATAGAAGGGATTGATCAGCAGCGCCCGGCCGCGTTCCATGGGCGGCGCCGGCAGCGAGGGATCCAGCGGCGGCGCCTGCCGCATCGCGCGCGGGATCCAGGCGCGGCTCATTTCATGCCCTCCCCGCGGAGTACGCGTCGGTCGCCGCGGCGATGTCGCCGAAGCGCCGCGTACGGCCGCGGAAGTCGGCCACGGCGGCCGCCAGGTCCTCGCGGTCGAAGTCGGGCCACGCGCGCGGCGTGAAGTAGAGCTCGGCATACGCGCACTCCCACAGCAGGAAGTCGCTCAGCCGCTGCTCGCCGCCCGTGCGCACGACGAGGTCGACGTCCGGCGCGCCGTCGGCGCCGCACGCCTCGCCCAGACGGCGCGCGAAGGCCGTCCGCTCCGTCTCACCGGGCGCCAGACGCGACGCGGCGCGGATGATGGCGTCGCGCGCGGAGTAGTCGATAGCGATGCGAAGCTCGAGCGCGCGGCCGCCGGCCGTCCGCCGCTCGGCGCGCTCGATCGCCGCCACCAGCGGCCCGGGCAGGCGGTCGCGGCGCCCGATCACGCGCAGACGGACGCCGCGCGCGGCCAGCGTCGGCGTCTCCGAGCGCAGGTGACGCGCGAAGAGCCGCAGCAGGACGCGCACCTCGCCCGTCGGCCGTCGCCAGTTGTCGGAGGAGAACGCGTAGAGCGAGAGCGTCCGGATGCCGAGGTCCGGCGCCGCCTCCACGGTGCGGCGCACGGCCTCGGCACCCCGCACGTGGCCGGCCGTGCGCGGCAGCCCACGCGCCGTCGCCCAGCGCCCGTTGCCGTCCATGATCACCGCCACGTGCAGTCCGGCCTGAGATGTCAAAGCGCTTTGAGTCATAAAGTTACCTCGCAAAAAAAGGGCCCGCCCCGGCTCAGCGTCCCAGGGTGTCGCGGGCGGCGCGGATGATGGCCTCCATGTGGCCGAGGTAGCGGCCCACCGCCTGGCGACCGCGCGCGGTCAACCGGTAGTCGGTGCGGGGCCGCCGGTTCTCGAACGTCTTGGTGCAGGTCACGTAGCCGGCGTCCTCGAGCTTGCGCGCGTGCACGCTGAGGTTGCCGTCGGACGTCTGCAACAGTCTCTTGAGATCGTTGAACGCCAGCGACTCGACGGCGGCCAGCGCGCTGACCATTCCCAGCCGCAGGCGGTGATGCAGGAGCGCGTCGAGGCCGCGCGCGACGTCCGGGCCGGGCTCGCCCTTCACCCCGCGCAGCGCGGGCGCCGCGGGCGCCGGCCGCTCCGTCCGTCGCCGGCGCGCCGCGGGCTCAGCCACCATGCCCCCACGCGATGAGCGCGCCGAACACGACGTGGAGACCGCCGAAGCCCAGCAGGAGCGCGGCGGGCCCGAGCGCGGGCGGCGCCAGCGTCGTCGCCACGCCGAGGACGAGGAAGCACGCCCCCATGACGGGCACCAGGCGGATGGAAAACGCGCCGCCCGCGAGCAGGCCGCTGCCATAGAGCATGAGCCACGCGCCCGGGAGCATCGCGTGGAATCCCGCGCGCGCGAGCGCCGCCGTCAGGACGGCGCCGACGAGCAGCGGGGCGGCCAGCGCCAGGCCGAACTTGCGCAGCGGGCCCGAGCGCAGCGGCAGGCGCGCCGTCCGCGTCTTGGCGAGCGTGGCCAGCACGCCGACGACGAGCGCCAGCCCGGCCTCCACGATCCACACGCGCAGCCACGCGGGGCCGGGGGCGGCGCCGGCGAGGACGCCGGCGCCGAGCGCGCTGAGCCCGATGGCCACGAGCCCGGCGCCCGAGAGGGTCGTGAAGGCGGCCGCGCCCTCCATCGTCTGGCGGATGAAGCGCAGGTCCGCGAGGGCCCGCTCGTGCAGCGTGGGCGGCGTGCGATCCGGGGGCGCCGACGGCGTCGTGGCCACACCGCATGCTGGCGCCTTTCACCCTATTCTGTCAAGAGCTTTATGAATCAAAGCCAGACGCCCCGACGGCGGCGCCAAGGCTCCGCCGGCGAAACTTCGGGCGCGCAAAGGTCGGGTGCTACGATGAAACGGCCGTCGTGAAAGGAGTTTCGGTGGAACCCTCCGTTCGCCTCATTCCGCTCGGCGGGCTGGGCGAGATCGGTTTGAACATGATGCTGATCGAGTCCGGCGACGACGTCGTCGCCGTCGACTGCGGCCTCATGTTCCCCGACGACGAGCTGCCGGGCGTCGACTACGTCATCCCCGACTTCTCCTACGCGCTGGCCAAGCGCGAGGGCTTCCGCGGCGTCGTGCTCACGCACGGCCACGAGGACCACATCGGCGCGCTGCCGTATCTCTTGAAGTCGGCGCGGGTGCCCGTGTACGCGACGCCGCTCACGCGCGCGCTGGTCGCCGAGAAGCTCCGCGAGCATCCGCTGCCCGAGCCCGCCGATCTGCGACTCATGCGGCCGCGCGAGCCGTTCACGCTGGGGCCGTTCACCATCGAGCCCATCCGCGTGACGCACTCGATCGCGGACGGCATGGGCCTGGCGATCACCACGCCCGTCGGCACCATCGTCCACACCGGCGACTTCAAGCTCGATCCGAGCCCGCTCGACGGCGAGCCGGCCGACACGCGGCGCTTCGCGGAGCTGGGCGAGCAGGGCGTGGCCGTGCTCTGCTCGGACAGCACGAACGTGGACCGTCCCGGCCACACGCGCTCGGAGATCGAGGTCGGCGCCGCGCTGGCCGAGCGCTTCGACGGCGCCACCGGCCGGATCATCCTCGCGACCTTCGCCTCGCACATCCACCGCATCCAGCAGGTGCTGACGCTGGCCGCCGCGCGCGGCCGGCAGGTGGCGCTGCTCGGGCGCTCGATGGAGAAGAACGTCGCGATCGCCTCGGACCTCGGCTACCTCGGCGTGCCGTCGGGGCTGCTGCGCCCGCTCGAGGAGGTCGTCGCGCTGCCGGCGGAGCGCCAGGTGATCCTCTCGACCGGCAGCCAGGGCGAGCCGAACTCCGCGCTCGCGCTCATGGCCGCCGGCGAGCACAAGTACGTGCAGATCGCGCGCGGCGATCTCGTGGTGATCTCGGCGCGCGTGATCCCCGGCAACGAGCGCACCGTCGGGCGCGTGATCAACGCGCTCTATCGTCTCGGGGCCGAGGTGCTCTACGAGGACAACGCGTTCGTCCACGTCTCCGGCCACGCGAGCCAGGAAGACCTGAAGCTGATGCTCAAGCTCACGCAGCCGCGCTACTTCGTCCCCGTCCACGGCGAGTATCGCCACCTGCTCGGCCACGCGCGGCTCGCCGCCGGGATGGGGTTCGGTCCCGACCGCGTCATGCTCGTGGAGGACGGCACCGCCATCGAGGTGACGCCGACGACCGCGCGCGTGATCCCCGGCTACCCGACCGGGCGCGTGCTCGTGGACGGCACGGGCATCGGCGACATCGGCGCCGTGGTGCTGCGCGACCGCCAGATCCTCGCCGACGACGGCGTGATCGCCGTCGCGCTGACCTTCGACAGGAGCGGGACAGTGGTGGCGGGGCCGGAGATCGCCTCGCGCGGCGTCGTCTACGTCAAGGAGAACGAGGCCCTGCTGGAGGACATGAAGGCGGCCGTGCGCGCCGCCCTGGCCGCGCGGGATCCGAGCGACCCGTGGGACCGCGACGCCGTCGCCGCCCGCGTGCGCACCGCCGTGCGCCAGCTCGTCAACCAGCGGGTGCAGCGAAAGCCTGTGGTGTTGCCTATTATCCTGGAGGTCTGATGCCTGCCACCGTGTCCGTGGACGTGAGGTCGGAGCCGAGAGCACCGGAGGCGTCGCCGCCGCCGCGGCGGCGCGCCCGCAAGCGGGAGGCGCCGCGCCGCTGGGTGCGCGAGGTGCAGGGGATCGCGTCCATGACGGCGGGCGTCTTTCTCCTGGTTGCCCTCGTCGTCTTCGATCCGGCGGTGGCGCCCGCCGAGCAGCCGTCCATGGTCGGTCCCGTCGGGATCTGGCTCGCGTGGGCGTCCTTCCGCGCGTTCGGCTACGCGGCTTTCCTGTTCCCGCTGGCCGCCGGCGTCTGGGGCGCCTCGGCGTTCCTGCGTCCGCTCGCGGCGCGCGGCTGGGCGCCGGTCGCCGGGCTCCTCCTGCTGCTGCTCGCCGCGACGGGCCTGCTCCAGCAGGCGACCGACTCGTTCGCGGCCACGCGCGTCACGCGCGGCGGCATCGTGCAGGCAGGCGGCTTCACCGGCTGGACGACCGCGGCGGCGCTGCACGCGACGATCGGCAACGCCGGCGCCTGGCTGTTGCTGCTGACCGCGGTGCCGGTCGGCGCGCTGCTCGTCACCCAGACGTCGTACGCGGCGGTCACGCGGCTGCTGAGCGCGCGACTGGCGCGGCTGCGAAAGCGCCGCGCAGCCCTGCGCCTCCTGCCGGCAGCGAAGGCCGCGGCGGGCCTGCCGGGCGTCGCGGAGGCGGCCATGGCGGCGGGCGAGCCGCTGCTGCCCACGATCGTGGAGCCCGCGCGGCCCAAGAGCACGCTCATGGAGAAAGGCCTCTCGTGGCAGGAAACATTCGATTTCGGCAACGGCGGCGCCGAGGCCTTTCAGCTGCCGCCCGTCGGCCTGCTCCAGGCCCCCTCGGCCACCGAGCTCAAGCGCACGCGCGTGGAGCTGCAGGACAACGCCGAGACCCTGAGGCGGAAGCTCGCCGACTTCGAGGTCGACGGCCGCATCGTGCAGGTGAGCCCCGGCCCGATCATCACCTCGTACGAGTTCGAGCCGGCGGCGGGCGTGAAGGTCGCGCAGGTCGTGAACCTCGCCGATGATCTGGCGCTCGCGCTGAAGGCGGCCAGCGTGCGCATCGTGGGCCCGATCCCGGGACGCGGCACCGTGGCGGTGGAGGTGCCCAACGACGAGTGGGCCACCGTGTACCTGCGCGAGATCTTCGTCTCCGCGGAGTTCGCCGAGTCCAAGGGCAAGCTGCCGCTGGCCCTCGGCAAGGACGTCAACGGCATGCCCGTGGTCGCCGACCTCACCGCGATGCCGCACCTGCTCGTGGCCGGCGCCACGGGCAGCGGCAAGTCGGTCGGGCTGAACTCGATGATCTGCTCGATCCTCTACAAGGCGACGCCTGCCGACGTGCGCTTCCTCATGGTGGATCCCAAGCGGCTCGAGCTGTCGGTGTACGAGGGCATCCCGCACTTGCTCTCGCCGGTCGTCACCGACGCCAAGGAGGCGGCGGCGCGGCTACGCTGGATCGTCGGCAAGATGGACGAGCGCTACCGCGCCCTGCAGCTCAAGCAGGTGCGGAACATCGAGGGCTACAACAAGGCCGTGCCCGCCGAGGAGAAGCTGCCGTACTGGGTCGTCGTCGTCGACGAGCTGGCGGACCTCATGATGGTCTCGGCGGGCGAGGTGCAGACCTCGCTGGTGAGATTGGCCCAGATCGCTCGAGCCGTTGGAATCCATCTGATCATCGCCACCCAACGACCTTCGGTGGACGTGGTGACCGGCCTCATCAAGGCCAATTTCCCGACGCGCATCGCCTTCCAGGTCGCGTCGAAGGTCGACTCGCGCACGGTGCTCGACGGCAACGGCGCCGAGCAGCTCCTCGGCCGCGGCGACATGATCTACGTCCCGCCCGGCGCCAACAAGCAGCTCCGCGTGCACGGCGCGTGGGTCTCCGACGAGGAGGTCAAGGCCGTCTGCGAGTTCCTCAGAACGCAGGGCACGGCCGTCTACGAGGAGGTCGTGCTGCCGACGGAGGCGGACGGCGCCGAGGGCGGGGACTCCGAGGACCGCGACGATCTCTACTGGGATGCCGTCCACCTCGTCATCGGCCAGCGCCAGGGCTCGATCTCGTTCCTGCAGCGCCGTATGCGGCTGGGCTACCCCAAGGCCGCGCGCTTCATCGACATGATGGAGCAGGACCGCATCCTCGGCCCGGGCGACGGCGCGAAGCCGCGGGAAGTCCTGGTGGGGCCGGAATATCTGGCAAAGCGCGGCCGTTGACGGGCTCGGCACGCGGTTTTAGTCCGAGATCTGAAGTCGGACTGCGACTGCCCAATAGCCGTAGGGATATGGATCGCGTTTGGGATGGTAGGCCACGATGTCATAGCCGCGTAGGATGAAGTTCCGTCCTACCGCACGGATGTTGCGTGAGAGGTTCTTCCAACTATCGTTTTGTTTCTCCCGGATCCTCTCCTTGTTGGTCGACCAACCAGCATAGTAGCTCCCATCCTCGTCTACAGAGAACACGCCGATCGGCGACATCTTTTCGCCCCGCGCGCTGGCGCCGTGCCTTTGAAGTGCAATGAAGTCTTCGCGACGCATTTCGCTCTCTGCCGGCGCGAACTTTTCGAACGCCTCTCTCGCGCGATCCGGGCATGATTCCAATGCAGATAGCATTCGCCGAACATGAATTGGATGAATCGCATATCCGATGCCCGATGCGGCACTCAGCACACGGCTCAAGGTCTCTATGGTCTTGCGCATCTCATCGGTCATTGCCGCGGACTCGTTAGCCGTAAACAGAGGGTTCCGTCTGAGCGCTGCAACTACGCCCACGACCATTTGGCTGGCATCGAAGACAGGCCCGCCGCTGTTTCCAGGATTCACATTACCGTCCAGCATCACGGCTGCGACTGCACAGCCATATGGCTGATAAATGTCATAGCCGCTCGCGAGCGCTCTCGCGACGCGGGGAGTTTGGACGCATGGGGGTAGCCGGCAAGCCACAGTTCATCTCCCGGATGCGGAGGCGTACCCATCTCTAGCCCAGCAGGAAAGGTAGGAACCTCTTCATCGAAAGGCTTCACCAGCGCCGGTTTTAGGATGGCCAAGTCATGCGTGTAGTCGATAGCGATCAAACTCGCCGACCAACTGACGATTTCGTCTTCTTCGATCCACTCGATTCCGACCGTGGTACACGAATCGACGACATGAGCGTTGGTGACGACAACAACATCCTCAGCGCCGCCGTGTGTAAAAAAGCCGGTTCCGAAACACTCCTGAAGTCCGGGGTAATCGACGATCCGACACGTTGCGGACCAAATCTTCGCAATCGATTCACTCGGCTCCAAAGTCAGGGCTGGGTCTGTCATAACTTCGCTGAACGACACATCGCGAAGGTGGAGATCGAAGACCTGTGCGCGACGGCGACGAGTCGGTCGGAACGGACGAGGCAGTGGAATGGGTATCATTATGAAGCTCGCCGCCCAGACCGACGCTTTCGCGGACTGATGGTGACCTCGTGATCGAGCGCACCGAAGAGCTTTACAAGCGTTCCGAGGGTGAGGTTCTGTGCTGGACTCGTTTCGATCCGGGAAATGTTTGGCGCGCTCATTCCGACCTTTGCTGCGAGCTGTGTCTGTGTTAGACCGGCTCCCTCGCGCAGTCTCGCAAGCTGGACGCCGATTCGGAGTGTCTTAAGCTCCTCGTCGACGAGCCTGCGCATGGTGGGGTCGTTGATTTGTTCTTTATAGTAGCGTTCCCAGTTCGTTCGCTTTTTCATCGCTCTCTCCGCTTCTGCTTTTGAGTCACAGAACCGTTCATCCGTTCTTTGGCTACCTTGACGTCTCCGGCCGGTGTCTGCTTCGTTCGCTTGACAAACGCATGGAGCAGCACGAAGGTTCGATCGACGGCCCCGTAGTACAGTACCCGGTATTGGTCCTGACCGTAGTGCGTGCGGAGTTCGCGCAACTTGCCTTCGATCTGGCTCGAGTACGGAAATGGCAGTGTCGGTCCCTGTTCCTCAAGCACCGCGATAATCGCGATGACCTTCGCCCGTTTGCGCGGCTCCAGTGCGTTCAAGAAATCCTGTACGGGGCAGCCTGCATCATCCTCGTAGAATTCGACTGCCCAAGTCGGCACTATGTTGAGAAGTATACCATTTATGGTATGGTCTGAGCTTCCTTATCCAACCGCACGGAGCCTCCGGCTGTTGGGATGGGCCCGGAGGGCAGGACGAGCGCGCCGTCGGGGGCCAAAGCTTGCAGACGAGTCCGTCCGGGTTAGGGTCGTGCGAAGCCCTCGCGAGCGCGGCGGCGCACAGGCGAGCCATCGTTGGCGCGAGCGGGCTGCCCGCGCTGGGCGCTGATGTTACCGAATTCCGTGAGGCGAGATTTGCTAGCGGGCGGTGTCGACCGACCCGCCTACCGCAGCGCCGTGGCGCGCCAGGGCACCGCGGAGGCGAGACGGCGAAGCGCGATCTGCTGGTAATCCGCCCACAGCTCGGCGCGCGCTCGCTCCAGGGCGCGGCCGACGCCGTCATCGGGCGTGGTGCTGCCCGCGCGCCAGCGCTCGAGCGTGAGGATGGCAACGCGCAGCCCGGCCGTCCGCCGCTCGGGATCCGTCTCGGTGCGGGCGCGGTCGACGAGGGCGACGAGCCGAGCGGAGGACATCCGCGGCAGGAACGGAGAGGCGCGGGCACTGCCAGGCGCCGGGACGATCTGGCCGGCGGGAGCCGCGCGGGGGCGAGCGCCGCGGCGCACGCCGGCCGGCCACAGCAACTCCAGGACGCCGAGGGTGAGACACCCCAGAGCCGCGAGCGCTCCGAGCAGGAGCGTCACCTCTTCTCGGGGAAGCCACCCCACCACGACGCCATTAAAAAGGGCGTCCGGGCCGGGATCCAAGAAAATTCGCTCAGGCGGCGGGCAGGACGATCCGGAACACGGCGCCGCCGTCGCGCCGGTTGGCCGCGGTGATGCGGCCGCCGAAGCGCTCGACGATGCCGGCGCAGATCGCGAGGCCGAGGCCGGTGCCGGTCTCCTTCGTCGTGAAGAACGGCTCGAAGACGCGGGGCAGGATCGCGCGCGGGATGCCCGGCCCCGTGTCGCGCACCTCGATGACGCAGCCGAGCGGATCGGGCACGGCGGTCACGGTGATCTCGCGGCGTCCGTCCCGGTCGCGGAGCTCCTCCTGCGCGTTCGTGATGAGGTTGAGCAGCGCCTGCTGGAGCTGGAACGCGGAGGCGCGTATGCGGGGCAGGTCGTCGGGCACGTCCACGGTGAGGGTGATGCCCTCGCGCCGCAGGTCGTACGCCTTGAGCTCGGTCGCGCGCGCCACCACCTCGTTGACGGCCAGCGGCCCGGGCGTGTCGCCAGGCTGCCGCGCCATGTCGAGGGTCGTGCGGATGATGCGCATGACGTGCTCGCACGACTCCTCGACCTGCCCCAGGTGCTCGTCGACCTCCGGCGTCGCGTTGGCGAGCTTGCGGCGGACGAGCCAGAGGTGGCCGAACACCCCCTGGAGCACGTTGCGCATCTCGTGCGTGACGCCGGCGACGACCTCGTTGACCGCGTAGAGCCGGCCCGCGCGCTCGATCTGCGCGTGCATGCGCAACGACTGCTCATGCGCGCGCTCGAGCTCGCCGTAGGCGGCGGCCAGGCGATGCCGGCTGCGGCGATACGCGTCGGCCAGCATCGCCGCCAGCCCGCCGACGATGTTGAGCACGAGCAGATTGAAGATCGCCACCTCCCAGGCGTCGGGATGCGGCGGGCTCGTGAACGGCAGCAGGCCGAACCACTGCGCGCCGGCCAGCGCCAGGTAGGCGACGCTCGCGAGCAGCGTGATGACGAGGCAGGCGAAGCTCGAGAACACGATGCCCGTGTACACCGGCACGATCGCGTAGACGCCGAGGTACTGCGCGGCGGCGAGCCCGCCCGCCGCGTAGAGGCCGGCGGTGATGAGGCCCACGTCCATCGCCATGCGGACCCAGGCCTGCAGCCGCCGCCACCGCCCCGAGCGCGCGGCGAGGTAGTAGGGGACGTTCACGAGCAATCCGAGGAGCGCGGCCACGCGGATCACGTCCTGCGCCGTCGCCACCATCGTGAGCAACTCGTTGAAGACGAGCATCAGCAGCGCGATGCCCGCGCGCACGGCGAGCTCCTGATGGAGCGCGCGCCGGCGTCGCGAGGTCTCGTCGGCTTGCGGCAGCGCTCGCGTCTGCGTCTCGGGCGTCGGCTCCGCGGAGCCAGCGGCGACCGGCGTGCTGGTCTGCTCTGTCGATGTCGGGACGTCGCGCATGGTCCCCCTCTCACACAGTCGTCGACCAGAACTGCCTGTGCAAGACGGGCTCCAAGGCCGCGTGCGCCCTAACTGCGCGTCACCACATTGGTCGGATGGCGCAGATCCGAGTCGCTGGCCAGCGCCTGACCGGCCGATTCTTGCCGCCCGCTCACGAATCGACCAGGGAGCGTGAATCGGCCGGAAGGCGCCGGCGTGAGCGATGTTACCGTGAAGCGATGAGCGCCGTGAGGCGGATCCTGATCGCGGACGACGACGCGGAGGTGCGCGACACGCTCGCCGAATTCTTTGCGACGGCGTACCGCGACTGCGTGGTCGAGACCGTCGCCGACGGTGCGGCCGCCGTCGCGGCCGTACGCCGCGCTCCGCCCACGCTTGTGCTACTCGACATCGAGATGCCGGGCCTCGACGGCGTTGCGGCGCTCCGGCAGATCCGCGCGCTTGCCGCCGGCGTGCCGGTCATCATGGTCACGGGCAACGAGAGCACGCGCGTGGCCGGCGACGTGATCGGCCTCGGCGCGTTCTCGTACCTGCCCAAGCCCGTCCGCCTCGCCTACCTGCACCACATCGTCGCGTCTATTCTTGAAAGGGGGCCTTGAAGGGCCCCCTTTACCCCCACTCGCTCGGAGGCGCCCCAAGGGAACCCGGGGCGCCCCTCGATCGGGCAACTAGATCGGGGTGACGAGCAGTTCATTCGCATCCCGGATAGGCGGCGAAATCCCGCAGCGCTTCCGGTATACGCTGATCAGCCTATCCGGTGGCCGAATTCTAGTTGAACTAAACTGCTGACGCGGTAGGGTCGATTCCACTCATCGTGACTTAGACGGTAAGCACCCCTTCCATTACCGGCGTGCACCGCCCGCCGACCCGCACGCGCACGATCGAGCCGGCCCGCTTCTCGGCGCTGACTGCCAGCAGACTCGGACGCCCCATCTCGACTCCCTGCAGAACATCGAAGGCCAGGGCCGCGTCTGCCGCCGGCTCGAGGCTCGCCAGGAGGGCGCCGAGCGCGCCGTTGGCGCTCCCGGTGGCGGGATCCTCCACGGTTCCGCCCAGGGGCGAAAACATGCGTGCTCGCAAGTCGGCCTGCCCCTTCCGGCCCGCCGTCCGGGCATAGAGATGGATCGAGAAACGCCCGTTCTCCAACGGAAAACGGCGGGCGGCGTCGCTGAACGCCCTCGTGTCGGGCCGGGCTGCCCCGATCGCATTGTCTGCGACCTCCGCGATCACAAACGGCAGTCCCACCGATGCGACGATCGGCTCGTGACGGGATGTGAGCACGGCAGTCGGCTCGAGACCGACGCACTCCGTCACGACCGCTGCGGGGATCGTCTTGCCGACCGTGAGCGGCTGCGGAGCCGTCAGGGTTGCGCCGGTCACTCGCCCCTCGGCATCCCGTATCAAATCGACCGGCACCCGACCGGCGCCCTCCTCGAAGACGACCGTTGACCCGAGCGTCCTTCCGCTCCGCTCGGCCACGAGCGCGAGCACGAACGCGGTCCCGACGCGGAATAGTTGAATTCGGCCGCGATGGCCTGCATCTGCTCCGGCGTCAGCCCGCTCGCGTCCGTCACGACCGCGAGTGGGTTGCCGGCGAACGCGCGATCGGTGAACACGTCAACCGTGATGTAGCTGTATCTCTCCGGCATCCAGTCCTCCCATCACCCGCTCGCTACCTCGCCAAGGGGTGCATGACGTCGATCGCCCAGCCCACGTCCAGGCGCTCGCCCAGCCAACCAGGAGTCGCCGTCCGCGCGTGGATGCGGAGCCCCTGCACCTCGTGCCGCGCTCGCAGCACATCAACGGGATCGGCGAGTATCGCAGCGGGAGGCGGCACCTCGGGCAGGAGGCGCCCGTCCGGACGCCGGAAGTGGAGCTCGCCGTCAGGTTGTCGATCCACCGGGTAGCCCTCCTCGTAGACCGCGCGGTGGTGCCGGCGACAGAGCAACGCGAGGTTCGAGAGTAAGGGGTGACGCGGTGTCGAGTATACGGCGGTTCGCCCAGGCGCTGTACTCATACAGCGTACGTATGTATTCGATCATTGTGGCTAGAACCTCAGCCGTACCCGGTACGTCAGCTTCGAGGCGCCTTCCTTCGGGACGGGGACCTGGAACTTCAGCGTGTGCGCCTCGGGCTTCTCCCACGCGTGTGTGGACGTCAGCACCTGCCAGTCGCCGGGCACCGGCTCGATCACGGTGACCGTCTGGTCCTCCTTCTTGTGGTTGCGCAGCGAGATCTCCCACTCGACCTCGTAGAGATTGGAGGCGATCTTCCGCCACTCCTTCTGCGTGCGCTCGCCGACCAGGTCGAAGGCGTCGCCCATCTTGATCTTCACGCGCTCGTCCTTGGGCGTGTGGTCGATCCAGTCCTCGCCGACGAACTGCTGGCTGCCGGACGCGTCGGCCTTGTACACGCGCACCTTGCCCTTGGGCAGCGGCACGCCGAGCCGGTTGTCCTTCGAGTTCTTGATGTCGAAATAGACGCCGATCTTCTGGTTCGACATGGGCACGCCGTAGGACGTCCGGTAGTAGTCCTGCGCGCCGTAGTAGATGAGCTGCTTGACGACCGGCACGTCGCCGGCCGCCATGAGCGTGAGCTGTTTGGTCTGGTTGTCCTTGATGGTGGTCCGGCCGTCGAGCGTGTAGAGGTGGTACTCGAAGAAGCCCTCGGACTTGAAGTCGCGCGCGGCCTCGGCCATCGACGCCGCTTTGGTCGCGATCTCCATCGCGCGCTGGCTGCGGCGGCCATCGACCGCGCGGTTGACGTCGCCGGCTACCAGCTTGAGCGCGGCGTTGCCGTACGTCGCACCGCTCCGGTTGTCGATGGTGACCCAGCCCGTGACGTCGGCCTTGGTGTCGGCGGGGTTGAGGACCAGCACGTAATCGGCCTTCCACGTGATGCCCCCCGTGAGGTACGAAGCCTCCACGCGCTGCGGCCCCGCCAGCGCGTTGCGGAGCAGCCACACGAGCGTCGGCTTGGACACGAGGTTCTCGGGGAGCGAGGGCAGGACGAGGCGGCCGTTGTGCCCGAGGTGGATCTGGCCGTTGATCTCGAAGACGGGCCCGGCGGTGGAGAGCAATTTCGCCTCCAGATAGGTCCCGTCGGTGTTGTAGAGCCGGACCATGCGGCCGACGTACTTCTCCATGAGCTTCTGGCTCGAGAGCAGGTCGTACTCGTAGTTCTGCTCGAGAATGCGCAGGCCCGCGGGATCCGTCAGCGACTTCAGGTGCACGGTGGTCGGGTCGATCTGCGCCGCCACGTCCGTGAACTCCGTCTCGTGCAGCCCCGTGGGCAGCCGCGTCTCGCGCACGTCCTTCACGAGTCCGAGGTTGCCGTTGTAGATGGTCACCATCACGTCCTTCTGCGCGTCGCGGCCGACGGCGAGCTGTGCCGCCTCCGCTCCCGACGCGAGCGACGTCGCCAGCGTCAGCACGATCGCCATCGTCCGTTTCATGGTCCGGCCTCCAGCGTGCGGATGTCTGCTGCTGACCGGTTAGACAGGGCAGGACGGAGGAAGTTCCCGCGGGTTCAGTTGGAGACGGTGACGGTCACGGCCAGCACGGGCCGCTCGGTCGCCTGGCGCTCGATGGAGAGCGAGCCCAGGGCCGTCGCCTCGCGGACGAACTGCGCGTAGGCGTCGCGCGGCACGGCCAGCTCGACGACGACGCGGCCGCCGTCGATCCGGCGCCCCGTCTGCCGGCCGCCGACGCGCGCGGCGAGCTCGATGAGCGAGAGCTCGGCGAGCGTCACATCGGGCACGCGCAGGTGCGCGCTCACGTCGGGCGCCGCGGCGGGAACGCCGGTCATCGGACCGGTGCGCGAGAGCGGCGCGACCTGGGGCATCGTCTGCGACTTGGCGGCCACGGACGGCGCGACACGGGAGGCCCCGAACGGCGGCGGCGACTGGAAGGCCGGCGGCTCCTGTCGCAGCTTGTCTTCCTTGGCCGCGTCCGTCGTCGCGTCCGCGCGCGCGTCCTCGGCCGTCGACGAGAAGCGTTCGCCGGCGGGCGCCTGGGCGCGCTCCGAGGAATCGACTTTCGCGCGCCGGCCTTCCGGCGCCGCCGGTGCCGTGTCGCGCGGCGGTGATCCGCCCTTCGCCGTCGTCTCCGCGCGCGGCTCGGCCGGCGCCGGTTGCTCGACGCGGTTCTTCGCCGTCTCGAGCTTGCGCGAGCGTGCCGGCGGCGCCGCGGGCGTGCTCTCGCGGGTCGCGGTCGTGGCCGAGGAGCCGGTCTCTCGCGGCGCCGCAGTCGGCGCCTGGGCGGCCGGTCCCGGGGTGGTCGGCTGATAGCGCGCGGCCTGCTGCTGCTCGTGCGAGCCGCGGAAGAGCAGGACGGCCAGGCCGGCGATCAGGAACAGGGCGGCGGCGCCGAGCGGCAGCGTCTGCCACGGCGCGCGCAGGCGGCGCGCCAGCCGCTTCGGCGCCGGCTCGGGCCGCGCGGCCGCGCGCACGCGGTCCACGAACCCCGCCGGCGCGCGCGCGGGATCGATGGCGCGGACGAGCTTCACCGTGCGCAGCAAGCCCGCCAGCTCGCGCCGGCAGTCGGCGCAGCCCGCGAGGTGAGCGTCGAGCGCCGCGCGCTCGGCGGGCGTCAGCGCGTCGTCCGCGAGAGCAGAGAACAGATCGCGCGTCTCGGTGCACGTCATGCGAACCGCTCCAGCTTCTCCTTCAATTGCAGGCGCGCGCGGTGCAGCCGCGAGCGCACGGTGCCGGGATCGAGGGCGAGGGCCTCCGCGATCTCTTCGTACGATAACCCCTCGACGTCGCGGAGCACCAACACGAGACGCCGGTCCTCCGGCAGCCCGGCGATGGCCGCGCGCAGCGCCGCGTCCAGTTCGGCGCGCTCGGCCGCGGCCGCGGCGTCGGGCGTCGCCGCCGGGACGTCGGCCAGCGCCGCGTCGCCGCGCGCCACGCGCCGGTCCGGCGACGCCAGGCGATTGAGACACAGCCGCGAGGCGATCCCGTAGAGCCACGTGCCGAGCCGCGCGTCGCCACGGAAGTCGGCCAGCGCGCGATACGCCCGCAAGAACACCTCCTGCGCGATCTCCTCGGCCTCGGCGCGACTGCCGAGCATGCGCAGCGCCACGCCGAACACCCGATGCTGGTAGGCGGTCACCAGCTCTTCGAACGCGCGCGGCTCACCGGCCCGCAGGCGTTCGAGGAGACCGGGCGGATCGGCGCCGAGGGCCTCGCGCATCCGTTAGACCGCCATGCCCTCGCGAAGTTCCCGGTCGGCGCTCAGTCGCGGACGGGAGCCTCGGCCGCGAGCGCGTCGGCCCCGATCGGGCGCCAGTCCACGAGCCGCTCCAGCGACTCGAGGGCGCTCGGCGAGAAGGCGGGGACGCCGGGCGGCGCCGGGACGAGCCAGCGGCGCGCGTAGAGGGCGGCGACGAGGAGCTTGTGGTGATCCTGACGCTGCGGACGCAGGGTCTGGCCTTCGTCCAGCAGCAGCGCCGTGGCGAGGGCGTGATAGAGCGTCTCGGCCACCGGACGCGCCTCCAGCTCGCGCGTGTCCGGGGGTTGCGTCGTCCAGGCGGCGGCGCGCCGCTCGACGTCGGCCAGGACCGCGCGCACGACATCGGTCACGGGCTTGGCGTGGCGCTCGCGCACGCCGTCGAGCCGCGTGCCGATGAAGGCTGCCAGCGGCGCCAGCGCCCCATCCTTGACGATCGCGCGCTGCACGTCGAGGGCGACGACGGTGGTCGAGCCCTCCCAGATCGCGCCCAGGTAGGCGTCGCGCAGCAGGCGCGCGTTCACCCACTCCTCGACGTAGCCGTTGCCGCCGCGCACGTTCATCGCCTCGCCCGCCACCGCGCGGGCGCGCGCGGTGATCCAGCCCTTGGCGAGCGGCGTGACGATCCGCAGCAGCCGGCCCGCCGCCTCGGCGCCCGCGTCCCACGCGTCGAACATGACCGCGGCGTTCAGGACGACCGAGGCGGCCGCCTCGACGTCGAGCAGCATCTCCAGCAGCGTCCAGCGCATGAGCGGCTTGTCGAACAGCGCCCCGCCGAAGGCCGCGCGGCCGCGGGCGTGGAACACCGCCTCCAGCAGCGAGCGCCGCATGATGCCCGCCGCACGCATGGCATTGGACAGCCGCGACCCATTGACCATCTCCATCATCTGAGCGAAGCCGCGGCCGACGTCGCCGACGACGTAGGCGACGGCGCCCGCGTACGTGACCTCGCCGGTCGCCATCGAGCGCGAGCCGAGCTTGTCCTTGAGCCGGTTGATCGTCCACGCGTTCTTCGTGCCGTCGGGCAGGTGCCGGGGCACCAGGAACAGGCCGAGCCCGCGCGTGCCGGGCGGCGCGCCCTCGGGACGCGCGAGCGTGAGCGCGACGTCGGCGTTGGCGTTCGAGGCGAACCACTTGTCGCCCCAGAGCCGCCACGCGCCGTCGGCGTCGCGACGCGCGAGCGTGGTGAGGGCGCCGACGTCGGAGCCGCCGGTCTTCTCCGTCATCCACTGCGTGCCCTGCCACAGGTCCTCGAGCGCGGTGGCGGTCAGCCGCGGCAGGTAGCGCCCGCGCAGCGCCTCGTCGCCGAAGCGCGTCAGCATCCGCGCCGTGGAGTCGGTCATGTTCACGGGGCAGAGCAGGCCGAACTCCGACTGCGCGAAGAGGTAGGACAGCGCGTACTTCACGACGTGCGGCACGCGGCCGGGCCAGCCCAGCACGCCGTCGCGGTGCGACATCGCGGCGAGACCGAAGCGCTCGAAGGCCAGCTGCTCCATCGCGCGGTAGGCCGGGTGGAAGACGATCTCGTCCACGCGGCGGCCGCGCTCGTCGTAGGCGCGCAGGGTGGGCGGATGGCGGTCGGCCGCGGCCGCGAGCGCGTCCAGCTCGTCGCCGGCGACGGCACCCATCTCGACCAGCAGTGGCCGCGCGCGCGCGAGCACCTCGGGCTCCATCACCGTGGAGCAGACGAACTCGAGATTGGGATCGGCGACGTAGAAGTTGAGGCCGCGCGTCGTCGGCATGCCGTCCTGCGTCGGCCACGGCCGCGGCGGCGGCGGCAGCTCGAGGCTCACTGGAGCTCCAGCGGCAGCGCATCCATGCTCGCGAGGACGATAGCATACCGGCGCGCGCCTGACGCGTCGTGGCGACCTTGACACTCCGGAAGGGCCCGTGCTATCTGCGCCTATGCCCGAGGCGCCTCTGCTGCGCACCGAAGCGCTGACGCGCGCCTTCGGCAGTCTCATCGCCGTGGATCGGGTCGACGTCGCCGTGCGGCGCGGCGAGCTGCGCTCGATCATCGGCCCCAACGGCGCGGGCAAGACGACGTTCTTCCGGCTCATCTCGGGCGAGACCACGCCGACCTCCGGCCGCGTCTGGTTCGGCGGGCGCGAGATCACCGGGCTGCCGCAGCACGCCGTCGCGCGGCTCGGCATCACGAAGTCCTACCAGATCACCAACGTCTTCCCGCACCTCACCGTGCACGAGAACGTGCGCGTGGCCGTGCAGGGCTGGGCACGCTCGTTCAACTTCTGGTCGCGCGCCGACGCGCTCACGGACGTCGCCGAGCGCGCGCACGCGCTGCTGCGCACGGTCGGGCTGGCCGCCAAGAGCGCGCAGCTCGCCGCGCACCTCGCGCACGGCGAGAAGCGCCATCTGGAGATCGCCCTCGCCATCGCCTCCGAGCCGGAGCTCCTGCTGCTCGACGAGCCGACGGCGGGCATGAGCCCCGAGGAGACGGACGAGACGATGCGGCTGATCCGCGAGCTGACGGCGGGGCGCACGGTGATCCTCGTCGAGCACAAGATGAAGGTCGTCATGAAGATCTCCGACCGCATCACCGTCCTGCACCAGGGGCAGGTGCTGGCCGAGGGCACGCCCGAGGAGATCCGCGCCAACGAGCGCGTGCAGCAGACCTACCTCGGCGCCATCCGCTGATGGCCCTGCTCGAACTCGAGGACGTCCACACCTACTATGGCGAGGCGCACATCCTGCAAGGCGTGTCGCTCGCCGTCGGCGAGGGCGAGGTCGTCAGCCTCATCGGCCGCAACGGCGCCGGCAAGACGACCACGCTGCGCTCCGTGATGGGCCTGGCGCGCCCCGCGCGCGGCCGCGTGCGGCTGCGCGGCGAGGACCTCACGCGGCTGCCGACGCACGAGATCGTCCGGCGCGGCATCGCGTGGATCCCCGAGGAGCGGCGCGTGCTGCCGAACCTCACCGTGCTCGAAAACCTGAAGCTGGGCATGCTCGGCGTCGGGACCAGCGAGGCGGAGGCGGGGTCGCGACTCGAGGACGTCTTCCGCCACTTCCCGCGGCTGCGCGAGCGCGTCGACCACCGCGGCCAGTTCCTGTCGGGCGGTGAACAGCAGATGGTCGCCATCGCGCGCGCGCTGGTGGCGCGGCCGACCGTGATGCTGGTGGACGAGCCGACGGAGGGGCTGGCGCCGATGCTCGTGCAGAACCTCACGGAGATCCTGGCCGCCATCAACCGCGGCGGCACGACCATCCTGCTCGTGGAGCAGACGCTCGAGGTCGCGCTGGCGCTGTCGCGGCGCGTGTACGTGATGGATCAGGGCCGCATCCAGTTCCAGGGCACGCCCGACGAGCTGCGGAAGGACCCGACGATCCAGCAGCGGTTCCTCGAAGTCTAGAGGAGAGAAGCGAGCCATGGACTTCATCCCTCACGGGCGTGAGATCGTCTCGGCGTTCCTTCGCCTCGGCGCGACCTCGTACGGCGGCCCCGCGATCATGGGCGTCATGCAGGCCGAGCTGCAGGAGCGGCGGCAGTGGCTCAGCAAGCCGCGCTTCCTCGAGGGGCTGGCGCTCGTCAACATGCTGCCCGGCGCCACGGCGACGCAGCTCGCCCTGTTCCTGGGCCACGCGCGCGGGGGCTGGTGGGGCGCGCTCCTGGGCGGGATCTGCTTCGTGCTGCCCGCGTTCGCGATCATGCTGGCGCTCACCGTCGCGTACGCGGCGCTGGGCGTCTCGCCGCTCGTCCGCGGCGCGCTCTATGGGCTCGGTCCGGTCGTGCTCGGCATCTTTCTGGTCGCGGTGTATCGCCTGGGTCGGTCCGCGGCGGGCACGCTGCCGCAGGCGCTGATCGCCGTCGCGGCGGCGGCCGCGACGCTGTGGAGCCCGCTCGGCGTCGCCGCCATCCTCGTGCTGGCCGGCGCCCTCGGCCTCGGGCTCTTTTACTCTCGACGCCTCGGCGGCGCCGCGCTCGGGGCCGCGGGCCTCGCCATCGCCGCCATCCATCGCTGGTCGCCGCCGGCGGCGGTCGCGTCGGTCGACGCGCGCGCCGCCGAGTCGCCGGGCCTCGCCGGCCTCGCCACGTTCTTTCTCGAGGTCGGCGCCCTCACGGTGGGCGGCGGGCTGGCGATGATCGCGTTCATCCAGGCGCGGGTGGTCGAGCAGCTCCACTGGCTCACGGCCCAGGAGTTCATCGACGGGCTGGCGCTCGGCCAGTTCACGCCGGGGCCGATCCTCATGGTCGCCGCGTACGTCGGCTACAAGGTCGCGGGCGTCGCGGGCGCCGCCGTCGCGGCCGGCGCCGCCTTCCTGCCGTCGTTCGTCATGATGCTCGCGATCCTCCCCGCGTTCGACCGCGTGCGGACGTACACGTGGACGCGCGCGGTGCTGCGCGGCATGAGCCCGGCCGTGATCGGCCTGCTCGCGGTGTCGCTGACGCGCCTGGCACCGTACGCGCTCGTCGACCCGTTCGCCGTCGCGATCTTCGTGGCGACGGTGGCCGCGCTGTTGCTCTGGCGGCCCGGCACGGTGCGGCTGATGCTGGGCGGTGCCGTCCTCGGAGCGCTGCGTAACCGCTGGTTTCCGCTGCCCGGCATCCGCTAGGCCTCGTTGAGACATTTCCGTCTGCCGCGCGCCCTCCGCCTTCGGGTAAGGTGGTGAGAGGACACCTTTAGAGGACGGCAAGTGACCGAGACGACCTCAGCGCGGATCCTGATCGTGGACGACGAGCCGGCCAACGTCCGGCTGCTCGAGCGCCTGCTCGGCGCGGCCGGATACCGCGAGCTGGCCAGCACGACCGATCCGCGCCGGGCGCTCGACCTGTACCGCGAGTTCCAGCCCGACCTGATCCTGCTCGACCTCATGATGCCGCACCTCGACGGCCTCGCCCTGCTCGAGCTCTTCAAGACCGAGATCCCCGGCGACGCGTACGTGCCGATCCTCGTGCTGACGGCCGACGCCCTGCTGGAGACCAGGCGCAAGGCGCTCGACGCGGGGGCGCGCGACTTCCTCACGAAGCCGTTCGAGCAGTTCGAGGCGCTCCTGCGCATCCGCAACCTGCTCGACACGCGGCGGCTCTATCGCCAACTCGAGGCGCAGAACCGCTCGCTCGAGGAGACCGTGCGGCAGCGGACCGAGCGCCTGCTGCAGAGCGAGAAGGTCGCGACGATGGGCTCGCTGATCGCCGGCGTGGCCCACGAGCTGAACAACCCGCTGGCCGTCCTGAGCGGCCAGGCGCAGCTGCTGCTCGACCTGGAGCACGACCCCGCCGTCGTGGCCAAGCGCGCGACGCGGATCAAAGACGCGGTCGGCCGCTGCGTGCGGATCGTCCGCAACTTCCTCGCCCTCGCGCGCCAGCATCCGCCCGAGCGGAAGTCCACCGCGCTGACGGAGGTCATCCACGGGGCCGTCGAGCTCCTGGCCTACGAGCTCCGGTGCGACGACGTCGAGGTCACGGTGGACGTGGCCCCCGACGTTCCCGTGCTCTGGGCCGACGCGCACCAGCTCCACCAGGTGCTCGTGAACCTGATCGCCAACGCGCACCAGGCGATGCGGCGGCAGGCGACGCCGCGCCGGATCGCGGTGACGGCGCGGCTCGGGCACGAGCCCGAGCGCGTCCGTCTCGAGGTGCGTGACACGGGCCCCGGCATGGCGCCGGAGGTCCGGGCGCGGGTGTTCGAGGCCTTCTTCACGACCAAGCCGCAGGGCGAGGGGACCGGCCTCGGGCTCTCGCTGTGCCGGGGCATCGTCGAGGAGCACGGCGGCACCATGACGGTAGAGAGCACGCCCGGCGCGGGGGCGACCTTCATCATCGAGCTGCCCGTCGTCACGCCGCCGCGCCCGGGGGCCTCGGCGCCTGCCGCGAGCCCGTCGGCGCCGTTCGCGCCGCAGCGCGTGCTGGTGGTGGACGACGAGGTGGGGGTGGCGGAAGCCCTTGCCGAGATGCTCGGGCGCGACGGGCACACGGTCGACGTCGCGAACGACGGCGCCAGGGCGCTCGAGCTGCTCGGGACCGGCACCTATGACGTGATCGTGTCCGACACGCGGATGCCCGTGCTCGACGGCGAGGCATTCTACGCCGAGCTCGAGCGGCGCTTCCCGGCGCTGTGCCGGCGGTTCATCTTTCTCACAGGCGACGTGCTCAACAGCGACAAGCGCGCCTTCCTGGCGCGGATCGGCGCGCCCTTCCTCACGAAGCCGTGCGAGCTGGACGAGGTGCGACGCCTGATCCGGCGCGTGGTCGGCGCGGCGGCCGAGGCCCGGTAGCTACTTCACGCTGCCCGCGGTGAGGCCGCCCACCAGGTGGCGCTCGATCAGCGCGAACAGCACCACGACCGGGACGATGGCGATCACCGAGGCGGCGAAGAGGTGGTTCCAGTGCTGCACGTAGGCCGTCACGTACGAGGTGATCCCCACCGTCAGCGGCTTGCGCTCGGGGGCCGTCATCAGGGTCAGGGCCACGATGTACTCGTTCCAGGCGGCGATGAAGGCGAAGATCACCGCGGTCACGAGCCCGGGCAGCGACAGCGGCAGCACCACGCGCACCAGCGCGCCGAGCCGGCCGCAGCCGTCGACGGCCGCCGCCTCCTCCACCTCCTTCGGGATCGAGGCGAAGAACGCGCGCAGGATCCAGATGGCGAAGGCGAGGTTGAAGGCGGCGTTGGTGAGGATGAGCGCCGCGTAGGTGTTCACGAGGTCCAGCTCGAAGAACTCCCGGTAGAGACCCACCACGAGCGCCGTCGGCGAGAACATCTGGGTCACGAGCACGACGAAGAGAAAGGCCGTCCGGCCTCGGAACCGGTGGCGCGCGGTGTAGTAGGCGGCCGGCGCGGCGGCCAGGACGACGATCGCGGTGGAGGCGGCCGCCACCACGAGCGAGACGCGGAGCCAGTCCTGGAAGCCGGGGTCGGCGACGACCTCGAGGAAGTTGCCGGGCCGCCAGTGGAGCGGCAGCAGCCGCGGCGGCGTCGTGCGCAGCTCGGCGTCGGGCTTCAGCGCCGTGAGCAGCATCACCACGTACGGCGTCAGCACGCCGCACGTCAGCACGAATCCCGCCGCGCTCAGCGCCGCCCGCCGCGTCATGGATGGCCCCCCGGGGGCTACGCCCCGGCCTCCTCCCAGCGCACCGTCTTCAGGTAGACGACGACCGCGAGCAGGATCAGCGCGACGTTCACCACGCCCAGCGCGGCGGCCAGGCCGACGTCGCGCAGCGCGCTCTTGAAGGCGATCTTGTACATGTACGTGATCATCGTGTCGTGGCCGAAGCCGGGGTTGCGGTCGTTGAGCGTCCACACGATGGGAAACGAGTTGAAGACGTAGATGACGTTGAGGACCACGGCCACGAGGAGCGCCGGCTTCAGGAGCGGCAGCGTGACCAGCCGGTAGGCCGTCCACGTGGAGGCGCCGTCCACCCGCGCGGCCTCGTAGACCTCGCCGGGAATGGACGCCAGCCCGGCGAGGAGGACGTACGTCGTGAATGGCAGGGAGACGAAGATCCCCACGGCGATCATCGCACCCATCACCGTGGAATCCTCGCCCAGCCAGTCGACCGGCCCCGCGAGCACGCCCAGCGAGGTCAGCAGGTGGTTGAGGGCGCCGAAGTAGTAGTCGTAGATCCACACGAACAGCTTGGCGGTCATGATCAGCGAGGCCGCCCACGGCACGATGAGCGCCGCGCGCACGAGCCACCGGCCGGGGAAGGCCTGGTGCAGGAGCTGGGCGAGGCCGAGCGACACGACCACGCTGACGCCGACCACGGCCGCCACCCACACCGCGGTGTTGGCGAGCACCGTCGGCAGCGCCGGCTGCTCGAGCAGGCGCGCGTAGTTCTCCGCGCCGACGAAGCCCGACAAGACCCCGGTGATCGAGTAGCGCCCGAGCGAGGCGCGCACGAGCGCGACGGCGGGATAGAAGACGACGCCGGCGATGAGGGCCAGGCTCGGGCCGAGCCAGAGCAGCGCCTCCCACCGACGGCCTCTCACGGGACGCGCGGAGTGAGGCGCCTCAGCGCGCAGCCGCCGCGGCCACGGCGTTGCGCTGGAGCTGGTCGAGGACCTGCCTGGGGTTGCCGCCCGGCTGCACGGCGAGCCCGATGTTCTGCTGGACGTCGAGCTTCACGCGGTCCCACGCCGGATCGGTCGTCGGCACCAGCCGCGCGTTCGGCAGCGCGTCGAGGTAGGGCTTCAGCTTCGCGTCCGCGCGCATGCGCTCGAGACCGGACTTCGTCACCGGCAGGAATCCCTCGGCGGTGATCCACTTCGTGATGTTGTCCGGCTGGTAGTAGAGGTCGAGGAATTTCTTCACGGCCTCGCGGTTGTCCTTCTTCTTGAACGCCATCAGGTAGTCCTCGACGCCCAGGGTCGCGGACTTCGCCAGGCTCGTCGGCATCTCGGCCACGCCGTAGTCGACCTTGCGCTCGGCGTCCAGCTGCTTGGCGAGGGGGCTGAAGCCGATCACCATGCCGACCTTGCCGTCCTTGAAGAGCTGGAAGGCGCTGTCGGTGCGGTTGGTCTTGCCCGGATTCACCTGCGTCACGCGGTGGCGGTTCGCGAGGTCGGCGAGGAACGTGAGGGTGCGGGCGTTCGCCTCGCTGTTGATCGCCCATCCGTCGCCGGCCTTCCAGTCACCGCCGCCGTTCCACATCCAGATCGACCACTCGGCCTGCGCCTCCTCGGGACCGAGCGGCAGGGCGTAGCCGATCGCGCCGCCGCCGAGCGCCTGGATCTTCTTCGCGGCCTGCACGAACTCGTCCCACGTCTTCGGCGGCGCGGCGATCCCGGCCTTCGCGAAGAGGTCCCTGTTGTAGAAGAACGCCCGGGCGCTGGAGAGGATCGGCAGGCCGTACAGCGTGCCCTTGTATTGCCCGCCGCGGGCGAACGACTCCAGGAAGTCGTCCTTCGTGGCCGGCGACAGCACGTCATCGGCCGGGTAGAGGAGCCCGTCGCGCGCGTAGCTCGAGAACGAGTTCAGGTTCAGCACGTCGGGCGGCTGGTTGTTCTGGATCATCGTGCTGACCTGCTGGTCGATCGAGTTCCAGTCGATGATGCGCAGATCGACCTTGCCGCCGCCCTGTGTGGTGTACTGCTCGGCGAGCGCCTGCCAGAACGGCCGCGTGTGGTCCTTGCTGTACTCCGCGATCACCACCGTGATGGATGGGCCGCCGCGCGGGCCGCGGTCGCAGGCGGCGACGAGCGCCGCCGCGACGGCGACGACGGCCAGCCAACCCGCCCGCCGCCGCAGCGTCACCTCACGTCTGTCGCGTCGCACGGCCACATCTTAGCCGGGGGCGCCCTCGACGGCCTTCATTTGCATCGCGCCTCGCCGGCACGACCTCGACGCCCTTTGTCACGGCTCGGACGGCTTCGCGGTCCGACCGCTTCCCCGCCGGGTGGCTCTAAATGCCCGTTTTGACGAGCCCCACTTCCTTCAAGCGTTGATTTGGTACCGTCCGTGCAAGTAGCCTTGAGAGCTCTTCGCTCTAGGCACATCACCTTTGCGGCATGACGTCAACGCGGAGGAACCCCCCATGCGAGTGATGAGAACACCTTGGATGCTGCTCGTCGGCCTCGTCGCACTCGGCGCGTTCACGGCGAGCGCGCTGGCGCAGACCCCCGGCGGCGCCTTTTCGCAGCTGTCAGCCGGGCAGCAGAAGATCGCGCGAGCCCTCTTCGAGGCCCAGCCGCCCAGCGGCGCGCCGAGCGCTCAGAGGCCCCTGACCCTCGACGAGATCGCGATGAAGAAGAAGGGTCGCGAGGGCTGGGGCGAGGTCTTCAAGGAGATGAAGAAGCAAGGCCTCACGACCCAGAAGAACCTGGGCGAGGTCGTGCGTGGCTACGAGCACCGTCATCCCGAGACCGCCAGGCTCGACAAGGCGGAGAAGCCCGAGAAGATGGAGAAGCCGGACAAGATGGAGAAGCCCGAGAAGATGGGCCGGCGCTGATTCGCGTTCGCGCCCTGCTCGGCCTCGCGGGGGCCTCGCCGGCCCCCGCGCAGGACGAGCCCCGGTGGTCGCTCTCGATCACGGCTCCTCGCGTTCGAAGCGACCGGCGTCGGGCGGCGTGATGAGGTCGGGCGCGGTCCAGCCGTCGAGGTCGTACTCGGCCAGGCACTGCTCGGCGAAGTCCTTGAACCCCTGGGCCAGGCCGCTCGTCTGCGCCATCTGCCACGTGAGGAACCGGATCGTCTCGGGCGCCCCGGCGTAGTTGCGCTCGTAGAGCTCGTGGCGGCCGCCGAACTCCGTGCCCATGGCGTCCCACAGGAGCTTCATGAGCTTGGTGCGCTCGACGGCGCTGGTGCCGTCGGAGCCGCGCAGGTACTTGTCGAGGTACGCGCGGAGCTCGGGCGTCTTGAAGTCCACCGCGTGCGAGTTGAGATAGATCAGGGCGCTGCCGAGGATGCTCTCGGTGATCTCCTTCACGCGCGGCCAGGCGATGGTCGCGAACAGCCGGTAGGCCTGCGCGTAGTCCGGGTTCGGCAGCACGGTGTCGCCCGCCCACCGCACGGGCGCGCGCGCCATCGCGTCGGTGAGGCCCCAGAAGAGATTGCGCCAGGCGATCGCCTCGCCGATCGACGCCTGGACGTGGCGTGTCTGGGCGGAGCCGACGGCCTCCGCGGCCTTGAGCAGCAGGCCGGCGACGAAGTCCAGCTTCACGGCCAGGCGCGTGCAGCCGTGCAGCATGGCGCGCGGGAAGAATCCCGAGTGCTGGAAGAACGTGTTCGACTTGCCCACGTCCTCGTAGACGAGCACGTCCTCCCACGGCACCAGGGCGTGGTCGAGCACGAGGATGGCGTCGTTCTCGTCCAGGCGGCTGCTGAGCGGATAGTCGAACGGGCTGCCCATCACCTCGGCGGTCATGGCGTAGGACGGGCGGCAGATCAGCTTGACGCCGGGCGTGTCCATGGTGGCGATGAAGACCGCCGCGAACTCCTTCGTGGCGATCGGCGTGGTGGTCGGATGCGCGATGAAGTTCGCGTGGGTGAGCGCGGAGCCGGTGGCCACGACCTTGGCGCCGCTGACGACGAGGCCGGCGCTCGTCTCCTTCTCGACGTGCACGTACACGTCGGCGACCTCGTCGGGCGGGCGGTGGCGATCGACCGGCGGCTGCACGAGCGCGTGGTTCAGGAAGAGCACGCGCTCCTGGGCCGCGCGGTACCAGCGCCGCGCGTTGTCCTGGTACGGCGCGTAGAACTCGGCGTTGGCGCCGAGCGTGGCCAGGAAGGCGGCCTTGTAGTCGGGCGAGCGGCCCATCCAGCCGTAGGTCAGCCGCGCCCACGCGGCGATCGCGTCGCGCGCGGCGACGAGGTCCTCGGCGCTGGCCGGCGCGCGGAAGTACCGGTGCGTGTAGCCGCCCGAGCCGGTATCGGTCGGACAGGTCAACACCGGCTGCAGCGCCGGGTCGTGCAGCGCGTCGTACAGGCGTGCGAGCATGCGGGCCGGGTTGCGAAACGCCTGGTGCGCGGTGACGTCCTTGACCCGCTCCCCGTAGATCCACACCTCGCGCGGACCGCGCAGGCTGTCCAGGAACTCCGCGCCCGTGAGCGGCCGCTTCGGCGCGTCGCCGCCGGCGTTGGTCATCACGCCATCGACCTGCCCGCGGCCGCGCGCCGGGACGTCACGCACCGGCACGTGTCGATCTGGTGCAGCTCGATCATGTTGTTGAACGGGTCCTTCATGAAGATCTGCTGCGACTGCGGAGCCACCACGTTCTCCGCCACCCAGTACTCTACGCCGAGCCGGTCCAGCTCCTTGCGCGTCTCCCGGATGTCGGCGACGGCCAGCGCCACGTGCGGCAGCGACGGGTCCTGGCCCGGCCCCTTGGCGAACTTCGACTGCCCGTTGACGCCCATCAGATGGATCTGCGCGGTGCCGCCGACGTCCATCCAGTAGCCGTCGATGGTCGGGATGTGCGGCCGGCCGGCATCGTGCTGAAGGCCCAGCACGTCGCCGTAGAACGTGCGCGCCTTCGCGACCTCCTCCGGCGAGGCGCCGACGCGGATGCCGTGATGATGGAGCTCGAGCACCTTAACGGCCATGGAACCCTCCTGTGAGCGTGCCCCAGATGCCCTTGGGCAGGAACAGAACGAACGCCATGAAGATGGCCCCGATGGCGAGGGGCCACGACTCGGTCCATACGCTGATCGCGTCCTCGAGCACGAGGAAGGTGGCGGCGCCGACGAAGGGACCGAAGAACGTCCCGGCGCCGCCGAGGAGCGTCATAATGACGACCTGGCCCGACGTCGACCAGTGGAGCGACTCGATCGGGACCACGGTCAGCCGCAGGGCGTCCAGCGCCCCCGCCAGGCCACAGAACACCGCGTAGAAGACGAACGAGAGGTGCTTGATGCGCGAGATGTCGTAGCCGCACGCCGTCGCACGGTCGGCGTTCTCGCGGATCGCCTGCAGCACGGCGCCGAACGGCGAGTCGAGGATGCGCTTGAGCGCCGCCACCGCGAGGCCGACGATCACGAGCGTGAAGTAGTAGAAGACGACCGAGCGGTCGAGCGGCAGTCGCCAGCTGCCGAGGCCGATGGCGGGCACCGCGATACCGCGCAGCCCGTCGTCGCCCCCCGTCCAGTCGGCGAGGTGGAAGCCGACGAAGTAGAGGAGCTGGGCGAAGGCGAGCGTGAGCATCGCGAAGTAGATGCCGCGCCGGCGCAGGCAGAAGAACCCGACCACGGCGCCGCCGACCAGCGCGAACCCGAGTCCCATCCCGAGCGCCAGCCACAGCGAGGTCACCTTGAGCTTGGCGAGCGCGATGCCGGTGCCGTAGGCGCCCAGCCCCCAGTAGGCGGCGGAGCCGAACGAGAGCAACCCCGTGTAGCCGTAGAGCAGGTTGAAGCCGAGCGCGAAGAGCCCGTAGATGAGGACCTGCGCGGCGAGCGACTTGTACGGCACCACCCACGGGAAGATCGCGAAGACGACGAAGAAGCCGAGGATGGGATGCCGTCGCACCCACGCCGCCACGCTGCTCATTGGATTCGAGTCGCCTGCGCGACTGGCGGGGCCCAGCCCGCTCGGGTCGCTCGGCGACTCATTCCATCAAGCCCGTTTCGCCGAGCAGGCCGCTCGGCCGGAAGAGGAGCACGAGCGCCATGAAGATGAAGACGACGATCTCGGCGAGCTTGGGAGCGAAGAACGTGGTGAGCCCCACGATCTGGCCGATGAGCAGGCCCGAGATGACGGCGCCGAGCAGGCTGCCCATGCCGCCGACCACGACGACCACGAACGACTCGATGATGATCGTGACGCCCATCTCGGCATAGGCGCCGCGCATCGGCCCCGCGAGGATACCGGCGAGGCCGGCCAGCCCGGTGCCGATGCCGAACACGAGGAACCAGATGCGCCCCACGTCGAAGCCGAGCGCGCGCACCATCATGGGATCACGCGAGCCCGCGCGGATGACGAGGCCGACGTTGGTCTTCGCGAGGAAGAGCCAGAGGCCGACCAGCACCACGGCGGTGACGGCGATGACGAAGAGCCGGTAGCTCGGAAAATACGTGAAGCCGAGGTTGACGGCGCCCGCGAGCGCCGGCGGCGGGTCGAGGGTGACACCGATCTTGCCCCAGATGAGCCGGGCCACCTCGACGAGCACGAGCGACAGCCCGAAGGTGAGCAGCAGCGGGTCGTCGGGCGAGCGTCCGTACAGGGGCCGGATGAGGAACCGCTCGACGACCAGGCCGAAAGCGCCGACGAGCACCGGCGCGAGCACCAGCGCGACGAGGAAGCTGCCGGTGCGTCCGATCAGCACGAAGCCGAAGTACGCGCCGAGCATGTACAGCGCGCCGTGCGAGAAGTTCACCACCGTCATCAGACCGAAGATCAGCGACAGCCCGACGGCGAGCAGCACGAAGATCCCGCCGAGGACCAGGCCCGTGAAGACCTGGGCCGCCAGCGCCGCGGCCGAGATGTCGGGCACGGCCGGTTAGGCGGTGTGCCCCTTCTCGGCGCAGGTGCGGTCCATGTCGTCGCTGGCCGGCACGCGCGCCACGACCTCGAGCAGCCCCCACTCGCCCCTGGTCTTGCCCGGTTCGCGCCCCTTGAGGATCCACATGTCCTGGAACGACTTGTTGTCGCACGCGCGCCACCACTGCTTGCCCTTGACGTGGTTGTAGGTCGGGTTCTTGCGGAGCGCGTCCGCGACCTTCTCGCCGTCCGTCGTCTTGGCGAGCTCCGAGCCGCGCGCGACTTCGAGGACCGCGCTGTACGCGTAGACGCCGTAATCGCCGGGCGGAATCCCGAACTTCTTCTGGAACGCTTCGACGTAGCGCTTGGCCTCCGGGATCGAATCTTGAAGTTCCCAGTAGAAGTTGATGCCGCCGTAGACGTCCTGATAGAGCTCGGGGCCGCCCTGCTTGGCCACCGAGATCCAGTGCAGCGGCTTCGCGATCTTCATCTGGTTGTGCATGCCGAACGACTTCACCTGCTTGAGGAACGCGATGTCGTCGGCGCCGGGGGTGACGGCGACGAGGACCTCGGGCTTGGCCGCCTGGATCTTCGGCAGGTGCGCCGAGAACTCCGCGCTGCCGAGCGGGTAGGGCGTGGAGCCGAGGATCGTCCCGCCGAGCTTCTTGTTCGTGTCGGTGAGGACCATGTTGTTCTGCTTGCCCCACGCGTAGTCCGCGTAGACGATCCACCACTTCTTGCCGAGATTCTTCATCACCCACGAGCCCACCACGCGCGAGGTGATGGTCGGGTTCAGCGCCTCGTGGAACGTGATCGGGCTCGTGTCGGGCTTGGCGCTGATCTCATCCGACTGGCTCGTCGAGATGAAGAGCACCTTGGCCTTCTTCGTCTGCTCGTTGATCGCCATCTGCACGTGCGCGGCGAGGCCGCCGACGATGAACTGGCAGTTTTCTTTCTCGATCAGCTCCTGCGTACGCTGCGCGCCGACCTGGGGCTTGAGCTGGTCGTCGCGGACGAGCAGCTCGACCTTGCGGCCGAGGACGCCGCCCTTGGCGTTCAGCTCGTCCACCGCGAGCTCGGCGCCCTGTTTCATGTCGCCGGCGATGGCCGCGAAGGGCCCGGTCAGCGGCAGCGGAAATCCGATGCGCACCGGGTCCTTGCTCTGGGCGCGCAGCACGGCGGGGAAGGCGAGGGTCGCGGCGCCGGCGCCGGTGGTGGTCAGGAACACGCGACGATTCATGGTCGACTCCTCCTCACGCATGACTCGGGGGCGAGTGGCGCCGATGATAGGGGCGGGCCGGAGGGCTGTCAAATGCGCACGGGCGCCGGATTGGTCATAATCGACGGAGATGTCTTACCGTGTTCGGCGGCTCCGCGCTCGTCAGAGGCCTGGTCGTCGTCGCCGCCGTCATGATTCCCGGCCCGCCAGAGGATTTCGGAAAGGACGTGCCGCCCGCTCCGTTAGTTGGGGACTTCCAGAGCTACATGACCTCCGATCATAGCCGACATCGAGAAGCTCTCCGTGGCAGCCCGGCATCGACATGCGCACGTCAGGCCGCGGGCGGCGGCGGGCGGCACCGTCGCCGCTGACGGCGGCTATGCAATCGTCAGCCGCTCACGGTGGCGAGGGGATGTAAGACGTCGACCGCGTATCCAACATCGAGACGCTCTCCGAGCCACCCCGGCGTCGACGTGAGCGCGTCGATGTGAATTCCCTCGGCATCGTTGCGCGTTCGAAGCGTCCCGACGGGATCGGCAGGGACCGGGGGCAGCGGCGGACTTTCGGATAGCAGCCGGCCGTCGGGGCGCCGGAAGCAGAGCTCGCCGTCGGCCTGTCGTTCGACCTGAAAGCCTTCTTCGTGGACCGCGCGGTGATGCCGACGACAGAGCATTGCTAGGTTCGACAGCGTCGTCGGGCCGCCGTGAGCCCAGTGCCGGATGTGATGACCCTGGCCGAACGAGCGCCCGCAGCCCGGGAAGCGACAGCCGCGATCGCGATGCTGAAGCGCGCGCCGCAGCGCCGGCGGAATGGTCCGCGTCCGGGCGCCGACCTCGGTGATCCGGCCATCTGCGTCGTGGCGCATCACGACCCGGCTCGCATCGCACGCGAGGCGCTGCGACGTTTCCGCCGAAACATACGCGCCGCCCTCGAGCACGGATTGGCCCGGCGCCTCGGCGTCTACCAGCACCGCGGCGTCGACGTGGACCACGACCTGATAGCGCTCGCCTGGAGTCCCCGGATCGATTCCCCGGTGGAGGGCTGTCTCGGCGACCAGCGCGAGCGCGTCCGCCTGCTGCTGCTCCACGGTGGGTGCTTCTGGGGAACCATCCACGTACTGCGGTCCCGCGGAACCGCCCACGGCGTCCGTCCCCCGTGGCCGCTGATGTCGCGCCTCCCGGGCCGCCGCCAGTGCCTGAACCACCACCGCGCCGGCCTCCGGCTCCAGCCGCGCGCGGATGATCACCATGCCGTCTTCATCGTGATACACGTGCAGGGCGCGGCTCCGGTGGCGCCGCGTCGTCTCCTCCGCTTCCGCCTTGCGATCCGTCAGGCGCCAGCGGCGGACGATCCGCTCGACGTGCTCGGCGGTGCCGGCCCTGCCGACGCGCAGCAGTCGCTCTTCGGTCTCGGGCGTCGCGACGCGCGTCAGCGCCCGGACCTTGGAGTACGACAGCTCGCCGCGCGCAAGCGCCTCGGCCAGCCGCGGCAGCGTGCCGAGGGCGCGGGCCACGCGGACGCGTTCCCGGGCCGCGCGCGGGTCGAGGCCGACACGCCACGACAGCCACGCAGCACATGACATAAAGCCGGTGTTCCAGCCGCCGCGCGCGTCGAAGTCACGGATGAGGTCGAGCGGGCGCGCAGTGGCGGCGTCGAGGTGCGCCGAGAGCTCGGCGATCTCGTCGCCGAGCCGCTCGAGCTCGACAATGCGCGGATGGGTCGGGATGACGTGCGGACCATTGATGTTCATCGGGGCGCCTCCTCGTGCTGCGCCGACTCTACACCGCGATTTTCAGCCGTCCTCGGCGCCTCCAGGACACACGATCGCGTCGTGAGCCCTGTTTTTTTGGGAGGAGGCCGCGACGCGATCACCGCAGCGTCAGGACGGCCCGCTGGGGCGGTATTTGTCGACGCCTGCCGACGAGCCGTGGTCGCCGGTCCTGAAAGCTGTCAAGCGGGATTTTTCTCGCGGCCAATCCGACCACCGGGTTGGTCGATCAACGAGTTCCCTTACGACATCCCACAGCGCCAGCTCTCCCTGCTCGTGCGAATGGCCGAGCTCGTGCGCGCCGGCAAGAGCCAGTTCGTGATCGCGACTCATTCCCCGGTCCTGCTCACCTTTCCCGACGCAGACATCGTCAGCTTCGACGTAGCGCCGCTGCGCTCGGTGCGCCTCCAGGACACCTCGCACTATCAGATCACGCGCGGGATTCTCGAGGATCCACAGAGCTACTGGCGCCATCTCTTGAAGAAGGACGATGATTGAGCCCGCCGTGCTAGGCTCCCGCCCATGCCGCACGTCGGCGCTCCGCTCAAGCGCCCCGACGACCCGCGACTCCTGACCGGTCGCGGCCGCTACGTTGACGACATCACGCTGCCCCGCATGGTCCACGTGGCCTTCGTGCGCAGCCCTCACGCCCACGCGGCGATCACCCGCATCGACGTGAGCGCGGCCGCGAAAAGCCCCGGCGTCGTCGGCGTCCTCACCGGCGTCGAGGCGGCGCGGCTCTGCAGGCCGTATCGCGGCATCCTGCGGCACTACCACGGGATGAAGACGGGCGCGATGACGCCGCTGGCCCTCGAGCGTGTTCGCTGCGTCGGCGAGCCGGTCGTCGCGATCGCGGCGGAGACGGCGGCGGCCGCGCACGATGCGGCGGCGCGTGTACGCGTCGACTACGCGCCGCTTCCGGCCGTGCTCGACCCCGACTCGGTGACCGCGCCGCTGATCCACCCGGAGCTCGGCGACAACATCATCTACGAGACGAGCATGCGCGGCGGCGAGCCCGACGCCGCCTTCGCCGCCGCGCCGCGCGTCTGGCGTGGACGCTTCACCACCGGGCGCCACACGGGCGTGCCGATGGAGCCGCGCGGGCTCGTGGCCGACTTCGAGCCGGCCACGCGCGCGCTCACCGTGTGGATCTCCACGCAGGTGCCGCACATGATGCAGGCGGTGCTCGCCGGGCTCTTCGACCTGACCGAGCACCGTGTGCGCGTGATCGCGCCAGACGTCGGCGGCTCGTTCGGGATCAAGATCCACGTCTATCAGGACGACCTCGCCGCCGTCGCGCTGGCGCTCCGGCTCGGCCGTGCGGTGAAGTTCGTGGCCACGCGCCGCGAGTCGTTCGTCTCCGACATCCACGCGCGCGAGCAGACGATCGACGTCGAGGTCGCCGGCGGCGACGACGGCGTCGTCACCGCCATGCGCGCGAGAATCGTCGCCGCCGTCGGTCCGTACTCGGCGTATCCGCGCTCCAGCGTCGTGGAGGGCGGCCAGGTGCTGCGCATGCTGCCGGGGCCGTATCGCGTGCGCCACTACGCTGGGACCTTGCGCGTGGTCGCGCAGAACAAGGTGATCACCTCGCAGTACCGCGCGGTCGGCCACCCCATCGCCGCCGCGGTGACGGAGTCGATGCTGGATCTGATCGCGCGCGACGTCGCGCTGGATCCCGCCGAGGTGCGCCGTCGAAATCTCGTCCGGCCCGCGGAGCTTCCATACACGTCGGCCACCGGCAACGTCTACGACAGCGGCTCCTATCAGGCGGCGCTCGCGCGGCTGCTCGAGGCGGCGAAGTACGACGATCTCCGCGCCCAGCAGGCCGCCGCGCGCGCCGAGGGGCGCCACCTCGGGATCGGGCTCTCGTGCTTCATCGAGCTGACGGGGCCGGGCGCGCAGTTCTACGGCGTCGGCGGCGCGCCGATCTCCGGCCAGGACGGCGCGACCCTGCGGCTCGAGCCGTCGGGCGCGGTCACCGCGCTCGTCGGCGTGACCGATCAGGGGCAGGGCTCGCCGACGGCGTTCGCTCAGATCGTGGCGGATGAGCTCGGGATCTCGCCCGACAGCGTCGCGGTGCGCTCCGGCGACACGGCGCTCATGCCCTACGGCGGCGGCACCTGGGCGAGCCGCGGCATGCCGATCGGCGGCAGCGCGACCTTGCTCGCGGCCCGCGCTCTGGCCGAGCGGATCCGCGGCGTGGCGGCGACGCTGCTGGAGGCGCACCCGGACGACATCCGGCTCAGCGACGGGCGCGTCGCCGTAAGCGGCGCGCCCGATCGCGGCATGACGCTGGGCGACCTCGCGCGGACCGTGCACTTCCGCAGCAACGAGCTGAAGGGGCTCGAGCCGAATCTGGAGGCGACGGTCCACTTCACGAACGCCCAGCCGTGGACGTTCACCAACGGCGCCCATCTGGCCGTCGTGGAGGTGGATACGGAGACCGGTCGCGTGAGCGTCCTGCGCTACGTGGCCGTCGACGACTGCGGCCGCGTCGTCAATCCCGCGCTCGTGGAGGGCCAGACCGCGGGCGGCGTCGCGCAGGGGCTCGGCGGCGCCCTCATGGAGCACTGCGCCTACGACGGCGCCGGCCAGCCGCTCTGCGGCACGCTGATGGACTACGCGGTGCCGACGGCGGCCGACGTGCCGCCGCTCGAGCTGCACCACCTCGAGACGCCGGCGCCCTCGATCGCCGGCGGCTACAAGGGCGCCGGCGAGGCCGGCACCACCGGCGCGCCCGCGGCGATTCTCAACGCCGTCAACGACGCGCTCGCTCCGTTCGGCGTGATGATCACGGATCAACCGATCACGGCCGAGCGCGTCGTGCGCGCGGTCCGCGAGGGGGGCCGCCGCCGCGGCCGCTGATGGCGGTACACTCAGGCAGACATCCCGGAGGTGTGGCGATGGCCGTGAAGGCCCTGCTCCATTACGCGCTCGAGATCCCCGACCAGACGGTCGGCGAGAAGTTCTACACGGGCTTCGGTCTGGTGGACGAGCCCGGCCGCGACGGCGCCGTGCGCCTGCGCCCGGCGCTGCTCAAGCGCGAGACCGTGCTGCTCTACGGCGGTCCGAAGAAGCGCCTGCACCACGTGGCGTTCGGCGCGCCGGGGGCGGAGTTCGAGGCGACGCGCGAGTCGCTGCGCCGCGCCGGCGTGAGTCAGGTCGACCCGCCGCGCGGCGCGCCGGAGGGCGGTCTCTGGGTGCGCGACCCCGACGGCAACCTCGTCAACGTCCGGCCGGAGGCCGGCGAGACGCCGCCCGCCGATCCGCCGCTGGCCCTCAACAGCCCGGGCCACACCCCCCGCACCGGCGCCCGCGGCTGCCCCGACCGCTTCGAGGCCCGGCCACGCCGGCTCGGCCACGTCTTGCTATTCTCCGGCGCCCTCGAGCGGATGATCGACTTCTACACGCGCGTGCTCGGTATGAAGCTCTCCGACCGCTGCCCCGGCATCATCGCGTTCCTGCGCTGCACGCCGGATCACCACAACCTCGCGCTGCTCGCCTCGAAGGGCCCGGGCTTTCACCACGGCTCGTTCGAGGTCGGCGGCGTCGACGAGATCGCGATGGGCATGCAGCGCGCTCACGACGCCGGCATTCCCGTGGGCTGGGGGCTTGGCCGCCACGTCATCGGCTCCAACTTCTTCTATTACGTGCGCGACCCGTGGGGCTCGTGGGCGGAGTACTTCCACGACCTCGACCACATCCCGGAGACGTGCGCGTGGCAGCCCCGCGATTTTCCGCCGGAGGACGCGCTCTATCGCTGGGGGCCCCCGGTGCCCGAGGACTTCGGCCTGAACCGCGAGCTGGAGGGTTGAGCCCCCGCCGACTGCTGGTCACCGGGCTCAGCGGGCTCATCGGCGGCGCGTTGAGGAAACACATCGAGGGCAAGTACGCGCTGCGCGCGCTGAACCGCCGGGCCGTCCCCGGCGTCGAGACGCACCAGGCCGACCTCGGCGACCTCGCCGCGATCCAGCCGGCCTTCAAGGACGTCGACACCGTCGTGCACCTGGCCGCCGCCGCGGGCGACAGGCACGCGCCGGAGGTGCTGATCCGCTCCAACGTCGTCGGCGCCCTCAACGTCTTCGAGGCCTCGCGCATCGCGGGCGTCAAGCGCGTCGTCTTCGCCAGCAGCGGCGCGACGGTCAGCGGCTGGGAGCAGGAGCCGCCGCTGAGCCACCTCGTGGCCGGCCGCTATGCCGAGGCCGGGAAGATCACGCCGCTCACCCACGAGTCGCCGCTGCGGCCGAGCGGGCTGTACGGCGCGACCAAGGTCTGGGGCGAGGCCCTCGGGCGCCACTACTCCGACGCCCACAAGATGTCCGTCATCTGTCTGCGCATCGGCCGCGTGAAGGCCGAGGACCGGCCCACCACCACGCGCGACGTCGCGGTGTGGTGCAGCCAGCGCGACATCGTGCGCATGATCGAGGCCTGTATCGAGGCGCCGGCGTCGCTGCGCTTCGACGTCTTCTACGTGGTGTCGAACCTGCGCCACGGCTACCGCGACGTGGAGCACCCGGGCCGGGTGCTTGGCTGGAAACCGATGGACAGCGCCGACACACCCCGTTGATCGGAGGAGCCACGAGATGACGTACGGATATCTTCCCCAGAACTGGCCCGCCTTCCAGCGAGAGCTCGACGAGCGGGGTCTCTCCGTGAGCGATATCGAGAAGGTGGAGATCCGTCCGAGTCCGGCCGGCAGCCCCACGATGGTCGACGTCGTGGTGACTGCCCGCTCCGGGCGGATCCACACCTGGAGCCAGGACGAGGGCGCGCCGGGCCGTTAACGCCGCGGGGCGACGGCTCCGCGTTCGGCCGCGCGCCGGCTCGCGGTGCGCGCGAGCGGCCACGTGACGGGCGGCTCGGCGACGGCGCGAGCGGCCACCGGCGACGACAGGATGATCGACGTCGTCGGCGTCCCGAAGCGGCCCAGCGTCTCGATGACCGCCTCCAGATGTCCGACCGACGTCGCGATGACCCGCAGCACGTAGGAGTCGCTTCCGGTCACGTGGTGGCACTCGACCACCTCGGCGAGCGTCTTCACACACGCCTTGAGCGCCGGGCACTTTTCCTCCGGCGCGCTCACGCGGATCACCGCGGTCACCGCGAGCCCCAGCCGCTCGAGCCCCACCTCGGCGCGGTAGCCACGGATGACGCCCGCGTCTTCCATCTGGCGCACGCGCTCCGCCGCGGCGGGAGCGGTGAGTCCGACGCGCCGGCCGAGCGCGGCGAACGAGATGCGCGCGTTCTCCTGGAGCGCGCCGAGGATGGACCAGCCGACGGCATCGAGGCCGTTTTCGTTTCCGCGCTTCATCGCCGCCTCCCGCTTTCGAATCTCGAGGCCCCGCGCGCGGGCCGCTTTCGATCCGCGCTGGTCGCGGCGCGCCGGGGACCGCTAGAGTACTGCACGCAGGGAGGTGCGCAATGCTCGAGGCCGAACGCGCCGAGCTGATCCGACAGTACGAAGACGGCGTGCCCGCGTTCAAGAAGGCGCTCGCCGGCGTGCCGGCGGCGGCGCTGAAGTGGCGGCCGGCGCCCGGCGCCTGGTCCGTGCACGAGATCGTCTGCCACTGCGCGGACTCCGAGACCAACTCGGCCTCCCGCGTCCGGTACCTCGCGGGCGAGCGCGACCTCTCGCTCGACAACTACGACCAGGACCGGTGGGCGATCGAGTTCGACTACCACGCGCATCCGCTGGAGACGGCGCTCGCCACGGTGGAGGCGGTGCGCGCGAACACGGGGCCGCTCATCCGCCGGCTGCCCGATGCCGCGTGGCAGCGCGTGCACCAGCACAAGACTCACGGGCGCTACACGGCGGAGAACTGGCTGAAGACCTACGCCGTGCACCTGCACGAGCACGCGCGGCAGATCGAGGACAACGTGGCCGCGTGGCGTCGGCGGCCGGCGCCCGCTAGCGCGTGCGGAGGCCGAGCTCGGTGAGGTAGCGCCGCACGCCGGGATGGATCAGGTCGGGGCGCGGCGCGGCGGCCGCGGTATTGGCCGCGGTGGTTTCCTTCCCCTGTGGCAGCCGCCGAGCGATCCCGGCCTCCGCGCGGTGCAGTGCCTTGGCGACGTGGTACGCCGCGTCGTCGGCGAGCCCCGGCCGCGCCATGATGAAGGACCAGGAGCCGAGCGAGGCGATCGGCGCGTCCTGGCCCGGGTACGATCCGGCAGGAACGGTCAGCGGCTTCAGGAAGACGTGCTTGGCCTGGATCTTCTTCAGCCCCTGGGCGTCGGGGACGATGAAGCGCGCGCCGCCGGGCGCCTTCGCCACCGCGGTGAAGCCGGGCCAGCCGACGCCGCCGCCCCAGAGCGCGGCCACGCGGCCGTCCTGCACCATCGCGGGACCGTCGCCGGCGCGATCGAGATAGACGGCCTGGAAGTCGCGCTCCTGGTCGAGGCCGAGACCGTCCAGGACGTAGCGGGCGAGCAGCACGAGCCCCGAGCCGCGAGCGCCGAAGGCCACGGGCTTGCCGCGTAGATCCTCGATCGTCCGCGCCGGCGAGTCCGCGCGCACGACGAACATGCCGGGCGTGGAGTACATCGCGGCCACGATGCGGATGGGCGAGGGGGCGCGTCCCACGCCCTGCAACGCCTCGTACGCGACCTCGCCCTGCACGAGGGCCAGGTCCACCGCGTTCGTTTCGAGCAGCGGCACGTTCTCGGTGCTGCCCTTCGTGTTGCGCGGCGCGATCTCGAGGGTCGGGTCGACCTCGCGGATGGCGGCGATGACGGCGTCGCCGTAGACGGGAAAGCCGCCGCCGGGCGTGGCGGTGGCGAGGGTGAGCGTGAGCGCCATGGCCGCGGCGTTCACTGAGCGTCGCGACGGGCGGCGAGCAGCTCGTTCAGCTCGAGCGCGCACTGCACCTTGAGCCGGAGCTGGCCGGCCATCTCCGGTGTCATCTCCTGACCACGCGTCGCGGGATCGTCGAGCACCATGCCGGACGGGGTGGCGACGTCGTCGAGGCCGACCCGCTTCTTGCACTCGGCCATCGCCGCCTCGGCCTTCGCGACGCGGTCGGCCTTGTACAAGGGGCCGGGCGATTGGTTGCAGGCGGCGAGGCCGAGAAGGAAGGCCAGCCCGAGTGCGCGTGAGCGCATGTCGCGCCGATCATCTCACGAACGCGTGCTAGAGTCCCCGCGTGGCCAACGCGCGCGCGGCCTCGGTCAGTTCCTGGCCGGGCACCTCGTTGCCCGCCAGGCCAGGAATCACCCGGGCTGCTGGCCGCGGCGTCACGCAAGTCACGGAAATAGCAATTCGGTGGCTGGCCTGGTCACTTTGGTTTCCGCTTTGCAATCTTGTCTCACGGCTATGAGTCTCAAGCGCGCCATTGACCGGGAGTGGGCCCGGAAAGCGTCGGCCGCCAGCGCCCCCGTCTCCTCGCCCGCGAACGGCAACGGTCACGCCGCTGACGGTGCCGCCACCACCGAGAGCCAAACGCAGGTCGGCCGCCGCCTCTCGGATTTCATCCTCGCCGAAGGCCTGATCAGCCCGGACCAGTTCACGCTCGTGCTCGCCGAGCAGAAGAAGACGAACGACAAGCTCGCCAACATCGTCGTGCGCCTCGGCCTCCTGAGCGAGGAGCAGATGATGCACGCGCAGTCGCTGCACTACCGGATCCCCTCCGTGAAGTTCCCGGAGTCGGTCCCCGCGGAGATCCTGCGCCTGGTGCCCGGCGCCATCGCGCGCAAGCACGAGGTGCTGCCCATCGGACGTTCGGCGGGCGCGCTGACGCTCGCGATGGTCGACCCGACCAACCTCTCGGCGGTGGACGACGTGGCCTTCCGCACGGGCATGCGCGTGTTCCCGGTGCTCTGCGTGCCGTCGCTGCTCCGCGCCGCCATCGAGACGTCCTACGACCACGCCCGGACCGGGCTCGCCAGCGCGCTGTCCGACGCCGAGGCGGAGGTCGGCTCTGCCGACGACCTGCGCGAGGGCATGAACCTCAACGAGCTGCGCGCCTCCGCCGACCAGGTGCCGGTGGTGCGGCTCGTGAACATGATCCTGCTCGAGGGCATCCAGCGCGGCGCCTCGGACATCCACCTGGAGCCCGATGAGAAGACGTTGCACGTGCGCTACCGCGTGGACGGCATGCTGCAGGACGTGATGACGCCGGCCAAGAAGCTCGAGCCCGCGATCGTGTCGCGGCTGAAGATCATGGCCAACCTCGACATCGCCGAGCGCCGGCTGCCGCAGGACGGCCGGATCAAGTTCCGCGACGTCTCGCGCGAGATCGACTTCCGCGTCTCGATCATCCCGGCGCTCTTCGGCGAGAGCGTGGTGCTGCGCATCCTGGACAAGAGCGCGCTCCAGCTCGACCTCGCGCGGCTCGGCTTCGACCCCCGCGGCCTCGAGCAGTTTCAGAAGGCCATCAAGAGCCCGCACGGCATGATCGTCGTCACCGGCCCCACGGGGTCGGGCAAGACGACGACGCTCTACTCGGCGCTGGCGGCGGTGAACTCACCCGACATCCACATCCTCACGCTCGAGGATCCCGTCGAGTACAACCTGCCGCGCGTGAACCAGGTGCAGGTGAACGACGAGATCGGGCTCACCTTCGCCACCGCCCTGCGCTCGTTCCTGCGCCACGACCCCGACGTCATCCTCGTCGGTGAGATGCGGGATCAGGAGACGGCGAGCATCGCCAATCGCGCGGCGCTCACCGGTCACCTCGTGCTCACCACGCTGCACACCAACGATGCCGCGTCCACCGTGGCGCGCCTGCTCGACATGGCGATCCCACCCTTCCTGCTCGCCTCCTCGCTGCGCCTCGTCGTCGCCCAGCGGCTGATCCGCAAGGTATGCGACGAGTGCAAGCGATCCTACGAGGTGGACGAGGCGACGCTGGTCGATTACGGCTACGTGAGCCGCGGGGTCGGCAAGGTCACGCTCTACAAGGGCCGCGGCTGCGCGGCGTGCACGCACACCGGGTTGAAGGGCCGCGTGGCGATCTACGAGATCCTGCCCATCACGCGCGAGATCAGGGATTGCGTGCTCCGGAACGCGCCGCCGACGGAGATCTGCCAGATCGCGCGCGACCAGGGCATGCTGACGCTGCGAGAGTCGGCGCTCGAGAAGCTGAGCACCGGCGTGACCACGCTCGAGGAAGTGCTCCGGGTGACGTCGGAATGACGGCCGCGGCGTCCACCACCAGCCGCCTCGATGACCTGCGCAGACGCATCGCCGCGCTCCAGACGCGCTTCGCCGAGCTCGGGACGCGCGCGGCCAGCGCGGCCGCGGACGTGAGGGCCGGCGGGGCGCCGCCGTCCGAGGAGCTGCTCGCGCAGCTCGCCGCGGTCGCCCAGGAGTTCCAGGCGCTGCGCGACGACGTGCTGGAGACGGCGGCGAGCATCGAGGTGGTGCTGCCCAAGCCCGCCGACACGCTCGTCGCGCTCCGCGATCTCGTGCCCGTCGTCGACGCCATGGCCGCCACGCTGACGAACGCCGAGAGCCACCGCCGGCACGAGGCGGGACGCGCCGCCGCCGTGCACGTGATCGACCGCGTGCAGGCCATCGTCCACCACGACGATCCGGCGTTCGCGGCGCTCGCGGAGTGCCAGGCCGCGGCCCGCGCGCTGCACGAGGAGATCGTGGCCTCCCCCGGCAGCGAGCGCGACGTGCTCGGCTGGGCCGAGCGGCTGCAGCCGTTCGCCGCCCTGCTCGAGATGCTCGAGGCCGAGGGCGCCGTGGACGACGAAAGCTTCACCCAGCTCGCCGACAGCGTGGCCGCCGCCTTCGGACGCCCGCTCGCCACGGCCGCCACGCGCGGCCGCCTCCGCTTGCAGTAGAAAACTCTACCGAGCCAGCCGGCGCAGCATCGCGCGCACCGTGCTGCCGGGATCCTTCGCGCGGCCGCGCCCGACGGCGCCGAGCAGCCGCGCGGCCTCGGCGGCGTTACCGCCGGTCAGCGCCAGCGCCTCGGCCAGAGCCGCGCGCTGCAGCGCGGCGATCTCGTCTTTCAGGTTGAGCGCGCGCGCGGCGAGCTTGCGCGCGACGGCGCCGCGGTCGATCAGCGAGGCCTGCGGCGGCGTCGCGCCGGGGCGCAGCACGCGCCGGGGCAGGTCGCTCGGGATGATCTCGTCGCCCGCCCGCTTGTAGACGAGCGTCTCCCACACGACGTTGCGGAGCTCGCGGACGTTGCCCGGCCAGGGATAGGCGGCGAGCGCCCGCAGCGTGTCGGCGCGGAGGCCGCGCACGCGCGGTCCCGCCTCCGTCTCCTCGGCGTAGAAGCGCTCGACGAACCGCTGCGCGAGCTCGGGGAGGTCTTCCAGCCGCTCGCGCAGCGGCGGCAGCGCGATGGTGACGATGGCGAGACGCTCGTAGAGGTCGGCGCCGAAGGCGCCGGCCTCGACGAGCGCGCGCAGGTCGCGGTTCGTCGCGGCGATGATCCGGAAGTCGACCTGGCGCCCGGTGCTCTCGCCGAGCCGGCTGATCACCCGGTCCTCCAGCACGCGCAGGAGCTTCACCTGCAGCGCGGGCGGGGTGTCGTCGATCTCGTCCAGGAAGACGGTGCCGCCGGCGGCGGCCGCGAGCTGGCCGGCGTACTCGTGCGCCGCGCCCGTGAAGGCGCCGCGCGCGTAGCCGAACAGCTCGGCCTCCATCAGCTCGTTCGGGATCGCGGCGCAGTTGATCGGCACCAGCGTCCGCTCGCGCCGCGGTGACCACTGGTGCACGAGGCGCGCGAGCAGCTCCTTGCCCGAGCCCGTCTCGCCGGTCAGGAGCACGGCCATGGACGTCCGGGCGGCGCGCGCCGCCTGCGCCAGCATCCGGCGCGCGGCGGCGCTCCTGGCCACGACGTCGGAGGACGGCGCCACCGGCGGGACGGCCGCGGCCAGCTCGTGAGCGCGCGCGGCGAGACGGTCGGCGGCGTCGGCCGCGCCGAGCGCGACGACGTCGTAGGCGCCGTCCAGCACGGCCGCCGTCGCCGCCGCGTCGTCGAGCCGGCCCTCGCACCCCCAGATCCAGGCGCGTTCGGCCGGAGCCCGCGGCCGGCGGCCGGCCGCGGACGCCAGCACGCACGGCGCGTCCCCGGGGGCGCGCGCGTGATGGACCCGCACGTCCCGCGCCGCCAGCGCGGCCACCAGCGCCGCCGGCGGCGCCGTTCCGAGCCAGTCCAGGCGGGTCGGGGGCATGGCGTGTATTGAATCACGCTGGTGTCGTCATTGAAATCACGAAATGGCCTCTTCCTATACTCTGGGCGCCAGCCAGGTCGCGGACTTGGGCGTGGCGCGGCTGATGCGTGGATCTCCTGGTGCGCGGGCCGCTGCCCGCGGGGAGGAGACGCCATGTGGCTGCCGGGGTTGCTGACGCTGGAGCAGTGGATGGTCGTGGCGGCGATCGCCGCCGCGATGGTGGCGGTGGCGCGGCTCGGACTCCGCGTCATCGGTCCGAACGAATCCGGTCTGCGCATCAAGCGCTACGGCCCGGAGCTGCCCGCCGGCCACGTGATCGCGCTCAACGGCGAGGCCGGTTATCAGGCCCGGATGCTGGGCCCGGGCTGGCACTTCCCGGTCTGGCGCTGGCGCTATCGCGTCGTGCGCGTGCCCGTGCTCGTGGTGCAGCCGGGTGACATCGCGCTCGTCGTCGCCGCCGACGGCAAGCCGATCCCGCCGGGCCGCGTGCTCGCGCGCGAGGTCGTGTGCGACAGCTTCCAGGACGCCGCGGCGTTTCTGAAGAACGGCGGCGAGCGCGGGCGCCAGCTCGCCTTCCTCACCGCGGGGACGTACCGCATCAACCCCGCGCTGTTCGAGGTCGTGACGGCGGCGTCGGCCGCCCATCACGGCATGACGCCGGCGCAGCTGCGCGTCTACCACGTGGCGCCCGACCGCCAGGGCATCGTGACGGCGCTGGACGGCCGCGCGATCCCCGCCGGCGACCTCGCGGGGCCGATGGTGCGCGGCCACGACAGCTTCCAGCACGGGCAGGCCTTCATCGACGCGGGCGGCTGCCGCGGGCTGCAGGAGGAGGTCCTGCTGGCGGGCTCGTGGAACCTGAATCCCTGGTTCGTCGAGGTGGAGCCGGTGACGCTGACGGAGGTCCCGATCGGCTACGTCGGCGTGGTGGTCAGCTATGTCGGCAACGAGCACCTCGACGTCTCGGGCGACACGTTCACGCACGGCGATCTCGTCGAGCGCGGCCGCAAGGGCGTGTGGGTCGAGCCGCTGCTGCCCGGCAAGCACCCGATCAACACGCGGGTGATGAAGGTGGAGCTCGTGCCCACGACGAACATCGTGCTGAACTGGGCGCAGCGCACGGAGGCGCACCACTACGACGAGCGTCTGAACTCGATCCTGGTGCGCAGCAAGGACGGCTTCGGCTTCAGCCTGGACGTCTCGCAGATCATCCACGTCGGGATGAAGAACGCGCCGCGGGTGATCTCGCGCGTGGGGTCCATGCAGAACCTCGTGGACCACGTGCTGCAGCCGACGGTCGGCAACTATTTCCGCAACTCCGCGCAGGAGGTGACGGTGCTGGAGTTCCTGTCCAACCGCGCCCAGCGCCAGCGGGAGGCCTTCGACAACATCCGGCAGGCCATCGAGGCGTACGACGTGGAGTGCATCGACACGCTCATCGGCGACATCGTGCCGCCCGCGGAGCTGATGAAGACGCAGACGGACCGCAAGATCGCCGAGGAGATGGAGCGCACCTACCAGGCGCAGCGCCAGGCCCAGGTGCAGCGCCAGGAGCTGGAGCGCGAGACGGCGGTGGCCAACATGCAGGCGGAGGTCGTGCGCTCCGAGCAGATGGTGCGCATCTCGGAGCGCAACGCGCTGGCCGTCGCCGAGGCGGCCAAGGGTGAGGCGGCGGCCACCCGCGTGCGCGCCGAGGGCCAGGCGGACGCCGTGCGCGTCTCCGCGGATGCCGAGGCCATGTCCGTGCGCGCGGTCGGCGCGGCGAAGGCCGAGGCGTACCGGCTGGGCATCGAGGCCCTCGGGCCGTCCGGCTACACCGCGCTGCAGCTGACCTCGCTGCTCGGCGAGCACAAGGTGAAGCTCGTGCCGGAGATCGCCGTGAGCGGCGCCGACGGCGGGCCGACGCGACTGGCCGACGTGCTCATCGGCCGCATGCTGCAGGGCATGCAGGGCGGCAGCCCGGCGAAGTGACGTCGGGTGGAGCGGGCCACGCCGCGCGCCCGGCGTGGCCCGCCGCGCCCGCAAACTTGACAGCCGCGCGGCTCCGCGCCTACTCTCGCGCGACTTTCCCACCGACCACACGAGGAGGCCGAGACACATGGACGAGCGCTGGCGCCTTTCCCGCCGTCAAATCCTCAAAGGCATGGCCGCCGCCGGCGCTCTGACCACGGCCGAGCTGGCGTGGTGGGACGAGCCGCTGATCGCGCCGCGGCGCGCGTGGGGGGCTCAGCCCGTACGCTTCCAGTTCAGCGTCCCGGAGCCCAAGCGCACCGCCCTCGTGGAGTCGCTCGCCCAGCGCTTCAACCAGTCGCAGAAGGACTTCGAGGTGAAGGTGGAGTTCGTGCCACAGGCGCAGGCGCGGCAGAAGCTCATCACCTCCATCGCCGCCGGCACGCCGCCCGACGTCGCGCAGGTCTGGGACAACTGGGTCGGCGAGTTCGACGGCATGAACGCCGTCGAGGACCTCACGCCGAAGGTGAGGGACTGGAGCGGCTACAAGGACGTGCTGCCGCTGGCGTGGGAGACGGTGACCGTCAAGAAGCGCATCCTCTCGTTCCCGTGGGTGGTCACGAACGACGGCGTGTACTGGCGCACGGACCGCGCGAAGGAGTACGGCGCGAAGCCCCCGAAGGACGACTGGAACTTCGACGATTTCCTCGCCTACGCGAAGACCATGACAAAGCCCGACAAGAACCAGTACGGCTTCGGCATGCGCGGGCAGGGGACCTGGGCTGTTCTCTACGCGACCGAGTTCATGTACGCCAACGGCGCCCAGGTGCTCGGCAAGGACGGCAAGGTCGCGATCAACAGCAAGGAGGCGGCGGAGGCGCTCGACTGGTACCTCGACCTGTTCCGCAAGCACAAGGTCTGCCCGCCCTCGGTGCCCACCGACGGCTGGCGCGGCATCGTCGAGGGCTTCGGCCGCGGCATCACCAACTCCTACATCCACAACTCCGGCTCCTCGGAGGAGCAGAAGGACTTCGTGAAGCCCGAGAACTTCGCCACCGTGCCGCTGCCCTTCGGGCCGGCGAAGAAGCGCTCCTCCTTCTACTTCTCGGAGACGCTGACGCCGTTCAAGGCGGGCAAGGCGCGCGAGGGCGGCTTCAAGTTCATGGCGTGGGCCATGGAGCCCGAGCCGCACTTCATGTACTCGAAGGCCCTGGGCCTCCTGCCCGCGCGCAAGACCGTGGCCGAGCGGCCGGAGTTCACCAGGGACCCGGCGCTGGCCGGCTTCATCAAGTCGTTCCCGTTCTCGATCGTCAGCCCCTACCTCGCCCACGCGGGCTGGGGTGGCAAGCTCGACTCCGAGGGCGTGCCGCTCTTCCAGCAGGCGCTCGTCGGCAGGCTCACGGCCCGGGAGTTCCTCGACAAGTTCGCCGAGGTCCTGAGCAAGAACATGTCGTAGCCGCCATGGCCCGGGAAGCGACCCTCGCGAGGCCGCTGGCGCGGCCGCTCCTGACGCGGCGCGCGCGGGAGGTGCTGACGGGCTATCTCTACCTGCTGCCCGTGGTGATCGCGCTCGGCGCGACCGTCGTCGTCCCGATCGTGCGCGCGATCCAGATGAGCCTCTACCGCAACGTCCTGATCAAGCCGCAGGAGTACGGCTTCATCGGGCTCGGCAACTACGCGCGGCTGCTCGACGACGACGTCTTCTGGCTCTCGCTCTGGAACTCGTTCTACTGGGTCTTCGGCTCCGTCTCGCTGCAGTTCCTCGGCGGCTTCGTGGCGGCGCTGCTCCTCCACCAGTCGTTCCAGGGCCGGGCCGCGGTGCGCACGCTGACGCTGCTGCCCTGGATCATCCCGGGCGTCGTCGTCGCGCTGATCTGGGAGTACCTCTACCAGCCCAACTACGGCGCCCTCAACGACCTGCTCGCGCGCGCCGGGCTCATGACCGACAAGGTCGCGTGGCTCTCGAACCCGAGCCTCGCCATGCCGGCCGTCATCGCCACCAACGTCTGGCGCGGCGTGCCCTTCTTCGCGATCATGCTGCTGGCGGGGCTGCAGGCCATCGCCGACGAGCTCTACGAGGCGGCGCGGGTGGACGGCGCGGGCGTGCTCGAGCGCTTCTGGCACATCACGCTGCCGATGCTGCGGCCGATCATCGTGGTGGCCACCGCCACCCGCATCATCTGGACGTTCAACTACGCCGACCTCATCTTCGTGATGACGAGCGGCGGCCCCGCCAACGCCACGCAGATCACGTCGACCTACACGCTGCTGCAGGCCTACTCGAACCTCGATTTCGGCTACGCGGCGACGCTGTCGGTGGTCCTGCTGCTGATCATGCTCGCCTTCACCCTCCTCTACCTGCGCGTCACGCGCGGAGTGGAGCCGGTGGCGTGAGGTCGCGCGGCGGTCTCGACACGGCCGAGCGCGTGCTCGGCGGGCCCGTGCTGTGGGCCGGTCTCGCGGCGCTCACCGCGTTCGCGCTGGCGCCGTTCGTCTGGGTGCTGCTCGCCTCGTTCAAGACGCGCGCCGAGCTCTACGCGACGCCGCTCGTCTGGCTGCCCACCTCGCTGAGCCTCGCCAACTACGTGGAGGCGTGGACCTCGAAGCTGACGCCGTTCAGCCGGTTCTTCGCCAACAGCCTCTGGGTCTCGTCGGTCACCATGGTGGCCACCACGGCCATCTCGGTGCTGGCCGGCTACGCGCTGGCGCGCTTCCGGTTCGCCGGGCGGCAGACGGTGATGCTGGTGTTCCTCGCCACGCAGATGTTCCCGGCGGTTCTCCTCATCGCGCCGCTGCTCTCGCAGTGGCACGCGCTCGGGCTGATCGACACCTATCAGGCGCTGATCTACTCCAATTTCTCGTTCACGGTGCCGTTCACGGTGTGGATGCTCGTCGGCTACTTCGAGTCGATCCCGCGCGAGCTGGAGGAGTCGGCCCTCATGGACGGCTGCGGGCGCTTCGGCGCGCTCTGCCGCGTGGTGCTGCCGCTGGCCGCGCCCGGCGTGGCCGCCACCGCCATCTTCGCCTTCGTGTCGTCGTGGAGCGAGCTGCTCTTCGCCATCACGTTCACGTCGCAGACGGAGATGCGCACGCTCTCGGCCGGGCTCCTGTTCATGGTCGGTCAGTACGAGATCCAGTGGGGTCAGCTCTCCGCCGGCGTCATCATCAGCACGCTGCCCGTGGCCGTGCTCTTCACCGTCCTGCAGCGCCATCTGATCCGGGGACTGACGGCGGGCGCGCTCAAGGGGTGAGCCAGCCGGCCCTCGACGTCATGGTGGCGCCGGCGCCGCAGCCGTCGCCGGTGGGGCCGTGCCGCTTCCACTTTCCCGATCCGCGCGAGGCCGACGCCGACGGTCTGCTGGCCACCGGCGGCGACCTCGAGCCGGCCACGCTGCTCGCCGCCTACCGCCAGGGCGTGTTTCCGTGGCCCGCCGCCGACATCGACCTCCTCTGGTGGTCGCCCGACCCGCGCGCCGTGCTGCCGCCCGACGGCGTGCACGTCTCGCGGTCGCTCGCGCGCCGGCTGCGCCGCGGCGCCTTCCGCGTGACGATCGACGCCGCGTTCGACGACGTCGTCGCCGGCTGCGCCGACCGCCCCGCCGCCGACGAGACGTGGATCACCCCGGCCATCCGCGACGCCTACGCGCGGCTGCACCGGCTCGGCTGGGCGCACAGCGTGGAGGTCTGGGTCGGCGGCGCCCTCGCGGGCGGGCTCTATGGCGTGTCGATCGGGGCGCTCTTCGCGGCGGAGTCGATGTTCCACCGGGTGACCGACGCCTCCAAGGTGGCGCTCGTCGCGCTGGCCCAGCACGCGCGGGCGGTGGGCGTGCAGCTCGTGGATGTGCAGATGCCGACGCCGCACCTGCAATCCATGGGCGCCGTGACGATCTCCCGCGACGAGTACCTGGCCGCCCTCGCGCTCGCGGTGACGCGCCCGGTAAATTTCACCGGCGGCCGTTCCTGAATTTCACCGGCAGCGCCGGCGTCTGACCGGTAGAGTGAAGTCATGCGACACGCCCTGGCCCTTCTGACGCTCGTGCTCTTCGCGGTTCCCGCGGCGGCCCAGCCCGCGACGGTCTCGCTCGACGACGCCGTGCGCGGCATCGAGGCCGAGTACGGCCGCATGACCGATCTCAAGGCCGAGATCTCGCAGACCTCGTTCAACAAGAGCCTCAACCAGACGATCCCCGCGGCGGGGCAGGTCTATCTGAAGAAGGGTGGCAAGCTGCGCTGGGAGTACACGGAGCCGACCCAGCAGGTGATCGTGTCCGACGGCAAGACGATCTGGCTCTACACGCCCCAGCTCAACCAGGTCAACACGGGCCCTGCGCCCGAGGCGCTGGCGGGGCCGGCCGGCTCGTTCCTGAGCGGTCTCGGCAAGCTGCGCGAGCACTTCAACGTGCGCCTGCTGAACCCGGCGCAGCCCAAGGATGCCGAGGGCAACGTGGTGCTCGACCTCACGCCCAAGCGCCCGCTGCCGACGCTCAACCGGCTCATCCTGTCGTTCGATCCCAACGGCTGGCAGCTGCGCAAGGCCGTCGTCTACGACCAGTTCGAGAACACGGTGACGATGAAGTTCAGCAAGCTCGCGATCAACTCCGGCCTGGAGGACAAGCTCTTCGCGTTCGTCCCGCCCAAGGGCGTGGCGACCGTCCCGCTGAAGTAGTCACCCGCGCTGTCGGCGGAGCAGGAACTCGCGAAGCGCGGGATCCTCGCTGAGCCCGATCGCGCGGTCGTACGCCGCGCGGGCTTGCGCCTTCCGGCCGAGTCCCTTCAAGAGATGGCCGCGCAGCGCCCAGTACGGCTGGTACGCGGCGACGGCGTCCGCCGGAATCGCGTCGAGCGCCGCGAGCCCCGCGTCGGCGGCGCGGGCCTCGGCGAGGGCCGCGGCGTAGGCGACGCGGGCGCCGATCGTCGGCGCGTAGCGCAGCAGGCCTTCGTACAGGAGCGCGATCGCCTCCCAGTCCGTCTTGCCGTTCAGCGCGCGCTGGGCGTGGGCGGACTGGATCGCCGCCTCCAGCTGAAATCGCCCCGGCGCGTTCGCCCGCGCGGCGGCCGCCAGGAGACGTTCCGCCTCGGCCATGAGCGGCAGCGACCAGCGCGTGACGTCCTGCTCGGTCAGCGGGACGTAGCCGCCGGCGACGTTGCGGCGCGCCGGGCGCCGGGCCTCGCAGTGCAGCATCAACGCCAGCAGCCCGCGCGCCTCGGGCGCGTCGGGCAGCAGGCGCGTCACGAGCCGCCCGAGCCAGATCGCTTCCTCGGCGAGCCCGCGCCGTCGCGGATCGGCGCCGGCGACGTCCTCCCAGCCGCTGCCGTACGCGGCGTAGATGGCCTCGAGCACGGCGTCGAGCCGCTCGGCGAGCTCGCCCGGCGCGGGGATCTCGAAGCGGATGCCGGCCTCGCGGATCTTCGCCTTCACGCGCACCAGCCGCTGGCTCATGGTGGCCGGCGCGACGAGGAACGCCGAGGCGATCCGCGCGCCGTCCAGCCCGAGCACGGTCTGCAGCATCAGCGGCGTGCGCGCGGCCTCGTCGATCGCCGGGTGCGCGCACACGAACAGCAGGGCCAGGCGCTCGTCGGGGAATCCCGCGTGAGGCTCGTGCTCGGCCCGCTCGTCCAGCATGAGCGTCAGATCCGCCTCGGCGGCCGCCGTCACGCTCGCGTGACGCGCGCCGTCGACCAGCCGCCGCCGCGCGGCGGTGAGCAGCCACGCCTCGGGTTTGTCGGGCACGCCGGTGCGCGGCCACGTCTCGAGCGCGGCGAGCAGCGCGTCGCCGAGCGCGTCCTCGGCGCGCGCCACGTCGCGCCAGCGCGCGGCGAGGTAGGCGAGCAGCCGCCCGTACGACGCGCGCGCCGCGAGCTCCGCCGCGGCGGCCGCGTCGCTCACGCCGGCGGCGGGGACGGCGACATGTTGGGCCGAACCTCGGCGGCGCCGGTCGAGGCCGAGGGGCAGCGCGCCGCCCACTCGAGCGCCTTGTCGAGGCTCGGCACGTCGATCACGACGTAGCCGCCGAGCTGCTCTTTCGTCTCGGCGAAGGGGCCGTCCTGCACGCGGCGCTTGCCGTCATGCTGCCGGACCGTCGTCGCCGTGCGCGGTGGCTCGAGGGCGGCGCCGCCGACCATGACCCCGGCCTCCCGCAGCGCCGTGGTGTAGGCGCGGTAGGCGCCCCAGTAGGCGTCCTTGCGCTTGGGGTCGGTGCGCGCGGTCAGCTCGGACGCCGTCTCGTAGACCAGAATCGTGTATTGCATGGCGCGTTCCTCCTCGACCCTATGACGGGCGACCGGGCCCGATTTCGACCGGCCGGGTGATAGTCTATATCCCTATGGCTGCTGAGAACTCGTTCGACATCGTGTGCAAGATCGACATGCAGGAGGTCACCAACGCGCTCGACCAGACGCGGCGCGAGGTCGAGACACGCTACGACCTCAAGGGCACCAAGAACGAGGTCACGCTGGACAAGACGGACATCGTGCTGCTCTCGCCCGACGACATGAAGCTCAAGGCCGTGACGGATATCTTGCAAAGCAAGCTGCACAAGCGCGGCATCCCGCTCAAGGGCCTGACGTACGGCACGGTGGAGCAGGCCTCGGGCAGCCAGCTCCGCCAGAAGATCGCGCTCCAGCAGGGCATCCCGATGGACAAGGCCAAGGAGATCGTGCGCCTCGTGAAGGACAGCAAGATCAAGGTCCAGGCCTCCATCCACGAGGACAAGGTGCGCATCTCCGGCAAGAGCCGCGACGATCTGCAGGCCGTGATGAAGCTCGTTCGCGAGAAGGACTTCGGGATCGCGATCAATTTCGACAACCGCCGGACCCTATGAAGGTCCACCTCACCACGCTGGGCTGTCCCAAGAACCAGGTCGACTCCGAGTTGATGCTCGGGCGCCTGGCCGCCGCCGGCCATCCGATCGTCGAGCGCGCCGAGGAGGCCGAGTGCCTCATCGTGAACACGTGCGCGTTCATCGACCGCGCGCGCGAGGAGTCGGTGAACACGATCCTCGCCCTCGCCAGGCTCAAGCAGCGCGGCGTGTGCCGCGCCCTGATCGTCACCGGCTGCCTCACCCAGCGCTACGGCGGTGAGATCCTCAGGGAGATGCCGGAAGTCGACTCGATCCTGGGCACCTCCGGCCTCGAGCGCATCGTCGACCTCGTCGGCCAGGCCGCCAACCGCGAGGACTGGGCGTCGTCGGCGCCACCCGGCTACCTCTACGACGCCTCCGCCCCGCGGCTGCTCACGGCGAAGGTCCCGTACGCCTATGTGAAGATCGCCGAGGGCTGCGACATGGGCTGCACCTTCTGCGCGATTCCGCAGTTCCGGGGCAAGCACCGCAGCCGCCCGCTGCACGACGTCGTCGCGGAAGTCGACAACCTCGCGAAGCGCGGCGTGCAGGAGGCGATCCTCGTCTCCCAGGACACGCTGGCCTACGGGCGCGACCTGCCGGGCAACGGCGACATCGGCGACCTGTTGCTGGCGCTCGGCGAGGACACGCGGATGCCGTGGATCCGCCCGATGTACCTGCATCCCGCGCACGTCAACGAGCGCCTGCTCGACAAGCTCGCGCGCGCGCGGATCGTGCCGTACGTGGACATGCCCGTGCAGCACGGCGACGACGGCGTGCTGCGCGCGATGCGGCGCGCGGTCACCGCGCGGCGCATGACGGAGATCGTCGGCCAGCTCCGCGCGGCCATCGCCGACGTCACGTTGCGCACCACCGTGCTCGTCGGCTTCCCGGGCGAGACGCCCGCCGCGTTCGAGAAGCTCCTCGCGTTCCTCGAGGACGCGCGCTTCGACCGGCTCGGCGTGTTCACGTACTCGCCCGAAGCCGGCACGCCGTCGCCCGACTATCCCGATCAGGTCGACCCGGAGCTCGCCGCCGAGCGTGCGGCCATCGTCCAGGACGTTCAGGACCGGATCGCGTGGGAGCGCAACGCCAGGCTCGTGGGCGCCGTCGTCGACGTGCTCGTGGACGGGCCGAGCGAGGACCCGGCGTTCGCGTGGGAGGGCCGCACGGCCGGCCAGGCGCCCGAGATCGACGGCGTCGTCTATCTCCGCGACCGCGCCGCCTTCACGGCGGGGCACTTCGCGCGCGCGCGCATCGCCGAGGTGGAAGGCTACGAGCTCGTCGGCGAGCGGGTGTAGCCGTCCCGTTTCGACGACGACGCGGGTGGCGCTCGTCATCGCCACGGTGGGCGGCGCGGGGTGGGCGCCCGTGGCTCCCGGCACCGTCGCCAGCGCGCTGACCGTGCTTCTGCTGTGGCTGGTCCCGTTCTCCCGCGCGGGCCTCGTCCTCTTCTTCGTCGCCGTCACCCTGATCGGCACGTGGGCGGCCGAGCACGCGGAGCGCGCGCTCGGCGGCAAGGATCCCGGCGCCATCGTGATCGACGAGGTCGCGGGCATGACGCTGTCGGTCCTCGCGCTGCCGCTCACGCTGCCGGTGCTCGCGGTCGCCTTCGCGCTGTTCCGCGTCTTCGACATCGTGAAGCCGTTTCCGGCGGGGAAGGCGCAGGCGCTGCGCGGCGGCGCCGGCGTCATGGTGGACGATCTCATCGCCGGCCTCTACGCGCTCGCCGTGGTGGTGGTCCTGCGCGCGCTCGTCGGATGGCCGTGATGGCCGTGCGGCCATTCCGATTTCGCGGGGCCGCAGTGCGAGCCGCAGCCGCAGGCGAGGCGAGCCTGTGATCCAGATCCCGCCGTCCGAGGCGAGCTCATGACGGGCGGCGTGCGCGTGATCGGCGTCGCCGCCGACGCTGCGTCGGGCGGCGATCCGACGGCGCCCGTGCAGGCGGCGCTCGTCGCCGCCGGCGTGCCCGTCGAGGGCCGCGTGCTCGTGGATGACGAGGAGGCGGCGATCGAGCGCGCGCTCGGCCCCGAGGCGCCGCTGGCCGTCGTCGTGGCCGGGCCCGGCGGGTCGGCGGGGGAGACGGTCCGGCGCGTCCTCGCGCGGCTCTCCGGCACGCGGCTCGTGCTCAACGAGCGCATGCTCGCCGCGCTCGAGGCGTCGTATCGACGTCACGATCGGCCGCTGCCGCGCCGCGCCGAGCGCCTCGCCCTGCTGCCGCAGGGCGCGACACCGTGGCCCGGCGACGAGGGTGAGCCGGCGTGGGCGGTCGACACGCCACGCGGAGCCTTCGCGGTGGTGCCGCGCGGGACGCCGTCGGCGACGCTGAGCGCGCAGCTGATCAACTTCGCGCGCTCCCTCGTCGGCGCGCGCGGCGTCGTCACGCGCACGCTGCGCACGGCCGGCGTGAGTCTCGGTGACGTCGAGGACCGGCTCGCCGAGTGGCTCGGCCGCGAGGGCGACGTCGCGGTGAGCACGGTGCCCGCGGACGGCGAGGTGTGGGTGCGGCTGCGCGCGCGGGGCACCACGGTCGAGGCGGCGACGGCCGCGCTGGACGCGGTCGAGTCGCGCGTCACGGCGGCGCTCGGCGAGGACTGGTACGGACGTGACGGCGAGACGCTCGAGCAGGTCGTCGGGCACAAGCTGCGTGCACGCGGGTTGACCGTCGCCACCGCCGAATCCTGCACGGGCGGGCTCGTCGGCCACCGGCTGACGAACGTCGCGGGCTCCTCGGCGTGGTTCGAGCGCGGCGTGATCGTCTACTCCAACCGTGCCAAACAGGAACTGCTCGGCGTGCCCGAGGATGTCTTGAAGGCACACGGCGCGGTCAGCGCCCCCTGCGCCGAGGCGATGGCCCGCGGCATCTGCGCAGCCGCGCAGACGCCGTGCGGGGTGGCCATCACCGGCATCGCGGGGCCCGACGGCGGGACGCCGCAGAAGCCGGTGGGCACCGTCTTCATCGGGGTCGCCGTCGCCGGCAAGGTGACGGCCCGCCGCTTCCGGTTCTCCGGCGACCGGGCGGCGGTGAAGTGGCAGTCGGCGCAAATGGCATTGGATATGCTCCGCAGGCGGCTCGGAGGTCCATGACCATGAACCGGATGCCGTCAGCGACTCTCGGTCTCGCCGCACTCGGGGTCCTGCTGGTCGGATGCAGCACATCAATGGACCTCGGCAGCGCGTACTATCGGAAGGGCGAGTACGTCGCCGCCGCCGCCGCCTTCAACGAAGCCGTCGCCCAGAACCCGCGCTCGGCCGCCGCCTGGAACAATCGCGCCGCCACGCGGCTGCGCCTGGGCGACGTCAACGGCGCCATCGCCGATTACAGCAAGGCGGTCGAGCTCGCGCCGCAGGACGCGGAGGTCCGCTACAACCGCGGCAACGCGCTGGTGGCCGCCGGCCAGTACCAGGAAGCGATCAACGACTACACGCGCGCCATCGACCTCAATCCGAGCTACTCGAAGGCGATGTTCAACCGCGGCACCGCCTACGCGAGGCTCGGCCAGCGGGACGCCGCGCAGAACGACTGGTCACGCGCCGTCGGGCTGGAGCCCGACCCGGGGACGAAGTCCGCGATGCGGCGCAGCGCCGGGCTCGACGCCACGCCGGTGGTCCCGGTCGTGCCGGCGACCGAGGTGACGCAGCCCGCTGTGGCGCCGCCGCCGAGCACGCGCGAGCCGGTCGCGGCGGATCCGCCGGTGCCGCCGGCCGCGCCGCCGATCATGATGGCGCCTCCCACGTCGCCGCCCGTGGTCGTGGTGGCGCCTCCGACGTCGTATCCGCAGCCCGCGGCGTCCTTGCAGGCGCTGGATGCGCGCGCGCTGGCGTCGCGCGCGATCACCCGCGAGCTCGACGGCGATCACGCCGGCGCGATGCTGGACCTCACGACCGCGATGCAGCTGGAGCCGGACGCGTCCCGCCGCGAGTCGCTCGCGAACCTCATGAAGCTGCTGGACACGCCCAGATAGCCGGCCTCCGCGCGTTCGTCGCCGTGCTGCTGCCGGACGATGTCCGGCAGCGGCTGGCGACCGAGATCGAGCGCCTGCGTCCCCACGCCAGCGACGTGGCGTGGGTGGCGCCGGCCAACCTCCACGTCACGCTGAAGTTCCTCGGCCAGGTCGACGAGGCGCGCGTGCCCGCGCTGGCCGACGCGCTCCGCGCGCGTGTCGCCGGCCACCGGGTGTTCGACGCGGCCGTGCGCGGACTCGGCGCGTTTCCGTCGCCGACGCGGCCGCGCGTGCTGTGGGCCGGGCTCGAGGACGACGCCGGCGCGCTCGCCGCGCTCGCGGAGACCATCGACGCCTGCTGCGCCGGGCTCGGCTTTCCCCGCGAGACGCGGGCGTTCGCCGCGCACGTGACGCTCGGCCGGGTGCGCGAGCCGCGGCGTCAGCCCGCGCTCGGTGAGGCGCTCGCGCGGCCCGCGGACGTCGGACGCGTCCGGGTCGAGCGCGTCTCGCTGATGCGCAGCGAGCTGTCCCCGCGGGGCGCGCGCTACTCGGAGCTCGCCGCGGCGCCGCTGGCCGTACAATAGCCGGGTGACAGTCGGCTTCACCGAAGACGAGATCCGGCGCCTCCGCGCCGAGACCCCGGGGTGCGCGGAGGTCGCGCACTTCAACAACGCCGGATCCAGCCTGCCGCCCGCGCCCGTCCTCGAGACCCATCTCGCCTATCTGCGCCGCGAGGCCCTGATCGGCGGCTACGAGGCGCAGGAGGAAGCCCAGCATCGCCTCGACGCGGTCTACGCGGCGACGGCGCGGCTCGTCGGCGGCAGCGGTCCCGACGAGGTCGCGCTCTTCGAGAACGCCACGCGCGCCTTCGACATGGCGCTCTACGCGGTGCCCCTCGCCGCCGGCGACGTGATCCTCACGTCCACCGCCGAATATCACTCGATGTTCGTGACCTATCTGCACCGCGCGCGCGGCGGCGTGCGCGTGGAGGTGGTGCCGCCCGACGCCACCGGCCAGCTCGACGTGGGCGCGCTCCGCAAGCGCCTCGACGCGCGCGTGCGGCTCATCGCGATGACTCACATGCCGACCAACGGCGGCCTCGTGCAGCCGGCGGAGGCGGTGGGCGAGGTCGCGCGCGAGGCGGGCATCTTCTTCCTGCTCGACGCCACCCAGACGGTCGGCCAGATTCCGCTCGACGTGCGGCGCCTCGGCTGCCACGCGCTCGCCGGCACCTCGCGCAAGTATCTGCGCGGCCCGCGCGGCGTCGGGTTCCTCTGGGTCGCGCGCGACTGGATCGAGCGGCTGGAGCCGCCGCTGATGGAGGGCCACGCCGCGGAGTGGGTCGAGCCCGAGCGCTACGTCATCCGGCCCGACGCCAAGCGCTTCGAGGTCTGGGAGTCGAACGTGGCCGCGCGCCTGGGCTTCGGCGCCGCCATCGAGTACGCCCAGGCGCTGGGGCTCGAGCGCATCTGGACGCGCGTGCAGGCGCTGGCCGAGACGCTCCGCACGCGGCTCGCCGCGGTGCCCGGCGTGAGCGTGCGCGACCTCGGCGTCGTGCGCGGCGGCATCGTCTCCTTCACCGTGCGCGGCGTCGACGCCGCGCGCGTGAAGGCGGCGCTCCGCGCCGCCTCGATCAACGTCACCGTGTCGCCGGCCCGCGGCACACTGCTCGACATGCGGGCGCGCGGGCTTTCCGAGGTGTTGCGCGCGTCCGTCCACTACTACAACACCGACGAGGAGATCGACCGCCTGGTGGCGGAAGTCGCGCGGCTGGCGGGATGAGCCATTGCTCGGAGAGGAGTCTCGAGTCCCGTGAAAACGATCGGCCTGTTGCTCGCGTCCAACGTGTTCATGACGGCGGCGTGGTACGGCCACCTGCGGTTCAAGAGCGCGCCGCTCTGGAGGGCGATCCTGTTCTCCTGGCTGATCGCGTTCTTCGAATACTGCCTCCAGGTACCGGCCAACCGCTGGGGCTATGGCCGCTACACGGCCGCGCAGCTGAAGGTCGCCCAGGAGGTCATCACGCTGGTGGTCTTCGCCGCCTTCGCCTGGCTCTGGCTGGGCGAGCGGCTGCGCTGGAACGAGGCCGCAGCCTTCGGTCTCGTGCTCGCCGCGGTGGTGGTCGTCAGCTTGCCCTGATCGTCGCCGCGCTGCTGGGCCTGCTCGCCGCGCCCGCGCCCGCGTGCGAGCGGGCGCGCGGCGCCGCCGACGCACCGGTGGCCCTGATCCTGTCGGGCGGCGGGGCCAAGGGGGCGTGGGAGGCGGGCGTGGCCGCGGCGCTCGTCGAGCGCGGCCTGCCGGTCCGGCTGGCCGCCGGCTCCAGCGCCGGCGCGCTCAACGCCGCGATGGTCGCCGACGGCCGTCTCGACCGGCTCCAGGATCTCTGGCGGACGGTGACGCGCGAGCAGGTCTACACGCTGCGGCCCTCGGTGGTGCTGGCGGGTCTGCTGCCCGGCGTGCTGACGCTCCTCGCCCTCGATCGTGCCGGATCGCTCCTCGATCCCGCGCCGCTGCGCGAGCTGATCGCCGGCTCGATCGACCTCGAGCGCATCCGCGCCTCGCGTGTCGAGCTGCTCGTCGTCGCCACGGATCTGGCTCGCTACGACAAGCGCGTCTTCGACAATCGCACCGTGAGCGTGGATGCGTTGATGGCGGCCGCCGCCATGCCCGGCGTGTTTCCGCCCGTGCGCGTCGACGGCGTCCCGCTGGTGGACGGCGGCCTCACCGGCCGCGCGCCCGTCCTCGAGGCGCTGGCGCTCGGCCGCCCGATCGGCCGCGCCGTGGTCGTCATGAGCTACGCGCCCGACGAGCGGGCGAGCGCGCCCACGACGCTGCGCCGCACGCTGGAGGAGGCGATGGAGCTGGTCATGATCCACGCGATCCGGCGCGACGTGGAGCTGGCGCGGCTGCGCCATCCCGACGTGGACGTGCAGCTCCTGACGCCGTCGGCGCCGCTCATGCTGCGCCCGCTCGACTTCGACACCGAGGGCATGGCGAAGGCCCTCGAGCGCGGGCGCGCCGACGCCCAGGCGTGCCTGGACGCCATGCACGGCCGGTGAGGCCCGCGCTCGCGGCCGTGTTCCTGCTGGCCCTGGCCGGGTGCGCGGCGCCGCGCTATGTCTACGAGCGCCGCAACGCGACCCCGGCTCAGCTCGATCGCGACCTCGAGGTCTGCCGTCGCGAGGGCTTCCGTCCCTCGCGATTCGCCGTCTGGCCGTCCAACCGCTACGACTGGGACGTGGTCAACCGCTGCATGGAGCGCAAGGGCTACCAGGTCCGCCCGCCCGAGGACTGAGCCGCCGGCCCCAAGGAGTGTGTCCCAGATCGGACATTGACGCTGCCGGTTGGGGCTCCTAGAATGGCGCCAGTCATCCAACGACCACGACCCGGGCGACCCCATAAGGAGCGCGCGCATGGCGGAAGTGAAGACGGATCGGAAGCAGGCCCTGGAGCTGGCCATCTCCACGATCGAGCGGCAGTTCGGCAAGGGCTCGGTCATGCGCCTGGGCGCGGGCGGTCCGCTGGAGGAGATCGCCGTCATCCCGACGGGCGCGCTCTCGCTCGACGTCGCGCTGGGGGTGGGCGGCGTGCCGCGCGGGCGCGTCGTGGAGATCTACGGCCCGGAATCGTCGGGCAAGACCACGCTCGCCCTGCATATCGTCTCCGAGGCCCAGCGCCTGGGGGGCACCGCCGCGTTCATCGACGCCGAGCACGCGCTCGATCCCATCTACGCCCGGAAGCTCGGCGTCAACATCGACGAGCTGCTGATCTCCCAGCCCGACACGGGCGAGCAGGCGCTGGAGATCACCGAGACCCTCGTGCGCTCCAACGCCGTGGACGTCATCGTGATCGATTCCGTGGCCGCGCTGGTGCCGCGCGCGGAGCTGGACGGCGACATGGGCGACTCGCTGCCGGGCCTGCAGGCGCGCCTCATGTCGCAGGCGCTGCGCAAGCTGACCGCCGCCATCTCGCGCTCCGGCGCCGTCGTGGTCTTCATCAACCAGATCCGGGAGAAGATCGGCGTAATGTTTGGCTGT
>WNGJ01000010.1_pt1 | contig 147529 bp, 149 predicted proteins | sample 5400611 | NCBI WGS metagenome assembly WNGJ01 (sample SAMN13153375, study PRJNA577476) | soil metagenome | isolation source: 40 cm soil or saprolite under Garry oak tree replicate 1 | place: USA:California | collected 2016-06-15 | reverse complement strand
TCCCGCTTCGGCGACGCCACCCGGCTGGCCGAGCGCTACCGGACCGGCCGGGTGCTGCTGGCCGGCGACGCGGCGCACATCCACCCGCCGACCGGCGGGCAGGGGCTCAACCTCGGTATCCAGGACGCGTTCAACCTGGGCTGGAAACTGGCCGCCGAGGTCAACGGCTGGGCACCGGACGGGCTGCTGGACAGCTACCACACCGAACGGCACCCGGTGGCCGCCGACGTGCTGGACAACACCCGCGCGCAGATGGAGCTGCTGTCCCTCGAGCCGGGTCCTCAGGCAGTGCGCCGGCTGGTGTCGGAACTGATGGACTTCGAGGAGGTGAACCGGTACCTGACTGAGAAGATCACCGCGATCGGGGTCCGCTACGACTTCGGCGAGGGCCACGAACTGCTCGGCCGGCGGCTGCGGGACGTGGGGCTGAAGCGGGGGCGCCTCTACGGGCTGATGCACGGCGGCCGCGGACTGCTGGTCGACCAGACCGGCCGGCTCTCGGTCGCCGGGTGGGCGGACCGGGTCGACCACGTCGTCGACGTCAGCGAGGAACTGGACGTGCCCGCGGCGCTGCTGCGGCCGGACGGCCACGTGGCCTGGGTCGGTGAAGATCAGACGGATCTGCTCAGCCAGCTGCCCAAGTGGTTCGGCGCGCCCGTCAACTGAACGCGCAGTCTGGCCCGAAAGGGTGGGCCGTTGTGACGGGATGCGCGGCATCGTGGCGACGATCCAGGCCGAGCAGGACGAGATCATCCGGCTCGATCACCCCGAGGTGCTGGTGATCGAGGGCGGCCCGGGCACCGGGAAGACCGTGGTGGCGCTGCACCGCGTCATTCTGTCAGGAGTTCTAACTCCGGCCGACTGGTCGAAGGGCCCGGCTATGGTCACGGGCGAGCTGACCGGCTGGGTCCTGGCCTTGGACGTCTCCGTCCCGTGCCCCTGACCTTCCCGACCACCGGCATGCCGGCTGGCTCGGCCAGGCGCTCTACCTGCCGGGCCAGCCGGGATCGCGCCCGCTGTATGCCACGACCCGGTCAACGAGCGGGGCATCGTCGGGCACCGGTACCGGCGGCTCGAAGATGCCCTTGCGGGCGTCGAGGTCGTCGGGCGGGTACATGCCGGTCATGGCGGCCAGGCAGGCTTCCAGCGTGGTCGGATCCTGCTGGTAGGGCTGACCGGTGCCGCGGGCGAGGTCCCACGCGTGCAGGACGACCTCGTCGAGTGCGACCTGTCCGGCGATCTCCCCGGGCAGCGTGACCCCGCCGACCTGAGTCATGCCTTCCCATGCGGCCGGGTCGGTCCACGCCTGCGCGAGCGCGGTCAGGGCGCGGGGGATCTCGGTGCGCCATGCGGTACCGAGCCGGTCGCCGTCGGGCGCTGGCGGGGTCGCGGTCACCGACCCGAGGTCCTTCGCCGCCGCGGCGGCGAAAGCCACCGCCAGACCACCGACATGGTCGAGCATGCCGGCCACCGGGATACCGCTCGGGGTCGGCGCACCGAGTTGGTCGTCGTCGATGTGCCGCACGAGTTCGGAGAGCCGCCGGGCCGCCGGTGTGAGATCGACGATCGCAATCATGGGTACCAGTTTGCCATGCCGGCCACGCGCCCGCCGCAGGGTCGGCGCCGGCTGACTACCACAGTCCCGGTACGAGGCGACGTGTTGCCTTCTGATAGCTGCGGTACTGGTCACCGAGTACCCGGGCCAGCTCGGCCTCCTCGACCGCGATCCGGGGCAACAGCCCCACCAGCGGGATGACCGCGCAGATCGCCAGGGACAGCCAGTTGCCGACGCCGAGGCCGAATCCCAGGGCGATCAGCAGCAGGCCGGTGTACGAGGGATGGCGCACCCACCGGTACGGGCCGCGGGTGACGACGGCCTGGTCGGCGTCGACCTGGATGAAGGTGCTGAACGATCGGCCGAGTGTCAGTACCGCCCAGACCCGCAGGGCCAGGCCCACCCAGATCACGACGACTCCCGCCGCGGCAAAGGCGTTCGGTGCGGGGGTGTCCAGCGCCGGTACCCAACTGCGCAGCAGGATGCCGATCCAGATCGATCCCGCGAGGGTGAGGGAGACGATCACCCGCGTGCCACGGTCCGGACCCAGGCGGCCCTTGCGCCGGACCAGATCGCGGACGAGCAGGCCCACTTCCCACGCGAACCAGCAGTAGATCGACACCAGGAACGGCGTGGACAACCCAGGCATGCCCTGCAGCGTAATCCACCGCGCTCGGCATTGCCGTCCAGGCGCGGTCGAGGAGCCTTCCGGCGTTGAGCGGTCCGGCTACTGCCCCGTACGACCGTCGATGCGCTCGCGCAGCAGATCCGCGTGCCCACAGTGCCGGGCGTACTCCTCGATCATGTGAATGAGGATGTCGCGGATGTCCACCTGCTCACCGCGCGGCGTAAGGACCACGGCGTCCAGGTCGATCTGCCCGTCCAGCCACTCGTCGGCGGCCGCGATCTGCGCCTTCCAGGCGGCGAACGCCTCCTCGACCACGGCCGGGTCAGCGACTGCTCCATTGAAGTCCAGGTCGCCGTCGTCCGGGGACCAGAACAGCCGAGGCACGTCCCGATGGCCCTGCAGCGACCGCTGAAACCAGTTGTGCTCCACGCGGGCCATATGCCGAATCAGGCCGAGCAGGCTCAGCGTCGACGGCGGCACGGACCGGGCGGCGAGCTGCTCCGCCGACAGATCCTCACACTTCATGCCGAGGGTGAGCCGGTAGTTGGACAGGTACTCGCGGATCGTCGCGAGTTCGCCGACAGGGCTTCCTCCCGCGCGCGGGTCATCCTCGGGCTTCGCCCACATCCCGTCGTAGCCGACCACATGTTCATTCGCCACGGTCCCATCCTTGCCGAGGAGGCGGGATCGGGCAACCAATTCGAGCGCCGGTCGTACCGAACGGACTCACCCATGCTCCGTCCGCTTTCGTGACGCTGTCCGTCAATCGCCATGAAGGCTGCAGACCTGTCCGCTGGGCACGCGGGCCGAGGCCGGTGGGCCGTTGGTGGCGTGGCCTTGGAGCTCGGTGGAGAGGGTTCGGCCAGATGTTGGCGGCTGGCGCGGACGCGTTGAGGTGGGGAGTTCGTCGGGGTGATGATCCGCGGTTGGGCACTTCGTGGGCCGACGGGTGTCGCCGTGCCCCGGTGGTGGTCAGATCAGCGTCGGCGCGGGCGCGGTTCCAATCATCGCGCCCCGGGAAGAGCGCCATGGATGGCCCTGCGATGCTCGCCTCCTGAACGACGTTGCTTTACCGACCGCCATGGGCTGCATGGTCTCGCTGGCCTGGGTCTTCACGCAACGTAAATGTCCGCGAGGGTAGAGCTGCGAAGGCTCACCGAGACGGCTGTCCGGGCTCCCACGACCGGGCCGGGAGGATCGGTCGGGGTGGTGACCCGTAGGGTTCAGAAACTCGGCCGTGCGCGTTGAGCAGCGGGGACGGGGCGTCCCGGCTTTGGGCGCGGGTCAGGCGCCCGGTGTGGTTCCCGGTTCGGGCCGGGGCGTCTGGAGAATCCCGTTCAATAGCACGTCGAAGCCCCACCGGAGCCGGTCCGGGCCGCTGCCGGACAGGAGCTGCCCCACGCCAAGAGCGGCAAGATGCGGATAGGTATCGGCCGACGCTTCGCGCAGCGCCGCCACGAGCGCCTCTTCATCGCCGTGCGCGTCGATCGCCCGCTCGCGAGTGCCCTGCTCGGCGGCGGTCGAGGTCGCGAAGTGCAGCAGGAGGTCAACCGCCCAGGCGGCCCGATCTGCGCGCACCCCGCCGGCGGCGAGCAGCGCCAGTATCCCCTCGGCCAGGTTCAGGTAGGCCGGCCCGGATGGCCTGGTCACCAGCACCGACTGCGCCAGGCCCGGCTGCCCGAAGAGGATCCCGGTGTAGGACCAGAGAACCTTGATGAGCCGCTCACGCCAGTCGCCCGCCGCCGTGACCGGACTCAGATCGACTTCACCGAGCAACTGGTCGAGCATGGCCGCGTGCAGCTCAGCGGTATTGCGCACATAGACGTACAGCGACGCGGCGCCGGTATCCAGCTCCTGGGCCAGGCGGCGCATCGTGACCCGGTCCAGCCCCTCGGCCTGCATCACCCTCACAGCCGCGGCGACGATGCCCTCGCGGGTCAGCGCGGGCTTGGCGGGCCGCTCACGGCGGCTGACGATGGGACGGGTTCTGGATGCCACGACTGAACTCTAGCGAACATGTTCGTCAGGAACAAGTTCGGCCGAACCTGGCTGCCGTACGGGGCTATACGTCTGACCGCAGGCCTGTGATCCAGGCCGCCGCAGTGGCCACGCTGGCCTGTCGCGGGAACACCTTCCCGGTCAGGACCCGGTGGACCTCGGGGTCGGGGTCCAGGCACCCGTCCGACAGGACGGTCAGCCGGTAGTCGAGGTCGGCGGCCTGCCGGACGGTGGACAGCACCACACCGCTCGTCGCCGCCCCGGCCAGCACCAGGGTGTCGATGTTCCCGGCGGTCAGCAGAACGGCGAGGTCGCTGCCGGGTGAATGCCGAGACCCGTGGCCTGGTGATGATGATGTGTCCGGCTTCGGGGGCGACCGCGGGATGGATGCAGGTCTCAGGATCGCCCCGGACGAACCGGCCCCCCGCCGCGGCCCGTGAACCGGGCCAGGACTCCCTGCTGGATGTCCATGATGAGCAGCGCCGCCGAGGTCATCGGTGGCTCCTTTCCCCCAGAGGCAGCGCATGTTGGCCGTCCGACGCGGGCGCCTCCCCCCGGGCCGTCGCCGCGCATTGAGCACCCGATGGCTCGCTGAGCCTTCCGAGGACAGCGCGCCGGTAATGACCGCAACTGCACAAGTGCCGGTGGTGGCCGTCACATGGCCCAGGGGCGCCGCTCGCAGCGATGAACATGTTCGGAACGAACTTGCTCGTTACGAACATGTTCGTTAGGCTGCTGCACAGCACTCCGGACCGGGACCGACCCCGTTCCTCACGTCACCCGTTCGCGCCGAAGCAGCCACCGCGCCGAAGGAGCCAGTGCGATGACCGTCCAGCCTGACGCCGCCCCGCCGCCCACCGCAGCAACCTCCTCGCCCGCCGGCTCATCCAAGCTGATGTGGGCCATCCTCGGTGTTGTCCTGATCGCGGATCTGCTGGATCTGCTGGATGCCACCATCACCAACATCGCCGCCCCCACCATCGTGGCCCACCTGGGCGGTGGACCAGCGCTGGTCAAGTGGCTCGGTGCCGCCTACGCACTGGCCATGGGCACCCTGCTGGTCATGGGGGGGCGCCTGGGCGACAAGTACGGCCAACGCAGACTGTTCCTCGTCGGCATGGCCGGCTTCACCCTCGCCTCGGCCGTCTGCGGCCTGGCACCCAACCCGGCCGTGCTCGTCATCGCGCGGGTCCTGCAGGGCGGGTTCGGCGCGCTCCTCATCCCGCAGGGCATCGCGATCATGACCAAGACCTTCCCCAAGGACATGCTCACCAAGGCCTTCGGTGCCTTCGGGCCCCTGCTCGGCCTCTGCTCAGTCGGTGGCCCGGTCCTGGCCGGGTTCATCATCGACGCAAACATCGCCGGCCTGAGTTGGCGCCCGGTATTCCTGATCAACATCGTGCTGGGCGGCGCCGGGCTGATCGCCGCAACCCGCCTGCTCCCCCGAATCGACGCCGCCCCCGCCACCCGCGTCGACCTCACCGGATCGCTGCTGCTCGGCGGAGCCATGTTCAGCCTGCTGTACGGGCTGATCCAGGGCTCCTCGAACCGATGGTCCACCGCCCCCATCGTCCTGCTCGGCGCCGCCGCGGTCCTCTTCGCCGGTTTCTGCATGCGCCAGACCACCGCCGCCCACCCGCTGATCAAGCCGACCCTGCTCGCCAACAAGGGCTTCACCTCCGGCCTGGTCATGGGCCTGGCGTTCTTTGCCGCGCTGAGCGGCCTGAACTACGTCATCTCCCTCTTCCTGCAGACCGGCCTGGGATACACCCCCAGCCACGCCTCCCTCGCCCTCCTGCCGATGATGGCTGGCCTGGTCCTGGCGGCAGGCGTGTGCATAGGCCTGATCGGCAAGCTCGGGCGCGTCCTGGTCCTGATCGGGCTGCTCATCACCCTGACCGGGACCGGCCTGCTGCTCACGGTGGTGACCACCGCCGGCACCCATGCCACCTGGTGGGAACTGTCCGGCGCCATCCTGGTGATCGGTGCCGGCATGGGCACCTGCATCGGCACCATCTTCGACATCGCGCTGGGAGGCATCGACCCGGACGAGGCGGGAGGCGCCAGCGGATCACTGAGCGCCGTACAGCAAATCGCCGCCGGAGCGGGCTCGGCCGCGGTCACCTCTGTGTACTTCTCCACCCTGCATGCGGGGCAGATCCACGCCATGACGGTGAGCCTGATTGTCGTCACCGCCATCACCGCCCTGTGCCTGGGCGCATACCGCCTGCTGCCACGAAAGGCCGCCCTGCAAGCGCACTGACTCCGTCTCGGCGGCCTGCTTTCAGCCGTCACCGGCACCAGGTTCCAGCGACAACCCGTTCATCGACCGTAGGGATGGATCAGCCATGGCACAACACAACTGGACCGCCGCGGATCTGCCGGCCACGTCCGGCCGGACCGTCGTCGTCACCGGAGCCTCCAGTGGACTCGGCCTCGTCACCGCCCGCGAGCTGGCCACGGCGGGAGCCCGGGTGGTGCTCGCGGTCCGTGACGAAGTCAAGGGGCGTAGCGCCGCCGCGGCGATGCCCGGCACGACCGAAGTGCGGCCACTGGACCTGAGCAGCCTGGCCTCGGTGCGGGCATTCGCGACCGCCTGGACCGGCTCCCTGGACATCCTGATCAACAATGCCGGAATCATGCAAGTACCCGAGGGACGCACAAGCGACGGCTTCGAGGTCCAGATCGCCACCAATCACCTCGGACCGTTCGCCCTGACCAACCTGCTGATGCCGCACATCACCGACCGGGTGGTCACCGTCTCCTCAGAGACGCACAAGCGGGGCCACATCGACCCCGAGGATCTGAACGGCGAGAACCGGCCCTACGAATCCTTCCAGACCTATTGCGACACCAAGCTGGCCAACCTGCTGTTCGCCTTCGAGCTCCAGCGTCGCCTGACCCACGCCGGAAGCAGCGTCCGCTCCATGGCCGCGCATCCCGGCATCAGCAAGACGAACCTGGCCCGCCACGTCACCGGCTTCAAAGGCCTGGGCCTGAAGATCCTCGCCTCCTTCGCACAGGACGCCGAGCACGGCGCCCTGCCCACGCTCTATGCCGCAACCGCCGAACTCCCCGGCGGCAGCTACGTCGGACCCGACGGACCAGGCGAACGGCGGGGCTACCCGACGATCGTCCAGGCGAGCGAGGCCGCCCGGGACGGCCAACTCGCTCGGCGGCTGTGGGACGCATCGTCCCGGCTCACCAGCACCGGCCAGACCCTGGCACCCGCCTCCTGACCCAGGGCTCCGGCGGGATGGCTCAATGCCTGGTTGTGCGAGGCCTGTACCCCAGTTCCACAGCCGCAGTTCGGCTTGCATGGGCAGTGGTTTCGTGGGGGTATGGGGTCGATCGCCCCTCCGACTCGAACCTGTGGGTGCCGAAAACCTCGTTCATCTCACGCGGCCTGGGCATACTCATGGATCAGCCCGCCGAGTCGATCCAGCCGCACAACCCGTTCGCTGGCTGCTGGATCGGGTTCGGGGACGGCTCCGACCGGTGGCGTCTGACCGAGTGCGCGGTGCGGCCGGTGCTGGTTGTCGTGCGCCACGTAGCCCGCCAGCACTGTCTCGAGATGCCGCGGACCCAAGATCAGCATCCGGTCGAGCAGCTCACGACGTACGGTGCCGATCCAGCGTTCGGCGAACGCATTCGCTCGCGGCGCCCGTACCGGCGTCGGCAAGGTTCGGATGCGCTCCGAGGCGAAGATCGCATCGAAGGTGTCGTGAACTTCGCGTCCCGGTCACGGATGAGGAACTTGAACTTGACCTGCTCAGTGCGGTCTGCGAAGTCCATGAGCAGGTTGCGGGCCTGTTGGGCCACCCACGCCCCGGTCGGGTTCGCCGTCACGCCCAAGACATGAACCCGGCGCGTCGACAGCTCCATCATGAAGAACACATACAGGCGCTTGAGCAAGACCGTGTCGACATGGAAGAAGTCGCAGGCCAGGATGCCCTGGGCCTGCGCCGACAGGAACTGTCGCCACGTCCGCCCCGCGCGGCGGGGTGCGGGGTCGATGCCGGCCCGTTGGAGAACCAGCCACACGGTACTCGGCGCGATCGTGGACCCGAGCCGGGTGAGTTCACCCTCTGGATGCGTCGGTAGCCCCAGGTCGGGTTCTCCGCCGCCATCCTCAAGATCAGGCGCCGCAGCACTGGCGACAGCGACGGTCGACCGGGCGGGCGGTGAGGCTGGGTCCAATGGCGTCTGACCAGGTCCCGATGCCAGCGCAACAGCGTCCCCGGGGCCACGAATCGATGGCGTCGGCGCTGTCTGGAGAGCAGCCGCGTCAACGCCGAGAGCACGGCCCGTCCGGCCAGCAGGGTCGCGGCATGGCGACCTGTCGGCGCAAGACCGCCACCTCGTGCCGTAACACGAGGAGCTCGGCGTCCTTGGACGCCTGCCTGCGGGGCAGCAGTGCGAGCCAGCCGATGAGCTGACAGAAGATCAAGTAGAGGAGTCTGAACGCCATGACGAGGATCCTCGCGGACCTCCGCCGCTGATGCGAGACCGCAGGTCAACGCCATGGACGAGATTTTCGGCATCTACAGGCGGCGCGCTCACGTGTACCTGACGCGCGGGTCGAGGTAGGCGTAGACGATGTCGACGAAGAGGTTCATCAGGGTGATCACCAGTGAGGTGACCACGGTCACCGCCAGGATGGCGGGAAAGTCACCATTGAATACCGAGGTAACCACCCACTGGCCCATGCCCTGGAGGTTGAAGACCGTCTCGGTGATCACCGCCCCGCCGAACAGCGTCCCGAGGTCCATGCCGAACATCGTGACCACCGGGGTCAGGCTGGCCCGCAGGCCGTGCTTGAAGATCACCTTCCATTCCGGCAGCCCCTTGACCCGGGCCGTCCGGATGTAGTCCTGGGCCATGGTCTCGATCAGGTTGCCGCGGGTCATGCGGGCGTAGACGGCGGCGAACAGCAGCGCCAGCACCACCCAGGGCAACAACATGTGGCCCAGCCACGATCCGAAGCTGGTCCCGATGGGCACGTACCCCGTGCCCGAGCTGACGTGCAACCTGAACCAGAACAGCCACAACCCCATGAGCCCCAGCCAGAAAACCGGCGCCGACACGAAGAACAGCGCCAACCCCATCGAGAGCCGATCGATCCACGAGCGGCGCCTGACCGCCGACACGACCCCGATCGGGATGCCGATGCACACCCACACCAGCGCGGCCCCGAAGGCGAGCTGCGCGGTGATCAGGATCCGGTCCGCCAGCAGCGTGCGGACCGGCGATCGCGTGGCGAAGGAGAAGCCGAGGCCCGGCCAGCCAAACTGGTCGCCCACGAACAGGTGCTTGACGAACAGCCCGTACTGCTCCCACACCGGCTTGTCGAGGCCGAACAGCCGCCTGACCTCCACGATCGACTCAGGGGTCGGCGACTTGCCTGCGAAGGCGACAGCCGGGTCGACGGGTGGCATCACGAAGAAGATCACGTAGGTGACCATCGTGATGACCAGCATCACGAGCACCACCCACAGAAGCCGCCGGACGATGTAGCGCCACATAGCTCACGAACCCCTGCTCGGTCGGGGGGTGCGGGCCCGCCTCGGGGGCGCGCCCGCACCTGCCAACCCCCGGATCAGCTCACGACAGCGTCGAGGCGCTGATCTTGTTATTGACGGCGACCTCGGTCATGGAGAGATAGGCGGAGAACTGGTCGAACTCGAAGTGGGTCACGCTGGGGTTGGTGACCGTCGGCTGGTTGTTCCACAGGTACGGGATCCACGGCACGGCCTGCTCCATGAGCTTCTTGTCGAGGTTCGCCCAGCAGGTCGTGCGGCTCGGGTCGGTCGCCGGGATCTTCTGGCAGCTGTCGATGTCGGCGTCCAGGTTCGGGATGTTGGTCCCGGCGGGGATCTTGATGCCGAGCTTGCTGGCGATGCTCGGGGTGAGGCCGACCAGCGCGTAGTTGGTGTTGCCGGTCGGGATGATCGAGGTGCCGGCCATCAACGGGATGAAGAAGGTGGACGGGTCGGCGTAGTCCTTGCCCCAGCGGGCGTTCAGCGCGATCGGGATCATGTTCTTGACCGCCTGGATGGTGGTGTAGGCGGCGCTGGTCGCCAGCTCACGCGGCTTGACCTGGATGCCGATCTTGCCGAGGCTCGAGACGACCACCGGCTCCAGGTCGGTCCACGGGGTGACGTTGCGGTTGATCATCACCATGTTCTTGCACGCCGCCGCGTCGCAGAGCCCGTCCTTGTTGGTGTCGTACTTGGACTGCTTCATCTCCGCCTGGGCCTTGGCCAGGTCACCGTGGAACCCGGCCGTGTTGTAGGGGTCGAACGACTGGGTGAGCTGGTCGTTGAGCACGATCGGTGGGGTGATGTGGGTGGCGATCTGCCCGAAGCTCGCGCCACCCCACGCCTGCAGCATCGCGGCCTTGTCCATGATCAGGTTGGCCGCCTTGCGGACGTGGATGTCGTCGAAGGGCGGCGTCGCCCAGTTCATGGTGATGTACGTGGTGACGTCGCTCGGGTTGAAGTGGATCAGGTTCTTCTTGGCGGGCTGGGTCAGGTACTGCTGCAGGATCGTCTTGGGCGGCTGGTTGACGAACGACGTGTCGAGCGCGCCCTGCTGGACCTTGTTGAAGATGTCGTTGACGTTGGTGTCGATGGTGACCGAGATGCCGTCGACGTTGTTGGTCCGGAGATTGTCGGTGGCCTGGGCGTAGTCGGGGTTGCGCACCATGAGGATCTTCTTGGTCGGGTCGAAGCCCGAGATCGGCTTCATGGCGGCGCAGGAGGAGATGTCGAGCTGTTCCGAGCCCTTGAGCATGTAAGGGCCCGAGGAGATCACGAAGCGGCCGTAGTCACCGGCCTTGGTGAAGCACTTGGCGACCTCCTGCGGGATCGGCCCGGTGGCTTGCATCGACAGCCGGTACAGGAAGTCACCGGTCGCCTTCTCCAAGTGGAAGATGATGGTCGAGTCGTCAGGCGTCTCGATGCCGGAGATCGGGGCGGGCTTGGGCGCGTTGCCGTCCATGCCCTTGATGACGCCGAAGTACCAGAAGCCGTACTGGGCGATCAGGGGCTTGGTGTTGATGCGCTCGAAGGCGTACTCGATGTCCTTGGAGGTGATCGCGCGGCTCACCGGCGGGCCGAACTTGACGCCCGACTTGAGCTTGAAGGTGTAGGTCAGGCCATCACTGGAGATCGTCGGCATCGCCGACGCCAGGTCCGGGAAGAGCTTGTTGCCGTCCGGACCGGCGACGTGCTTGTAGTTGACAAGGGTGCGCCCCAGCGCCTGGTATATCGTGAAGGCGCTGGCCAGGTACTCGCCGGTCGGGTCGAAGGCGTTGGTGAAGCCGAAGTCGTCCTGCGCGGTCCGCAGCACCCCGCCCTTCTGGACGCCACCGGTCTGGCCACCGCCACCACCACCACCGCCACCACCACCACAGGCGGCGGCCACGAGGGCAATTGCCAGGGCAAGTCCCACCATGCCGAGCAAACGTCGTCTCTTGCCCATCAATCCTCGCCTTTCAAAAGATGGACCATCGTCTTGCCGTGAACGTGTCACCTGCTGCTGGCATTACCCCCTTTCCTCTCTGCTTGCTCTGCGTCATCGCTCGGTCGGTCCCAACGCGTCCCGCAGACCATCGCCCACGAGGTTGAACGACAGCGTGGTCAGCACCAGGAACAGACCGGGGAACACCAGGCATAGGTGAACAACTGGCCATTGGTAGCGGCGGAGAGCATGCGACCCCGTCCTTCTGCCCGCATCGCCTGGCCGACCGGGCCAGGGCTTAGTCTCGGCGTTGTGGGGTAGGCATCGCCACGATTTCGCACACGCCGAATCCTGATCGCGGGCCGGCCGCGCATGGGTAGAATGCCGTCGTGATCGAGCTGCAGCTGCGCCATCATGACCTCGCCCGGATCCGGTTTGCGAGTTCCCCGATCTGGGAGGTCATGGGCAGCCTGCGCGCCCTGGCCGATCGCTCACGCTACCAGGCCCACTACCCGTGGGTCCGCGCGATCCAGCCGCACCTGCGTGAGATCGGTGAGGTCGATCTGGGCCTGCTCGTGGCGCTTGCATCCGGCAGGGAGTACGTGCTGGACTTCGTCACCCCGCCGCCGACCGTGGCCAGGCGCAGCTTTGCTGAGGAGCTGGAGCAGGTCCGCGGGACCCCATCCGATATCGTTCGAGCTGAGCTTGATCATTTGTGTGGCGGTGGCCAGCTGCCGCTGCCGCTGCGTGCGCTATATGAGGATCCGGCTGGTCAGCTGGGTAGAGCGGCAGGGGTGCTTGCCCGCTATTGGCAGGTCGCCGTCGCGCCGGTCTGGCCGCGGCTCCTCGCGCTAGCTGACGCTGACCTTGCCCGGCGTGCGCACCATCTCATCGTGGGTGGTGTGATCCAGTTGCTGAATGATCTGCACCCGTCGGTTCACTACGATGCCGATGAGCTTCATGTGAGCAAATGCACCGACGTGTCCCGTCGTGCTCTGCATGGCAGCGGTATTGTCCTCGTGCCGTGCGCCTTTGTGTGGCCGGGCACGCTGTTGCTTGCCGATCCGCCCTATCAGCCGACGCTGGCGTACACGCCCGGGGGGGTCGCGTGGCTGTGGCGTGGCAATGGCGCCGCGCCGCAGAGCCCGCTCGGTCCGCTGCTTGGTCAGCGGCGGGCGATGCTGTTGTGCCAGCTGGAGCTGCCATGGACGACCACGGCGCTTGCCGGCCGGTTGGAGATGAGCCCGGGGACGGTCAGCCAGCACCTAAAGATCCTCAAGAACGCCGGGCTGGTCACCGCGCGGCGCACTGGCCGTGCCGTGCTGTACCAGCGCACCCCCCTGGCGACCCGACTGCTTGAGGCACACCTGGCCGCTCACGACTGAAACCGCGAACCAACCCGTGGCGTCCGCGACTCCAATAGAAATAGAAAGCACAGCCACCGGCGTGGTGAATTCCGGTAGGCCTAGTGGTCCAGTCGGCCCTCCGACACCGAACGGATGTTCGAATCGGTACGCGCTCTCTGGACTTGTGACTTCGTATGCTTTGCCGGCGGGATTGGAACTGTTCGCCCGTACGTGCGAGGACGTGTCGCTTGCGGGGGAGAACCACGGAATGCATGCTTCTCCTTTCGCTTGGCGGGACACGTTGAACAGAGGAATGCGATGGCAGGCCAGGCGCCGGTGGACTCCGGTCGGGAGCTCCACGGCGGCGAGGTTGAGCGGGCACTGGGGGCCCTGGGCGAGGACCTCGGGGAAGCTCCGGCGTGAACGTCCTGCACGGCGTCTGGTCGGCGTCCGGGGAGCTGTGCGTCTGGGCTGAGGACTCGGCGCTGGAGGCCACCGCGGCGCGGCGGCGCGGCCGGCCGCCACGCAAGCTGCCGGCCCGGCCGCACCCGTTCGCTTGCCCGTCCGACCGTCTGCGCGAGATCGCGATGGTCGCGGCGGCCACCCCGCTGGTCGAGGGGCTCGTCGACAAGGCGGAGGCGGGCGAGTTGGCGCTGTTGCTGCCGTCGTTCGTGTCCGGACCACTCGCCTCACCGGAGCTGGTGCACGACCCGGCGGAAGCTCTGGCCGAGACCGGTGCCGACGCGAGCGGGCAGGACCCGGCGCTCGCGCCGTGGCGGGTGCCGGCGCTCCGGTTCGACGCCCGCAGCGCCCTCGAGCTGCTCCTTCACCTTCCCGCGCCCGGGGCCATGGCCCCGGGCGGCGTGCCACCCGGGGCGTCGCTGCGCTTCCTGGGTGAGCTGGCCTGGTTCGTGCTTGATCTGGTCGGCCGGGGCCGGGTCCTGCCAGGCCTGGCCGACGAGGGCGAGCGCCTGGCCGCCCGCTGGCGCCCGGTGGTGACGGGCCACGACGCTGAGCGGCTGCGAGCGCTCGCCGCGGCCATGCCTCCTGCCTGCCGTGCCGAGCAGACCGGCACGGCCCTCGATGGCCGGCGCTCGGCGGCGCTGCTGGGCGGCGCCCTTGACGCCCTGGCCGACGCGGCTGCCAGGCGCGCTCTTGCCGGCGTGGCCGCCACCGTCGACGCCAGGCCCGGGGGCTCGGCGACCTGGCCGTCCCTGCCGCCGCGGCGCGGCCGTCGGGGAGCGGCCGCCGACCTGGCGATCGAGGCATGGCTCGAGGCCCTCGCCAGCGAAGACGGGCGGTTCGATGCCAACGCCGCGCACCTGGCCGGCCTGCGCGAGGCGCTGGAGGCCTGGCAGCGCTCGGCGGGTGAGGCCGCCGGCCCGCTGCGGACCTGCTTCCGGCTGGTCGAGCCCCCCGACGACCAGCCGAAGCGGCGCTGGCGGCTCGAGTTCCTGCTACAGGCGACCGACGAGCCGAGCCTGCTCGTGCCGGCCGCGGAGGTGTGGCGGGCAGCCGGCACCCTCAACGTGCTCGCGCGGCGGGTCGAGCAGCCGCAGGAGCTGCTCCTGACCGACCTCGGCCGGGCGATTCGCCTGTACCCGGAGCTGGAGCGGGCGCTGCGTTCCGTACGCCCCGCCGCGCTGGCGCTGGACGCGGCCGGGGCCCACCGGTTCCTGCGCGACGCGGCACCGCTGCTGGCGCAGACGGGCTTCGGCGTTCTGCTGCCGTCATGGTGGGACAAGCGCGGCGCCCGCGTCGGCCTGCGGCTGGTCGCGGGGAGCGCCGCCGCCCCCGGCGCGGTCGCCAAGCCCGGCGGGCTCAACCTTGACACCCTGGTCGACTACCGGTGGGAGCTGGCGCTCGGCGACGAGCAGCTGACCGCCGAGGAGCTGGAGGAGCTGGCCCGCCTTAAGGTCCCGCTGGTCCGCCTGCGTGGCCGCTGGGTCGAGCTGGACCCGGAGCGCCTCGCCCGCGGCCTTGCCTTCCTCGAACAGCACGCCGACGGCGCCATGCCCGCCGCGGACGCGCTGGCGGCCGGCCTCGGTCTGGTGGAAGGGCCCGTCCCCGATCTCCCGGTGGCCGGCATCGACGCCACCGGCTGGCTCGGCGACCTCCTCTCCGGCCAGGCCGAACGACGCCTCGGGCCGATGCGCACACCCACCGGCTTCCGCGGCGAGCTGCGTCCCTACCAGGAGCGCGGCCTCGCCTGGCTGGCGTTCCTCGGCGGCCTCGGGCTGGGTGCCTGCCTCGCGGACGACATGGGCTTGGGAAAGACGATCCAGCTCCTCGCCCTGCTGGTCGCCGAGCGTGACGGGCAGGTGGACGAGGCGGGGCGGCCGGGGCCGACGTTGCTGGTGTGCCCCATGTCGGTGGTGGGGAACTGGCAGCGAGAGGCCGAGCGGTTCGCGCCGGGCCTGGCCGTTCACGTCCATCACGGGGCCGAGCGGCTCGGCGGCGAGGAGCTTGCCCACACCGCCGGGGAGGCGGACCTCGTGCTGACCACCTACGGGCTGGCAGCCAGGGACCGGGCGGCGCTCGCCGCCGTCGCGTGGCGGCGGGTGGTGCTCGACGAGGCGCAGAACATCAAGAACAGCGCCGCCAAGCAGACCCAGGCGGTGCGCGCGCTGCAAGCGCCACAGCGGGTGGCGCTGACCGGCACCCCGGTCGAGAACCGCCTGTCGGAGCTGTGGTCGATCATGGAGTTCGCCAACCCCGGCCTGCTCGGCTCCGCGAAGGCGTTCCGCAGCCGATTCGCCGTCCCGATCGAGCGCGAAGGCGATGAGCGAGCTGCCGAGGGCCTGCGGCGCGCGACGCAGCCGTTCATCCTGCGCCGCCTCAAGACCGACAGGTCGATCATCGCCGACCTGCCCGCCAAGCTGGAGATGAAGGTGCTGTGCAACCTCACCGCCGAGCAGGCGTCGCTGTACCAGGCGGTCGTCGACGACATGCTCGCCAGGATCGAGGAGAGCGAGGGTATCGAGCGCAAGGGCCTGGTGCTCGCCACGATGACCAAGCTCAAGCAGGTCTGCAATCATCCGGCGCAGCTGCTGCGGGACGGCTCGCGGCTGGCGGGCCGCTCGGGCAAGCTCGCCCGTCTGGAGGAGACTCTCGAGGAGGTGCTGGCCGCGGGCGACAAGGCGCTTTGCTTCACGCAGTTCGCCGCACTCGGCGAGCTACTGCGTGCCCACCTCACCAGCCGCTTCGGCCGCGAGGTGGCGTTTCTTCACGGCGGCACGCCGAAGCAGCAGCGCGACGCCCTGGTGGCCCGCTTCCAGGACGAGCCGGAGCCTGCCCTGTTCGTCATCTCGCTGAAGGCGGGCGGGACTGGCCTGAACCTGACCGCCGCCAATCACGTGATCCACTTCGACCGCTGGTGGAACCCGGCCGTGGAGGACCAGGCGACCGACCGCGCCTTCCGCATCGGCCAGCGCAAGGACGTGCAGGTCCGCAAGCTCGTCTGCGTCGGCACGCTGGAGGAGCGGGTCGACGCGCTGATCGAGGAGAAGAAGGCGCTCGCCGAGCTGATCGTCGGCGGCGGCGAGAGCTGGCTCACGGAGCTGTCCACCAAGCGGCTCCGCGAGCTGGTCGCGCTCGCGCCTGAGGCGGTCTCTGAGTAGGAGGGGGAATGGGAGGCTATCGTGACTGGGACGACGGGGACTGGCCGCCGGCGCGGCCACGGCGGGTCGAGGGCGGCATCAAAGCGCGCAGCCGCCGCGGCCAGATCGGCGAGAGCTGGTGGTCGGGACGGTTCGTCGCCATCCTCGAGTCGCTCGGCATGGGCCCGCGCCTTGGGCGTGGCCGCGCCTACGCACGCGCGGGCCAGGTCCTCGACCTCAGGGTCGCAGCGGGCACCGTCAGCGCCCGCGTGCAGGGGTCGAGGCCACGGCCGTACCGCGTCAGCATCGGGCTTGCCCGCTTCGGCGAGGCGGACTGGGCCCGGGTGGAGTCCGCCCTCGCCGCGCGCGCTCTGTACAGCGCGAAGCTCCTCGCCGGGGAGATGCCCCTCCAGATCGAGGAGGTGTTCTCGAGCTGCGGCCTCTCCCTCTTCCCTGAGCGCGCCCAGGATCTCGCCATGTCCTGCTCCTGCCCGGACTGGGCGGTGCCGTGCAAGCACATCGCCGCGACCTTCTACCTGCTCGCCGAGGCGTTCGACGCCGACCCGTTCCTCATCCTCGCCTGGCGGGGCCGCGCCCGCGACGACCTCCTCGCCCGGCTGCGCGCCCTGCGTGCGCTCACCGGTCCCGATACCGTTTCCGATAACGCGGAGCGGCTCGACGAGGCTCACCGCTTCGGCCTTGCCGTCGAGGACCCACCCCTGGCCGAGCAGCTCGACCGCTTCTGGGCGTCCCGCGGGGACCTCGCGACCGCCCGAGCGCCCGCGGCCCAGGTCGTCGCTCCCGACGTGCTGATGCGCCAGCTCAACCCGTCTCCCATCGAGCTGCGGGGTCGCGACCTCGGCGCGCTGCTGGCCCCCGCCTACCACGCCATGGCGGAGTCCGTGCGCCGTGGCGCCGAAGCCGAGGAGGCGCGATGAAGTGGGCGGATGCGCCTGTCGGGGGCATCGGGAATACTGCTCCCTCACCCGAACGCGGCAACCATCGATCGACGCCGGAGAACCGATGAGCGACCAACCAGCGAGACCGTTCTCGCACCTCGACGCGCCCAACGCCGGGCTGTACCGCGGCGTCATGGGCGTGTTCGTCGCGGCGAAGCGGCGTTTCCTGGTGCACCTGCGGCCTGAGGACGTGGTCGAGTCGCTGCGCGAGGCGGGCGGTGACGAGGGCGGCCCGCCGCTCGACGGCCCGCCGTAGAGGCCGCCCTCAAGCAGCTCGAGCAGTGGGCAACCTGCGGGCGACCCGAACACACCAGCTGGACCACCACCGTCGACGACTTCTACCGGACCCGTTACCTGTACCAGCTCTCCGCCGAGGGCGAGGCGGCCGAGCTGGCGCTGGCCGCCTACGACGAGGCGCTCGGTAACCGCGGCGAGCTGCAATCGTCGCTTGGACGCCGGCTACTACCGTTCGGCCGCCGCGCGTGGCGGCCCTCGGCTGCGGGGAAGCCCGGTGACCGCGGCCTGGGAGCCCCCACTGACCGAGGCGATGCTGGCGCTCGGCGTCAAGGTCGAGGAGGAGCGGGTACTCGACGACCTGCTCGCCGACCTCGTCAGCTGACAACGGCGGTTTCTGGATCGCCATCTGCACGCCAAGCGGTCTCCGGCCGCGGGCTGGACGGACTTTCCACCGGCTGCGATCACACCGCTGGCTGCACTCCCGGCGCCGTTGCCGGCCAGGAAGGCGTGACAGTGGTGGGTAGGGTGGCCAGTGGCGGCTTACCGACAGTGGGTCGCGGGAGCACACCACGATGAAGAGACGGTTCGCGGCGGCGGAGGGTCGTCTACATTGCCACAGGGGTGGTGAACTCCGGTAGGCCCAGTGGTCCAGTCGGCCCTCCGACTCGAACCCCTACATTGCCCGCTACGTAAGTGCGGAAGGCTGGTCGGATGGCGGGCGGATTTCGCTCCACCCTCGACCTCGGGCTGGTCAAGCAGCGACGGCTCGCCGACGACCACGAGCGACCCCATGTTCTTGAACCCTCCTGTACCTCGCGAGCGACGCATCGACCTACGTCACCGGTCAAACACTCGTCGTCGACGGCGGCTGGACCTGCTACTGATCCGCAACCCTCGACGAGCCGCTTCGCTCACGCTGCGACGAGCCACCTTGCCACGGGTGCCGTGTACTCGGGGTTTGCGTCTCCCCTCCGGACCAGACAAGACCGACTGATCCGCCGGTCGAACCCGCCGTGCAGTGCGGTGTATTGATTTGCGCCGCGGTGGCTGCCCGGCATGGCCGGCCCATCGTCGGTGCCAAGCACTGTGCGCGCGCCCATCCATGAATCGAGGCGACGTTCTTCGCGAGGGTGCGGGTTGCGGTCCCGAGCGACCAGCCGCTATATTCACCTCTATGGGTGAATATTCTGCTGGCATGCTCGATCGGGTCTTCTCGGCAGTCTCGGACGCCACGCGCCGCGCCATCCTGGCCCGTCTTGCCGAGTCGGACGCTCGGGTAACGGATGTCGCCAGCGCGTTTCCGATCTCGCTCAACTCGACGTCGAAACACATTCGGGTGCTCGAGGGCGCAGGCCTGGTGCGACGGAGGGTGCGGGGGCGCGAGCACATCTTGAGCCTGGATGCGGCACCACTTGCCGAAGCGGCCGGATGGATCGAGCACTACCGCAGGTTCTGGAGCGATCAGCTCGCCTCGCTCGACGCCTTTGTCACCGGCCGCGACAACGCTGAGAGATCGTCGTGACGGACGAATACTCGGTCACCGTCCGGCGGGAGATCGCCGCCCCTGCCGAAGATCTCTTCGACGCATGGTTGGACGCGCAAAGCCTCGGATCGTGGCTCAGGCCGTCCGGCACTCGGGAGACTCGCGCCGAAACGGATCCGCGTGTCGGCGGGACGTTCCGGATCGTCATGGTCGACGACGAATCCTCGATCGTGCACACCGGCACCTATCGGGAGATCGACCGACCCCGTCGTCTGGTCTTCACCTGGTCTTCGCCCGCGACCCGGTTCCGGGACTCGATCGTGACCGTGACCTTCCAACCGTCGTCGAACAGCTCAACGGTGGTCGAGATCCATCAGGTCGGGCTTCCGGACGAGGAAGCGCGGGCCTCGCATCATGCGGGATGGTCGGATGTCCTGCGTGAGTTCGGCCGCACCGCCCACTCCAAGATGAGGGCTGAATCGTGACGATGTTGAACAAGAACACGCGATAGGAGTCCGCCATGAACACACCCCCGATCGTGTCGCCGCAGGAGTGGGAGGCTGCGCGCCAGCAACTGCTCGTGAAGGAGAAGGAGTTGACCCGCACCCGTGACGCGCTGGCCGCCGAGCGTCGGCGGATGCCATGGCTGGCCGTGGAGAAGGAGTACGAGTTCGACGGGCTCAAGGGCAAGGCGAGCCTGCTCGACCTGTTCGACGGCCGCCGTCAGCTGATCGTCTACCGCGCCTTCTTCGAGCCCGGCGTGTCCGGCTGGCCCGAGCATGCCTGCATCGGCTGCTCCATGGTGGCCGACCAGGTCGCCCACGTCGTCCATCTGAACGCCCGCGACACCACGCTCGCGTTCGTCTCGCGCGCGCCGCAGACGGACATCGAGCGCGTGAAGGCGCGGATGGGCTGGGAGATGCCGTGGTACACCATGACCGACGGCTTCGACACCGACTTCGGCGTGGACGAGTGGCACGGCACGAACGCGTTCATCCGCGACGGTGACAGCGTGTTCCGCACCTACTTCATCAACAGCCGCGGCGACGAGGCGATGGGGAGCACCTGGAGCTACCTCGACATGACTGCGCTCGGGCGCCAAGAGGAGTGGGAGGACTCGCCGGAGGGCTACCCCCAGACCCCGCCGTACCAGTGGTGGATCTGGCACGACGAACCACACCGGACGGATCCCGATTGACCCGGCCTGGCGGGTAGCCGCGCCGTCCGGTTGACGGCCGGGCCGTAGAAATCGCCGTCGCGTTCGACCGCCTCACCCGAGTGCAGCGCGAACGGGACCGACCGCTGCGCACCGACTCGAAGGGCGGCGATGCCACGTGATCGCTCACATCGGAGGCGTGCCAGTGGAGGAGAGCCTGCCGGGGCTGGTGAGCGGGGTGGGCGCCGGGATGCTGATGGCGCTCCTGGGTTGTGTCGCGCGTCCGACGCCCACGGAGCCCGCGACATGACCGACCACGGGACGCTGACGGTCCGCTCGTTTTGAGGCCTCCGAGGGAGCGTGTGGGTGTGGGACTTTAGTTCCGGGAGTAGTCGCGGGAGTAGTTGCGGGGTAGCGCAGCGCAGGATGGGTCAATCACGCCGCGATCAGCCAGGTCTCCCAGGGGTCGCGTGTACGTAGGGTTTGTGCCGCCCTTCGACACGAACCATTCGGATACCAGCGCCTCACCATAGCTGAGATGCTTGGCACTGACAGGTTCAGCCGAACGACCACCAATGAGTACAACCGGCTGGCTCCGTGACACCGGCGAATGGGACAATCATCGGCTCCGTCCGCCGTAAGGAGGACCCCGATGTTGCGCAGGATCACAACCATCGTCGCGCTCGCCATACTGGCGGCGCTCTTGGTGGTGTCGCCGGCACGAGCCGACCACAACACGGCGCACACCATCGAGCAGCTGACGGCGCACTACCAGGACCCCGCGCTGGAGACGCAGAACAAGCCCTTCGCGCTGCTCTACCTCCGCACCACCGAGGCAATGCGGGACGCCAACGACGCTGGCGAGTTCTCCGACCCGCAGTTCTGGGACCAGGTGGTCATCCCCACCTTCGCGAACTACTACCTCGACGCCTACCAGACCTGGAAGCGCGGCGACGCGGGCGACGTCGACCCCGCGTGGCGCATCGCGTTCCGCACCGAGCCCGAGCGGCTCAACTGCACCCAGATGCTGTACCTGGGCATCAACGCCCACGTGAACAACGATCTGGCGTTCATGATCGAGGCGGTGGGCCCGCGCTACCTGTACCCGGACCACAAGCACGTGGACGACGTGCTCGCGTTCCGCGCCTACCCGGCCGCCTACCCCGAGATCCAGCGGGACCTGTGCCCTGGCCTGTTCTCGGAGACAGTCCCGCTGACCGCCGACCGCGACATCTTTGCGTGGAGGGAGCTTGCGTGGGACAACGCGCAGCGGCTGCTGAGCGCGCCCACCCCGCAGGCGCGGGAGGCGATCGCGGAGCAGATCAGGCAGCACGCGCAGGACAAGGCCCGCGAGATCATCCGCTGGTACCGGTAGCTACATGACAACGACCAGTCGTCATGTAGCATCAACTCTCCCCGTTGGAAGTGCCTTCCAAGCTCGTGACACGGGGGACGATTGGCGACGGTGGCGCTATGACCGGCCAGGGACACGCCGGTCCAAGGCGCTGATGCGCACGGTGGCAGGGTAAGCGGCAGCGCGAGCAGCCCGGCGAACGTCACTGCGAAGTGGCCGGTGTGCCCGAACTCCCCACTGGGCCCGCCAGCGACGCAGTCCGACGGCACGCCATCGACCGCCCAGCGACCCATCTCGGCGCTGTTGCGTTGCGCCAAGCCAGGGCATGGGGACGCGTGAACGCATTTCCCACACCTGTAGGTGCCAGTTATTCGGTCACCTCACGTCGGCCTGGAGAAGCACTTCTTGGGATCACGTGTGCAGAGTCCGCGGGAGTAGGCGCGGCCAAGCGTGATGAGAGGTCCGCCCGTCGGCTGTTCGCATCCAGCGCCGAAGGGCGCACAAGTCAAACCTCTGACACTGCGTCTGCTCGCCGGCGTCGATGCCAGGAGCTGTCGGACCGAGAAGAGCTAGGATTGCGGCGAAGCGGCGCCCGCGCCGCGCTGTGAGGAGGTGCGAGCGTGATCGCGGTGGTCGTCCCTGCCTTCAATGAGGCTGACAGACTCCGAACCCTTCTCCCGTGTATCCCGGCCTGCCTGTTCGGCGTGCCTGTTCGGGTCATCGTGGTGAGCGACGGCTCGACCGACGGGACGGAGGCAATCGCGCTCGACCACGGAACCGTGCTGGTCCAGCTCCCGAACCACCGGGGCAAGGGGGCCGCCCTCCGGGCTGGCTTCGCCCGGGCCATGGAACTGGATCTGTCCTGTCTGGTCACGATGGACGCTGACGGCCAGCACGACCCGGCCGACCTGGAGCGACTGGTCTGGCCGGTGATGGTCGGGGAGTGCGCACTGGCGACCGGCAGCCGGTTTTCGTCAGACCCGTCCCGGGGCCCCACCCCGCTCAACAGGTATCTGGTGCGGAAGGTCCTCATCGCGGTGTTGCGGGCGACGCTCGGCCGCACCTATACCGATCCGTGCTGCGGCTACCGGTGCTTCTCCCCCCAGGCGCTCCAAGCCATCCGACTGGAGGGGGACCACTACCAGAGCGAGCTGGAGGCGCTATTCGAGGCGGCCATCCACGGCCTGAGGGTCGTGGAGGTCCCAGTGCGGAAGGCGTACCCCCCTGGCTGGTCCAAGATGGCCGCCCCCTTTGGCCGCCTGGCGGGTCGGACGTGGGTGATCACCCAGTATGTCTCGACAATCGCGAGAAAGACTCGGGAGGTCCGGCGGGCTCGCGCGACGGCTCGACCATCGGTGAGCACCTCGGTCTCGGGTCGGACAGGGTGGGGAGACGCATGAGCTGGAACGCGGAGACGGAACTCCTCACGGAGTTCGAAGAGCTGGTCAGGACCGACCGCCTGCCAGAGCAGGGGTCCCAGTTCTTCGGCAATGTCTCGAAGTTGGTCGACGACTTCTTGAACACGGGTCGATTCGAGCTTCCCCTCGACCCCTTCCGCGGGCGGGACCGCGAGATGGCGCTGGAGTCCGATCTGTACTACGTCATGTTCTGGCGGATGTTCGACCGGACACCCGCCGCCATGCTGCAGGACTTCGCCATCAGGCTCCGCCGCATCCTGGCCAAGCGTGTCTTCAAGCGGTGTGGGGAGGATGTGGTCATCCACCACAACGTCCTGTTCAACTCCGGCCGCAACATCGAGCTGGGCGACGGCGTGTTCCTGAACCGAGACGTGATGCTGGACGACCGAGCGGCGCTCACCATCGGCGATCACGCGATGGTCGCTGCCGGCGTGGTCATCGAGACCCACCGCCACGCCTACGACGACTTCTCAGTCCCGTTCCCGCACAGCGGACGGATCCCCGACCCGGTCCACATCGGGTCGAACACCCTCATCGGGTACAAGGTCGCCGTGATGGCAGGCGTCAACATCGGGAACCGCTGTGTCGTGGCCGCCAACTCGGTGGTGACCAAGGACGTGCCCGACCAAGCCATTGTGGGGGGCGTGCCGGCCAAGGTCATCAAGAAGATCGTGCCCCGTCCCGAGGACTCCGGACCCGGTGGGTCGTCCTGACCGGCCCTGACTCGCCGCCCATGTTCACGCCCGCTCGCCAAGAACGGCGGCGTGGCACAGATTCCAGGACTCAGCGGCCTCTGGGTGCCAGTACGTCGGCCGTGGGTCCTGAGCTGCGTGTCCTTTCCTTGGCCTGCGCTGCTGAGATAGCCGCAGCCGCAAGTCTTGCCCATGCGTATGGCCTTTCCCGTGTCGATGCGCGCCGTGACAACTGATGCCCTGATGAGCGCGGATCTCCCGGAGCGGCGGGGCTCCCGGCGCTCCGAGCGCATGGGTAACACCACGAGCACGCCGACCCAACCGCCGCTCGCTGCGACGATGGCTCCGCGAGCCGCTGGGCACCGAGGCATCGGTGACCGCACGGCGTCGGTGGCACGGTGCAGACTATCCAGGCGCGACGACACCGATGCTATTGCCGTCGCGGCGGAGCGGCCGACCGCGGGCGCGCGTGCGCACGACGCGCAGAGGGAGTTGCTCGCAAGACACCCGGGGAAGGGAGCACAGGTGACCGTCACCCCACCGCCTGGCCAGGCGGGCCGCCGTGCAGCGTCGGCGGCGGGCACGCCGGCTGCGGACACCGTGCCGCTGGCAAGCCTTGAGGCGGTGCTGGAGCGGGTCACCTTCGTCAACGAGCAGACCGGCTACATGATCGCCCGGGTGGTGACCCCGCGCTCGGCGGACCTGGTCACCGTGGTCGGCACCCTGGGTGGCGCCCAGCCGGGTGAGAGCCTGCGGCTGCGTGGCCGCTGGACCAGCCACCCGCAGTACGGCCGCCAGTTCGAGGTTCGCGAGTGGACCAGCGCCCTGCCCGCCAGCATCCAGGGCATCCGCCGCTACCTCGGCTCCGGCCTGATCAAAGGGATCGGCCCCAAGACCGCCGAGCGCATCGTCGACCATCTCGGCCTGGACACCCTGCGGGTGATCGAGGAGACACCCGACCGCCTCCGCGAGGTCCACGGCCTTGGACCCAAGCGCGCCGCGGCGATCGGCGCGGCATGGGAGCAGCAGAAGGCCATCAAGGACGTGATGGTCTTCCTCCAAGGCGTCGGCGTGTCCACCTCGCTGGCGGTGCGGATCTACAAGACCTATGGGGACGACTCGATCCACGTCGTCGCCGAAGACCCCTATCGGCTGGCCACCGATGTCTGGGGAATTGGCTTCAGGACCGCCGACACCATCGCCCGGCAGACCGGCATCCCCCACGACAGCCCCGACCGCGTCAAGGCAGGCCTGCAATTCGCCTTGTCCGAGGCGGCCGACGCCGGCCACTGCTACCTGCCGCAGGGTGGGCTGATCACCGAGGCCGCACGACTGCTCGAGGTGGATCAGAGCCTGGTCGGCCCCTGCCTGGACGAGCTGGTCACCGACCAGGGCGTGATCCGCGAGCGCGCGCCCATCCCGGATCCCCACGCCGATCCCAGCGGTGACCTCGACGGCGCGGCCGTGTACCTGCTCCCATTCCACCGCGCCGAGACCGCCCTGGCGACCGGGCTGCGGCGGCTGCTCGACTCGCCCGCAGGGGCAGATCGCCTGCCGGCGTTCGCCGGCGTCGACTGGGCAGCGGTCTTCGACTGGCATCAACGCCGCACCGGCGCGCAGCTCGCCGGCGAGCAGCAGGCGGCGGTCCGCGCGGCCCTTACCGAGCGGGTGGCCGTGCTCACCGGCGGCCCCGGCTGCGGCAAGAGCTTCACCGTCCGCACGGTGGTCGAGCTGGCCAGGGTCAAGCACGCCAAGGTCCTGCTCGCCGCTCCCACCGGCCGGGCCGCCAAGCGGCTGGCCGAGCTGACCGGCACCGACGCGGTCACACTCCACCGCCTGCTGGAGCTGCGCCCTGGGGGCGAGGCCTCCTACGACCGTGACCGGCCGCTGGACGCCGACCTGATCGTGGTCGACGAAGCCTCCATGCTGGACGTGCTGCTGGCCAACAAGCTCGTCAAGGCCGTTCCGTCCGGCACGCACCTGCTGCTGGTCGGCGACGTCGACCAGCTCCCAAGCGTCGGCGCTGGTCAAGTCCTGCGCGACCTGCTGGATGCCGGCACCATCCCCAGCGTGCGGCTGACCACCATCTTCCGGCAGGCGCAGGACAGCGGCGTGGTCACCAACGCGCACCGCATCAACCACGGCCGACACCCGGTCCTGTCAGGCCTGGACGACTTCTTCTGGTTCACCGAAGACGACCCCCAGCGCGTCCCCGACCTGGTCGTGGACGTCGTCGCCCGCCGCCTCCCGCGCCGCTTCGGCCTGGACCCCCACGCTCACGTCCAGGTGCTGTGCCCCATGCACCGAGGCCCCGCGGGCGCCGCCGTGCTCAACGAACGCCTCCAGCAAGCCCTCACACCACCCGACCCACGGCGACCCGAGCGGCGCCACGGCGGCCGCAGCTTCCGGGTCGGTGACAAGGTGATGCAGCTGCGCAACAACTACGACAAGGGCGCGGCCGGGGTGTTCAACGGATCGGTGGGCGTGGTCACCGCCCTGTCCTTGGAGGATGGGGAGCTGCGGGTACGCATGGACGACGACGAAGAGGTCCCCTACGGCTTCGACGAGTTGGACGAGCTGACCCACGCCTACGCGATGACCGTCCACCGCGCCCAGGGCAGCGAGTACCCCTGCATCGTCGTCCCGGTGACCACCAGCGCCTGGCTCATGCTGCAGCGCAACTTGCTCTACACGGCCGTCACCCGCGCCCGCCGCCTCGTGGTGCTGGTCGGCAGCCGCCGTGCCCTCGCCAAAGCAGTCCGCACCACCGACGCCGGACAACGCCACACCGGACTCGCCGCAAGGCTCCAACCCGCTAGAAGAACCACCCTCGCCCAACAGACCGGTCCTCTGGCCCGAGCCGACCGGTGACGAGCAGGCGCAACACCCGTGGCGAGGCAGATCACCGCGTGGATCGGCTGCCACCGCGCGAGTCCGGCCAGCACGTGTCGGTGCCAGAAAGTCGGTCGTGGGTGTGGGTGCCGAAAACTCATCCACGTCATGCGACCTGGGTCGCGGGATGAGGAACCTGAACTGCGCCACGCGGTCCGCCAGGTCCATGAGGAGGTTCCGAGCCTGCTGCGTGACCCCACCCTCCCGTCGGGTTTGCCGTCACCCCAGAATGTGGACCCGGCGGCTGGCGACCTCGATCACGAACAGCACGTACAGCCGCTACAGCACGCCGACGACCTGTCCGAACTGATCGATCGGACGGTAGGCGTAGCGCCACTCGCCGGCGACCTTCACGTCAGTCTCGTCTGCGAACCAGCGGTCTCCGACGGCGTGCCGGCAGGGTCGGGGCGGCCTCCGCACTCCAGTGTGCGTGGTCGGGCATGCTCGCGGCAGATGCAATGGTGCGGGCCGGGCTGGTCACTGCCAAGCGCATCGGGCAGTGGACGTTCTCTACCAAGGAGGATGTAAGTAAGTGGACTGTTCAGGCGGTGATGTAACGAAGGTTTGGGTCCCGGAAGAAGCTCTGGACCAGATGCGGGAGCTTTTGCAGCTGGTGCAGCGCCGCCAGCGCCTTGGCTTTGAGGTCGTCCACGTCGTTGACACCGGCGCGGCCGATCCGGTCGTGCTTGATGTTCTTCCACACCCACTCGTCGGGGTTCAGCTCCGGCGAGTACCCCGTTGGAGCGGTGCACCGGATGGCCATCCAGGACCAGAAGCACCGGACCTGGCGTGTCGTGCAGCAGCCGGCGGCAAAAGTCGATGAAGGTAGGCGCGTTCAGGTTGCCGTCGTAGGCCGCAAACCGCAGCGCGCCCTTGGCGGTGACCACAGAGATGAGGTTGACCCCAGACGAGCCCTCGGCAGGGCACGGAAGGGGCATGAGGGGCACAGCAGGGGCAAGCCTGGGGCGCGGCCACCGCGACCACCCATAGGCCGCCGTGTTCATCGCCGGCGCGACCATCGCGGCTGCGAGCGCCATCACCCAGCGCGGCGCTGCTGACCCGTCAAGCCGTCACCGACTGGCCCAGCGTCGCCATCGCCCCGACCGTCGCGGGTCATGCTGTGGTGCTCCGCACTCGATAGCAGGATCCGCACTCCTCGACCATTTCAGACTTCCTTGCCTCCCCTTCCGTTCCCTTTCCTTGCGCATCGGGAGCGCGCGCTGGCTCGTCACCGAACGATCGCGTCCTCAGCCTCAGAGGTACGCGTGGGAGCGCGTCTGGATCGGGCGCCGGCTCACCCGCTGATGAAGACGACGGCACCGGTCACCGGTCACCGGTCGACCTCCTCTGGCGCCTCGGCGGTGCCGGGTATGGCCGCCAGCGCCTGCTCCACGTCGGCGATCCACTGCAGCAGCGCCTGGCGGGTGCGCACTCCGTGCAGCGCCGCCAGATGCCAGAAGGCCGCCTCGGGTTGATCCTTGAGCCGGTCCGCCGTGGCCTGCAGGTCAGCCAGGTCCAGCTCGACCGCGGCCCGGTACTCGCGCAGCAGCGCCCAGCGCTGTTGATGGCCGAGCCGGCGGGCGAAGAAGAACTTGACCAGGAACTCGCTGCGCACCCGCGGTGGCTGGAAGCCAGGCGTCGCCAGCCATTCGTCGAGCGCGGCCCGGCCCCGCTCGGTCAACCGGTAGACCCGTTTGTCGGGGACGCGGTCCTGGGCCACCGCAGTGCCCGCAACGTAGCCGCCGTCCTCCAGCTGCCGCAGCTCCCGGTAGACCAGGCTGCGGTGCATCGGCCAGAAGTAGGCCAGGGACTCGTCGGCGAACGCGGCCAGCTCGTACCCCGACGTGTCACGCAGTGACAGCAGGCCCAGGACGGCGAACGCCGTGGTCGGCAGGGATCCCATACTCACCTGCTATTCTCACTGTGAATAGTCGAACATGTAACGTACCCTTCTCAGCAGAGTACTGCAGTGGACCCAGCTCGAGAAAGCGATGCCATGCGGACGCAGCAGCCAGTGGCTCCGGACCTCGGGTCCGGGCCGGAACCCGGGTCCGGGCCGGAACCCGGGCCCAGGCCGGGGACGCCTTCGTGCAGCCGCTGCGCCCGACCGGTCGCGGTGCTGGCGGCCTGGGCGAGCAGGCAGCCGTCACGCCAGGACCGTAGCGCCGGCACTGCCGGCTCGGCGGGAGAGACCAAAGAGGCGAACTGGCGATACCCGGGCAGGGTCTCCTGAGAGCAGAGCTCAGGGAAGGGGCTAGATCGTGGGGCTATCCGCGCAGTCCATCGCACGAGGCAGCGCCCGTCACCCGTGGCGGGTGATCGGCGGGTGGCTGGTGTTGCTGGTCATCGGTGGCCTGCTCACGTCCCGCCTGCTTGGCGGCGCGCTCACCACCCAGACCCGGTCCGCGAACAACCCGGAGTCCGACCAGGCGCAGACGCTGCTCGAGCAGCGGCTGAGCGGGCCCCGGCACTCCACCGAGATCGTCATCGTGCGGTCGGCGTCGCTCACGACAAACCACCCGGCGTTTCGGGGCTACGTGGGGGAGCTCCACCGCCAGATCCGGGCGCTTGGACCAGGCGTGGTGAGCCAGTCGGCTGACGTGTTCGAGACCAGGAACCCTCAGCTCGTCTCGGCCGACCGGCACGCCACGCTGATACCGGTGACCATGGCCGGGTCACTGGACGACGCGGCCGACAACATCGACCGGCTGTTGGGGGTGACGCTGCACGCGCGGCATCCGGACCAGTTCAGCGTGCTGGTGGCCGGCGAGGCCACGGCGGACCAGGACACCAACACGATCGCCGAGGGCGACCTGGCCCACGGTGAGACCGTGGGGATCGTCTTTGCCCTGATCGTCCTCATCCTGGTGCTGGGCACGCTGGTCGCCGCCGTCGTCCCGCTCGTGCTTGGCATCGCCTCGATCGTGATCGCCCTCGGGCTGGTGTCGCTGCTTGGCCTGGTGTTCGACTTCTCGTTCTTCGTCACCAACATGCTCGCCATGATGGGCTTGGCGGTGGGCATCGACTATTCGCTGTTCATCGTGTCCCGCTACCGGGAGGAGCGCGTCCGAGGCTACGAGAAGCTCGATGCGATCACCGCCGCGGGCGCCACGGCCAACCGGGCGGTGTTCTTTTCGGGGGTGACCGTTGTGCTGGCCCTGGTCGGGATGCTGCTCATCCCCAACCTCGTCTTCCGGAGTCTGGCCGCCGGCGCCATCTCGGTCGTCCTGGTCGCCGTGCTTGCCTCGCTCACTCTGCTCCCCGCACTCCTCAGCGTAATGGGGGACCGGGTGAACGCGCTGCGCGTGCCGTTTGTTCGCCGACGCAAGCAAGACGTGGAGCACACCACCGGCTTCTGGGCCGGCACGGCCCACCGGGTCATGGCGCGACCCGCCATCAGCCTGGGGCTCGGCGCGGGCCTCCTGCTGGCTGCGGCCGTCCCGCTGCTCGGCATCAAGACCGGGTTCTCCGGCGTCAGCACCTATCCGGACGACGTCCAGTCCAAGCAGGCGTTCACCGTGCTGGCCAGGGACTTCTCCGGTGGGCTGACCCAGCCGGCGCAGATCGTGGTGGACGGCCCGGTCAGGACCGGGCCCGTCCAGCAGGCCATCGTGGGACTCCAGCGGACGCTGGCCACCGACAGGGCCTTCGGCCCGAGCACGATGCAGGTCAACGCGGCCGGGAACCTGGCGCTGGTCTCGGTCCCGGTATCGGGCGATCCCAACGGCGAGGACGCCTTCGCCGCCATCCGGCAGCTGCGGGCCGACACCATCCCGGCTGTGTTCTCCGGCGTCGACGCCCGGGTCCTGGTGGGAGGGCCGACCGCCGGCGCGGTGGACTTCTTCGATCTCACGGCCCGGTACACCCCGATCGTGTTCGCGTTCGTGCTGGGGCTGTCGTTCCTACTGCTGATGATGGTGTTCCGCTCGGTGGTGATCCCGCTGCTGGGGGTCCTGTTGAACCTGCTGTCGACCGGCGCCGCCTACGGCCTGCTGATTCTGGTGTTCCAGCACGGTGTCGCGACGGGGATCTTCGGGTTCCAGCAGGTGGAGACCATCGAGGCATGGCTGCCACTGTTCCTGTTCTCGGTGCTGTTCGGGCTGTCCATGGACTACCAGGTGTTCCTGCTCAGCCGCATCCGGGAGCGCTACGACCAAACCGGCGACAACCGCGGCGCGGTGTCGTTCGGTCTGCGCACCACCGGCGGCATCATCACCGGCGCGGCGCTGATCATGGTGGCCGTGTTCGGGGGGTTCGCCTCGGGCCGGCTGGTGTTCCTGCAAGAGATGGGGTTCGGCCTTGGGGCGGCGGTGCTGATCGACGCCACGATCGTCCGCTCGGTCCTGGTCCCCGCCGCGATGGAGCTCCTCGGGAAGCGGAACTGGTACCTGCCCAGGTGGCTGGAATGGCTGCCCCAGATTCGGGTCGAAGGACCACAGCCCGACGGCGAGCCAGGCATGGCCGCCGCTCCAGCATTGGAGCCCGTCGGAGAGCCAAAGCAGCGACACGAGCTGCAGTGAGGAAGGGGAGGCACCGTGAAGGCACGGGCCATCCGATCCGGGTCGACCGACCAGGCTGACCGAACCGGATACCTCCGCAGGACTCCACCGCACCGGCAGGAGGCAGCAGCCAATGGAACAAGCGGGGGATTGCGTCGACGGCGGGAGGTCGTAGTAGATCTCTCGCAGCGCTTCGACGGCGCCCCGATGCGGGACTGTGGTCGAGGCGGACGCGGAGAGACAATGGCGGCCTACGGTTTGGTTCTCGCCCCGCGCCGCTCAATAGGCATTGATGTTCCGATTGCGAGGTGCTCATGTACCATAGAATTGTCAAAAAGCGCATCATCTCGGTCTTTGAACGGCTCGACAAGGGTGACTACGAGTACGCTCTTTCTGATGTCGGAACCACAATCGAGCACCGTTTTGCCGGCGAGCATTCCCTGGGCGGTACGCGCACAAGCACCACGACAATGCGCCACTGGTTCGAACGTCTGTACCGGCTGTTTCCGAATCTGCGGTTCGACGTGCATTCAATCGCGGTATCTGGTGGCCCCTGGGATACCACCGTTGTCGTTGAGTGGACTGATCGCGCCACTCCCGCCGACGGGAACGACTACGTGAACTTGGGGGTGCACGTGATTCGGATGCGTTGGGGCAAGGTTGTGAGCATCCACGCTTACCTCGATACGCAGGTACTGATTGACACGCTTGATCGAATGGCTGCCAATGGAATTGAAGAGGCAAAAGCATCACCAATCACAGGGTGACGTGCTATTGGAGCCGCGCTCTGGCGACTTCCCAACTTGCGACCACGCAGAGTCCTACGAGAGCCGGGCGAGGTCGACCAGGTGATAGGCGGGCGGCCGGGACCACCACGTGGCTTGACAGGTGAGCGGACGCTCAGGGTCGGCGGGTGCGACCTGTAGGCGCACCAGCCAGCGGCCGCCGGCTTCGGTGGCGAACCGCACGGCGACCGCGCCGCCAGGACTGGCCTGCCGCCACTCTGCCACGACGTCATCAAGGCCGGTCAGATCCTGCTCGCCGCGCAGGAAATGCTCGGCGGCCTGCACCACTGGCGGGTAGCAGCAGCGCCCGCGGTAATGCTCGAGGTCGAGGCGTCCACGCTCGTGCAGCGCCACGACCCGCGGCGTTTCGGCCGGGCCGAGCCTGCCGTAGTAGATCCCCTCGGGCAGGCAGACGAGGTTCCCGGCGAATCGGTCGCCGCCGATGTGCGAGCACTCCCAGACGCGGTCGCCCACCACGCCGACGAGCGTCTGGGCCAGCGGCCGGCCCCAGGTCGCGCAGCATTGGTCGTGACGGCCGTTGGTGCAGGCAAGATAGAGCGGCCCGGAGACCGGGGCGCCATAGCCTGGCGGCTCTCCCGCCCGCAGCCGCGTCCAGTCCAAGCCGAGCAGCTCACCCGGATCCTCCTGGCGGAGTTCCTCGAGCCAGCGCGCCTGCCTGCCGGTATGGACGAGGAACGCATGGCGCGGGCCGGGCAGCGCCCGTCCATGGCGGCGGATGAGCAGCACGCGCACACCGATCGCCGTCGCCCGCTCGTGCAGCGCTCTGCCCAAGGCGGGGTCGAGGCGGCTCTCGACGAGCGGCTCCCGGCCCCACGGGCCGGGCTGCTCGATAAGCACCCAGGCGCGCACGCGCGAGGCGGTGGCGAACAGCGGCTCACCCATCGCGCGGGAGACCGCGCTGCAGGTCCCCTCAGGCAACGACGTCGAGCTCCAGGAGGCCCTCCCGGACCAGCCTCCGGACCAGGACGAGCCGGCTGGAGGAGTCGAGCGCATCGGCAAGGTCGGCGACGGCGAACCGCTCATGCTGCAGCATCGCCCGCAGCGCCGGCTCGACCCATGCGGGAAACGTGAGTCGCCGGTCGCCCAGCTCCAGCACGGGCCGGCCATTGCTGTCGCGTTGCAGCCGGCAGACCGACCCGGTCCGCCGCTGGACCACGGTCGCGTCCGAGATCCCGTCGAGCGCGAGGAGATGTTGCAGCTGCCCGGTGAGGATCGGCGGGCGCGACGACCAGAACCGCTGCGCCGCGGTCTCAGCCAGCTGCGCGGGGTCGAGCTTGCCCAGGCGGCGCTGCACCTCACCGAGCTGCTCGGCCACTGCGGACACGATCCCTCCTGGGTCGTCGGCGAACCCGGCCGGGAGCGCCTGATCGAAGGGCGGGTCGTCGAGCATTTGCAGGACCGCTTGGCGCAGCAGCTCGTGCCACTTGTAGGTCAGAATGCCGACGGTCAGATGCGTGGAGGCGGACTGCTCGGTCCAGACCGCATGCGGAAAGCCGAGCGGCACATAGAGGGAGTCGCCGGGGTCCAAGGTGACGTCGAGCAGGCGTTCGCCGGGGACCTTCGGGTCGTGGCCGGGACCGGGCCGGTAGACCTCCCAGCGTTTGCGGCCATGGACCTGCAGCACGAACACGTCGTGGCCGTCGGCGTGCAGCCCGAGCCCGCGCGAGGACTGCGGGGTGATGTAGGCGTTGACCTGCACCGGGTGGGTCAGGGCGAGTTCCAGGTCACGGCAGAAGCGGGTCAGCGGCAACCAATAGCGGTGCAGGCTCTGCAGCACGATCGTGGCGCCGTCGGCGAAGTGGCGGTAGACCTTGCCCGCGTCGACGAGGTCGGTCAGCGGTTTCGATCCGACCCGGCCGGACTTGCTGTAGCGCTCCGGTGGCAGCTGCGCCCCATCCTTCACCATGCGCAGGGCCGGGATGCGAAGGGACGCAGTAGCCACCAAGTGGTCGACGTCGGCGATCTTAAACAGATCGGCGAAACCGTCCGGACTGTTTCGCCTCCGGTGCAACGGGGCGCAGGTCCACTGCTCGCGGACGAACCTCTCCGGATCGCCGACGCAACGGCGAAGGGCGCTACCCGTCGGTGCCGTCGGCATCGCCGCCAAGACCGCTGTCGGAGGCATCGGTCCCATCCGCATCGGACCCGTCGGCGTCGGTGCCGTCGGCGTCCGTCCCGTCGGCGTCATCACGACCTGAACCAGTGTCCGAGACGTCGGTGCCATCCACGCCATCCGCGCGATCGGTCCCGTCCGCCTGACCGCTGGCGCGATCGGTCTCGTCGATGGTGGCGCCGGTCTGCGGGCCGGTGGAGCCACCCTCAGAGGTGGCGATGTCGTCGTCTCGGAGGGGCGGGTTGTCAGCGCTCATCGCGAGGCCTCCAGCGAAGGACCGGGTCGTGCCCTGGTCGGCGGATGGGCATGCCAAACAAGAGCAAGCTAGTCGGCGACCGCCACGACCCGCAACTCGAGGCTGTCCTCGCTGCGGCCGACTGCGAATCATGACCATGCCGACGTATGGCCATGTCACCATCAATATATCTTTGATGGTGTCAACTCGCTGTCCGCTGGGTAGATCCGATGCCATGAGCGATGCGATCCATCGAGCACCCAACCGGCGCCGCTACCGCGACGGCGTACGGGCCGCCCTGCCGCTGGGCCTGGCCGACCTCGCCTTCGGGACCTGGTTCGGCGTCCTCGTCCACACCGCCGGCATGGGCAACGTCGCCGCGGTGGTCATGTCGGCCACCACCTTCGCCGGCTCGGCCCAGTTCGCGGCCGCCTCCGTGCTGGGAGCCGGTGGCTCGGTGGTCGCCGCTGTGACCGCCGCGGTTATGCTGAACCTGCGCTACGGGCCGATCGGCCTGTCCGCCGCCCCCGCCCTGCCCCGCCCGCGCTGGCGCACCGCGCTCACCGCCCAGCTCGTCGTCGACGAGTCCTGGGCTATCGCGCAGCGAGAGCCCGGCCGCATCGACCACCACCTGCTGATCGGCTCCGGCCTGGCGCTGTACGCGTCGTGGGTGAGCGGCACGGCCGTCGGCATGCTCGCCGGCGGCCTCATCGCCGACCCCCAGCGCCTCGGTCTGGACGCGGCCGCCCCGGCCCTGTTCCTGGCCCTGCTCGCGCCGCAGCTCGGCTCCCAGTCCCGCCTGCTGGCCGCAGCCGGAGGCGCCGCCCTCGCGGTGGCCTTGCAGCCGGTGGCACCGGCGGGCGTGCCGATCATCGCCGCCAGCCTCGCCTGCCTGGCCAGCCTGGTCCGGGAGCGGCGATGACCGGCACGTGGGCGACCGTGATCCTGATCGGCCTGGCGACCTTCGCCATCAAGGCGGCCGGTCCGCTGCTGCTGGGCGGGCGCGAGCTCCCTCCCCGACTCCAGGGGATGCTCGACCACCTCCCACCCGCCCTGCTGGCCGCGCTGATCGTCACTCAGGCGCTCGGCGACGAGCGTCACCTCGCCCTCGACCTCCCGCGCCTGCTGGGATTGGCAGCGGCTGCTGTCGCGCTGGCCGTCCGCGCCCCGGTCCTGCTGGTCCTCGTCGCCGCGACGGGCACCACCGCGCTCGCCCGCCTGCTCCTGTGAGAAGGCCTGCTCCTGTGAGAAGGCCGGCCGGCTCTGTGCAGGCGGCCCGGCCGCGCTGCGACATGCTTATGCGCGGCCCGCTCGCAGCCCTGCGGATATGCCACGATATCCCCCGGCGGCGCTGGTCCGGCTGGCGCTGCTGGAGCTGACCGGCGCCGAACTGGCGCCGCCACCAACGCCGGTGGCCACGCTGTCAAGCGCGAATGTCCGGCACCCCGCTGCGGTCCAGGCCACCACGACGGTGCCCATTCGTGCTTGACAGCCCACACGGGACATGGCCAGCCTCCAGGTGAGACCCGTCGGACGGACCGTCAAATGGCAGCTGAAACCGGCCCATTACTGGCGAAGCTGTGGAAGCTCCGAACCTGCATCATCGCGGGTGGGTACAACGGTAAGGCTCCGATCCATGGTAAGGATGGGGGGTCACTCACCACGGGACACAATCTCACGGACACCGGTCATCCTGCACCGCAGGCCCCATCGCGAAAGGCGACGCCATGGGCCAGACCCGCAAGCTGTACCGCAGCCGAACCAATCGCAAACTGGCCGGCGTGTGTGGCGGCCTCGCCGAGTACTTCAACACCGACGCGACGCTGATACGGATCCTGTTCGTCGTGCTGACCGTGCTCGGCGGCGCCGGCCCACTGATCTACCTGGCGATGTGGATCATCGTCCCCGAGGAGTCGTAAGGCGCAGGGAGCATCGACGGCACGGTCGAGCGGTCTTGACCGGCCACGTCGGGAACCGCTGGCTCACAGCGCATCACTTCGCTCCTCTTGGGACGCAGTGAGCGGGAATCACTTTGGAGATCGTGGCGATCATTCCGGTTGCGCTGTGGGCCACATGCCGTGCGAGTCTGTGAGAGGGGAGAACATGGGCATCACGTTTCCTGGAGAGTCAGCCGAGTACCGGGCGGCGCGGGATCGGCTGCTGGAGCAGGAGATCGAGCTGCGCCGTGCCATGGAGGCGGTGGCCGTCGCCAGGCGAGGGTTGCCGCCCGGCGGGGCTGTGCCGGAGGACTACGTCTTCCAGGGGCAAGGGCCGGAGGGCGGGGCGACCGACGTGCGACTGTCTGAGTTGTTCGCGCCCGGCAAGGACTCGCTGGTGATCTACAGCATGATGTTTCCCCGTGACCCCGGCGACGAGCGGCCGGGCCCCAAAGACGGTCAAACCGCGCTCCTGCCCCTTGCGGAGGGTCCGTGCCCGTCGTGCACTGCGCTGCTCGATCAGCTCGACGGCGCGGCGGAGCACGTCTCCCAGCGGGTCAACCTCGCGGCCGTTGGGAAGGCGCCGCTGTCGCGGATCCTCGCCTTCGCCGAGGAGCGCGGCTGGCGCCGGCTGCGCCTCCTGTCTTCAGCCGCCAGCACCTACAACCGTGACTACTCCGGCGAGACTGCGGAAGGCAACCAGCGGCCAATGTTGAACGTGTTCTACCGCGACGGGGAGACGATCCGCCACTTCTGGGGCTCGGAGCTTCTCTACGCACCAACCGACCCCGGACAAGATCCCCGCCATGTCGGCACCATCGAGCCGCTCTGGAACTTGTACGACCTCACCCCTGCGGGGCGCGGAACCGACTGGGATGAGCAGCTGAACTACTGATGACCCGCACAGCGGCCTAACGCTCCCGGCAGGTCGGCCGTCCGTAACGTTACCGGGACGAAGGCTGGCCACACTGGCTCGGGCAGCAGGCACGGTCATATTGGCTGGCTGGTGATCTGGTGGTGGACCCTCTGCGGTATCCCAGGTGTCAGCCAGAACGGGCGGATTGCTGAGCGCTGGCTGGGGTGGTGGCGGGCCGGGCGGGCTCAGAGTCAGCCTCTTGATCTGACTCGAGCTCAACGGGTGCGGCCGCGTCAGGCTCAGCCGGCTCGCTTGACTCGGCTGGCGGATCAGGTTCCGGTCCAGTCTTCGCTGTCGCCTCCAAGTCGGAGTCGGCGTCGTCGCCGCCGGCGACATCCCGTACCAACGCGGCGTCCGACTCGTCCTCGGGGGGCCCGGCAAGGAGCGAGTCGAGGTCGGTCTGTACGCGGCTGAGATGCTGCATCGTCCGGTCATGGAGCGTCTGCAGCCGCTCGGTCTCGGCCTGCATGGCGCTGCACTCATCCCGGACCTTTTCCCACATGCGCTGGGTCGCCGACTGCGCTTCCTCGAGCATCGCCCTGGCGTCGTCTTCGGCTTGCACACGGATCTGGCTCGCCTGGTCATTGGCCTCGGCCAGGATCCTGTCGCGCTCGTTCCCGGCCTCGGTGAGCGTGCCACGCGCCGCAGCGTGCAGCCGTTCCGCCCGCTGCTTGGTCTCCTCGAACAGGTCGGCTGCCTGGCCCTCCGCATCCTCGACGATCGTCTCGCCACGGCGCCGGGCCTGTGCGACCAGCAGTTCCGCTGACCCGCTCGCCAACTCGAGCACCTTCATCGCTTCCGCGCCCAGATGCTCGAACGTGGGCGGCTCGTTGTTGGTGGCCGCCTGCTCGGCTTGGACAGCCCGGTCATGCTCGGCGGCAAGTCGCGAGACCATGCTCTGGAGGTAGGCGTTGACTCGCTGGCGGTCATAACCCCGGACCACGACCGGGAATTGTGGTGGGTCGATTCCGATTTCCTCGATGACCCCCGCCGTACCGTGCGGCTCGAACACCATCATGGAGTCTCCCTTGGAGAAACGGGCCCGAGGCCCCGACAGATCCCGTAGCACCACACCAGCTACCCGGGCAGTCACCGGCGAACAGCCCAGCGCACCATCAATCAGAGCGTCGTCCCCCCTGGCCGCGTTACATGGTCGCTCTGGTCGATGTGGCTGCCCAAGCTGTGGTGTGCTCGCCGCGGGCGACTGGCAGCCCATCGGCGGTCGCCTCGGCGAACACCCGCTCCAGCTCCTCCGCGTCGACCAGCTCGATCGTCAGGTACAGGTGGCCGCCCGGCGGCCAGCGCCGCAGCAGTTCGGCGACGAAGCGCCGATGGGTCGGGCCGATGTCGCTCTCATCCTGGTCGTAGGTCGGCGCGTACCGGGTGTCGAATCGCTCCTCGGTCATCCGGCGCCGCTCCCGCAGCCACGCTGTTCGGTCCACTGCGGTGCTCCTTGGGTGTCACGAGCAGCCCGATGATCAGCAATCGAGGTCACCCTCACCAGTCCATAGGGTCGCGCAAGCCTCGCATCTCGCCAAGGGGCGGTGAAGGCAACGCGCGGCGCTGTGACGACCCTCACGCGCGACCGCCGACCGAGACGCCATCCGTCGCGCGATCCTGTCGTTGCGCGCTGTTGAGCGATGGACTACGGCTTGTCCGATTTCACCGCCATAGGCGAGGGCTTGAGTCATAAATAGGCCTAGCGTTCTGGGTGCTCGGCCACTCGTTTTACGTAGCGGTGAGATGGAACGGGGATAGGCCCAGCGGCGCTTGCTGCGGGATAGTCAAAGACACCCTCGTCAGTCCATCCGTTCCGTTCGTAGAACCTGCGGGCTCGGGCATTGCCAGCAACGACCGCGAGCCATGCTCGCTCGTGGCCGTTCACCACGACGCGACGCTCCGCCTCGGCGAGCAGGACGGCTGCCACACCGGTCCCGCGGTGGTGTGCCGAAACATAGACCTGCTCGACCTCGTCATCGACCACCATCACGAACCCCGCTACTGCATCATCGACGATCGCAACCACCGTGTCGCTGACACGCTGTGAAGCTCGCAATACGAACGACTCCTGAGTCCGGGCCGCGATGAGATCGTCAGGAACGTTCCCAAGATGGCCGTCGCGCCATCCGTCGTACCAGATGTTCGCGACTGTCTTGGAGTCATCAAGGCGTGCGGGACGAAGCGCCACAGCCTGATCATCGGTTGACATCCGTTCAGTCTATCGACAAGGCCTGCCGCCGCCCCCAAGTGCAGAGCTGGAGCCCCTTGGGAGTCAGGTGTCCGGTGGTCGACGACGAGAGCGCAGGCGGCGTGGCTTCCGCGGACTCTCGGCCATTGCAGGCGTCATGGAGGTTGGCACTTATGATGGTCGGCACGACGGCCGCGAAGACGGCGTCGAGGCTCCTCGGGTCCTTGGAGTCGCGATCGCGGGAGAGGAATCATGAGGGAGAACATCGCCGAGTTCGTGACCGCGCCGGAGAAGACCGCCCTGCTGGTGATCGACATGCAGAACGACTTCGTCGTCCCCGGGGCCCCAGTAGCGGCGCCGGGCGCGCTCGACGTGGTGCCGGTGATCTCCGACCTGGCGCAGCGGGCACGGGCCAGGGGATTTCCCGTGATCTTCACTCAGGAGATGCACCGCGCCGACCACTCCGACTTCGGCATCGAGCTCGAGTTCGAGCCACCGCACTGTCTGGAGGGGACGGCGGGCCTCGATGTGGTCGAGGACCTCGCTCCACAGCCCGGAGACTACCTGGTCCGAAACAAGCGCCGCTACGACGCATTCCTCGGGACCGACCTGGACTTCGTGCTGCGGGGAGCGGGTGCGCAGAACCTCATCGTGACGGGGGTCTGCACCGACATCTGCGTGAGCTCGACGGTCCAGCACGCCCGCAATCTCGACTATCGGTGCTTCGTGGTGACCGACGGGGTCGCCGGGACCTCGCCCGAACGCCACGAGGCAGCGCTCGCGTGCATGGAGCATGTGTTCGCGCACGTGGGTAGGGCGAAGGAGATTGCGGAGCTGTTCGGTCTGTGAGGCATCAGCCAGCTGAGTCCTCGCCGATATCTTCGTTCCAGATCTCGGGATGCTCGTCGATGAACCGTTCCATGAGGTCCAGGCATGCAGCCGAGTCCACGACGACGATCTCGACGCCCGACTCCCTCAGCCAGTCGACCCCGCCCTGGAAGTGGCGGTCCTCTCCGACGACCACGCGGGGGATACGGAACTGGCGTATGAGGCCGCTGCAGTACCAGCAGGGGGCAAGCGTCGTGACCATGGTGGTCTGGCGGTAGCTCCGCTGCCTCCCCGCCCTGCGGAAGGCGTCGGTTTCGCCATGGATCGAGGGGTCGCCCTCCTGGACCCGCCGGTTGCGGCCGCGTCCCAGGAGGCGCTCGCCGGCCGCGAACAGGGCGCCGCCCACCGGCACGCCACCCTCGGCGAGCCCGATCCTGGCTTCTTCGATGGCGACCGCCAGCATGCGCTCGACCGCTCCGGTTGGGTCCCCCATGAGTCGCCTCCTCAGCCACCCTCGGGCAGATTGAGTATGCGTACCGCGTTGGCTCCGAGGATCCGCTCTTTCTCCCCTGCAGAGAGCATCGGGAGCGCCATCACCAGCTCGACCGTCCGGTCGAGGTCGTACCAGGGAAAGTCGGTGCCGAGCATGACCCGCTCCGGTCCGATCTCGCGGATCATCCGGGCCAGGTCCTCGTCCGTGGGCGCGTTCGGGGCCCCCAGCCACTCGATGATCTCGGAGAGGTCGAACGCCAACCCCGGGAACGCCCGGGCCAGGGCCAGCGTCTGGCGCCAGCTCCCCCCGCCCAGATGGGCCAGGACCACGTTGAGACCAGGATGCTGTGCGAGCACGCCGGCGAAGGCCCGCGGCTCGGCGAACGGCTCTCCACCCTTTGCCGACCCCGCATGGGACAGCACCACAAGGCCCAACTCCTCGCAGGCGCCGTACACGGGGTGCATGCGCGGATCGTTCGGCTCGAACCGCTGCGCCACCGGGTGCAGCTTGATGCCGCGGGCTCCCCGCTCCGCCATCTCCCGCAGATGCTCGACGTTCTGGTTGGGCGAAAGGGCCAAGGGATCCACCCCGACGTATGGGGTGAGCTGGGGAATCGGGTCGAGGGCGTCGACCAGCCACCGGTTGGCGGCGCGGAACCGCTCGGCCATGCTCGCTTCGATCTCGGCGATGGCCGCTGCCCGATCCTCGCGCGGGAGCTGCTCGTCCTCGGGCAGCAACGCGATGGCCTCGTCCCGAAAGAGGTCGACGCTCAGGAGGTTGACGACGACGCCGTGGTGGAATCCAGCGGTCTCCATGGCCGCGAGCGCGTCGTCGACCGTCCCGTTGTAGCGGCTGAAGGTGACACCGTCCTTTTCGCCGTACTCCCAGATCTCGTAGCCGGTCTTCCACCAGGCTCCGGATTCCGCGGACGGGTACAGGTGCATGTGGACGTCGACCTTGATCGGGTCGGTCACGGTGTCCTCCTCAGGCGCCTTCGGCGGCCCGTGCCGCGCCGGCGCGCAGCTCGGCGCGGGCGTCGCGCGAGTTCCGCCACCACGGCTGGTCGCAGATCCGGCCGAGGGACTCCACGACGATATGGGCGGCCAGGTAGGAGGTGAGTCCGGTGGGGACGTCCAGCAGCGGGTTGACCTCGACGAGGTCGAGGCCGATCACCTCCGTCCGTTCAGCGATCGCGGCGACCGCGTCCCGAAGCTCGGCGTAGCTCATGCCGTTCGGCTCCGCCGAGACGCAGCCCGGCGTGAGCGAGATGTCGAGGACATCGATGTCGATGCTGATGTAGCAGCGCGCTCCCTCCGGGACCCCCTCCAGGACCGACTCGACCGGCCGATCCCGGAATTCCTCCATGGTCACGACCCGGTTGCCGTCGCGCAGGGAGTCCTCGTGCATGACCCGCGTGTTGCGAATGCTGCGGATGCCGATCTGGTTGATGGACCGGACGTTCGGCATCAGGCGGATGTGCCGGAACGCGTGCTGGTTGGTGTACTCGAGGCCGTGGATGAACGGCATGTAGTCGATGTGCGCGTCGAAGTGGATGACGTGGAACGGCTGCTCCCGCTCGAACGCCCGGACCACCGGAAAGGTGATGGCGTGGTCGCCGCCAAGCGCCACCGGGATGGCGCCTCGCTCGATCACCCGCCGGGTGAGCTCCGTGATGTTGGCGAAGGTGCCGACCACGTTGGTGGGCAGCACGTCGGCGTCCCCGACGTCGGCGATCCGCCGCTCGACCATCTCGCGCTCGAGGAACTGCCTGCGGGTCTGCGGGTCGTAGTAGCCGCGCCCATCGGTGACGAACCGGAGCGAGTGCTCCCGAACGGAGCGGGCGCCGAACCTCGAGCCCGGCATGAAGGGCGACCCTTCGTCGGTCGGTGCGCCGAGGATCGCGATGTCGGCGTCGAGACGGGCCAGGTCGTCGCACACGGTCGCCCTGAGGAACGAGGGGATCCCGACGAACGGAAAATTCAACCGGCCGCCGCCGCCCTCACTCTGCTCCATCCACTGACCTCCTCCAGCCCGGACGATGCTGTCGGCTATGCTGACGTCCCGCCGCCCCGAGCGCGGCCATCACCTGGGGAATCCATGAACGATGCGTTCGTTGAGGTGCCGGCCCGCGACGCCAGGGCGGTCCGGGTGGGGCCCGGCGGGCGGTTCCGGGTGGTCGACGTCGAGGGCGGCCAGGTGGTGGACCTGTTCGCGTTCGTCGCCGACGACGTCGCGGAGTACGCCAGCGCCGAGCACACCAGGATTCACGTCAACCGGCTGTTCCCCCGGGTGGGCGAGTGCTTCGTGACCAATCGCCGCCGCCCCATCCTTCGGTTCGAGCAGGACGACTCGCCCGGCGTGCACGACATGCTGTGCGCGGCCTGCGATCCGATCCGCTACCGGCTCCTCGGCGTCGACGGATGGCACCCGTCCTGCCAGGAGAACCTCCAGCGGACGATGGCGGCGCTGGGCCACGCCACCATCGAGGTGCCCCAGCCAGTCAACCTGTTCATGGCCGTGCGGGTGGAAGCGGACGGCGCCTTCACCTGGAGCGCGGCGCCCACCAGGGCCGGAGACGGTGTCGTCATGCGCGCCGAGCTCGACTGCGTCGTCGTGGCGTCGGCCTGCCCGCAGGACCTCAACGAGATCAACCACTACCGGCCAACGCCCATCGGCATCGGGCTCCTCTCCAATTCCAGTCCCCTCAGCCCCCCGACACCACCATCGCCTTGACGCAGACCTTGTCACGGCTGGCCTGGATCGCCTTCTCAGTGTCTCCCACCGAGAAGGTGTGGGTCACCAGGTCCTCGAACGGGTAGATCTCCGCGTACCTCGACAGGAACGCCAGTGACGTGCCGATCTGCGCGTTGGGATAGGCGTACGACCCGAGGATGTCCACGTCCAGGTTCACGATGTCCTGCGGATTGAGCGCCATTGTGCCGTTGTCGGTGAAGTGGCCGAACTCGACCACCCGGCCGCCCTTGCGGACCAGCCGGAGCGATTCGGCGAACGCTGGGGGCAGGCCCACCACCTCGACCACCACGTCGGCGCCGAGCCCGTGCGTCATCGACCGCACCGCCTCGACCCTGTCTTCCACGTCCCGCAGCTCCTCGAGCGAGAGCACCTCGTCGAAGCCGAAGCGCCGGGCCATCGCCAGGCGCAACGGGATGCGGTCGATGCCGATGACCGGGCCGGCCCCCATGGCCCGGGCGGCCGCGCCGGTCATGATCCCGATGGGCCCGAGGCCCTGCACCACCACCGACTTCCCGAGGCCGACGCCCTCGCCCGCCCACGGCATCCCCGGCGCGAAGGCCCGCTCCAGCGCTCGCGTCCCGCAGGCGATGGGGTCGGCCAGCGCCGCCATCTTGAGGGTGACGTTGGCCGGCAGCTTGAACAGCCATGTCTGCGGGAGCAGGTACAGCAGATCGCTGTAGCCACCCCGAACGTGCGGCGGCTGGTCGGCCCCCAGCGTGATCCCGTAGATGTTGACGGCCTGGCACAGGTTCTGGCGCTGCGGGACGAACCGGCAGTAGTAGCAGGTCCCGCAGGCCAGGGTGGTGCCGACCGCCACGGCCTCGCCGGGGTGAAGCTCCTGACCGTACACGTCGCGCGCCGGGAAGTCCGGGCCCCACCCCTCCAGCACGCCGGAGAACTCGTGCCCCATGACGAGCGGCATGGGAACCGCCAGGTGCCCGCTGTACATGTGCGGGTCGGTCCCGCACACCCCGCAGTGGGTCGGCCGCAGCAGCGCCCCGTCGCGCGGCGGTGCTGACTCCGGGAAGCTGGAGACCTCGAGCGTGCCCGGAGCGGTCAGCACCGCCGCGCGGATCATTTTGGCCTCCTCGCCTCGAGCCGACCGCCGCCTACGAGCCGGCCACGGTCGGCGGCGCCACCATCGGCTCGGCCGGGACCGCCGCCCGGCCCCGCATCCCGACCAGGTAGACAGCCCCGGCGACGGCCATGCCGACCAGCCAGGAGAGGTCGGCCCCGGAGAGGAGGTGCTTGGAGACGAGGCCCTGCAGCGGCGTCACCAGTCCGAACTCGAACAGCCAGCCCGCCACCAGCCCGATCACGAAGGCCCCGATCCCGACCCAGTTCACGTCGCCGTAGGCGCTCCGATCCGGGTCGGCATAGAGCTGCGGAACGTCGATCTGCTGCTTCCTCAGCAGGTAGAAGTCGGCCAGGATCACGCCGGCCCACGGCGACATCCAGAGGATCAGCCCGACCATCCAGTTGTCGAAGCTCTGGGCGAACGAGGGCGCCCGCAGGAAATAGAGGGTCACCCCGTAGCCGACCACCCCGGCGAGGATCCCGAGGGCGAACCGGGAGGCGCGGATGCCGCCGCTGACGGCCGCCAGCGCCGAGGAATAGACGTTGAGGATGTTGGTGGCCACGGGGCCGTGGAGCACCATGAGCATCACCAGCACCGCGACGACGCCCCCGAACACCGACGAGACCAGTCTCGCGGGATCGGTGGACTGGCTGACGCTGGCGATCGACGCGCCGAGGATCGCCAGCCACACGGTCGGAACGAACATCCCGAAATAGCTGTACCAGAACACCGTCCTCGACGGGATGCTCTTGGGCACGAAGCGCGAGTAGTCCGATGCCCAGGTCACCCAGGAGATCCCCCAGCCGACGCCGATGGCGGTGATCAGCCCGGTGATGCTGGAGAAATGCGCCGCCCCGGTGAGCTTGGTCGCCAGGTGCCAGTTGACGACCCCCGGTCGCGACCAGGCCAGGACGCTCATCAGGGCCATGATCGCCAGCGTGAACGGGACGGTGTATTTCTCGAACGTCCGGATCAGGTAGAAGCCGTACACGCCAATTGCGACCTGGATGATCATGATCGCGGTCACGACGATGAACTTGACCGTGAAGGTGTCCTTGACGCCGAAGTGACCGAGGATCGCCACCGCCAGGACCACCGGGAAATACGTATTGATCCCGATCCAGGCCATGGTCATGAGGAACTGCATCCATGCCGACAGGTAGCCGCCCCGCCGGCCGAACGCCGAGCGGGAGAGGACCATCTGGTTGACGCCCGTCTTGTGGCCCATCACCGTCATCGCCGCGAAGATCGCGCAGCCGATGAGATTGCCGATGACCACGATCAGGATGGTCTCGACCAGACCGAGACCGAGGACGATCCCGAGCGCCCCGAGGACCCAGTTGATCGGCGCGATGTTGGCTCCCGCCCAGATCCACATCTGCTGCGGGCCGGTGGAGTCCTTGTCCCGCTCCGGGATCGGCTCGATGCTGTGCGCGTCGAGCCGCACTTCCGAGGTGATCGCTTCTGCCATGTCCCCTCCGAATGCCCCCCGGTCCCAAATTGGCCGGGCCTACCCGATCGGATTGGTTGGGAGCGTCCGGGTGCGTTCACGGCGCGGACGCCCGCTCAAATGGAGGCTCGTGCAGAACTCGCTCGCACACCTTTCCCTCGCGCCGCGGGGTGCTTTCCCTCCCGGGTAGCTAAAGGCCTGTCATCCGGCCAGTGCAAGGGGCACGGTTTGCAATCCTCCACCAATGTTCGGCCATGGAATTGTCAATGGTTGTAGGTGGCCGCCGACTGGCTCGGCGCGGGCTGCTGGCAGGGATCGGCGTTCAGGCGCGCCGCCCACGCGAGGTCGACCGGGCGCGGTTTCGCGTCGGACGCGTCCAGGTCCAGGAGGTCGTGGGGGTTGCGGCTGATCATGGTGACGACGTCCGCCTCGCTCACACCCTTCTCGAACACGGTCTGGGCGAAGACACGCAGGGCCTCCGATGGCATCGGGTTGTGCCGCTGGCCCGTGTCGGACACGAGCAGGCAGCGTGAGGCGCCGACCCGCCTGACCGCCGCGACGATCTTCTCGGGGGCGGCGTACTGCCAGGCGGGCGAGATGGTGCAGTAACCGAACTCGGGCATGGCGCCGAGGCGGGCGACCTCCTCGACGGTGTCGAGGTCGAGGTTGGGGACCTTGAAGAACGGGTGGGTGACGACGATCTTCTCGACGCCGGCGTCGCGCGCCTCCTTGACCAGCGCGACGATCTCGGCTGGCGAGAGGTGACAGGTGCCGAGGATCGCCTGATGCTCGGCGACCAGCGCGAGCACCTCCTTGACCACCGGCTTGAGCCTGCCGTCGGCCCCGGTGACCCAGATGCCCTCGGCCTGGACGCGGCCGCCCCCCTGCGCGTCGTAGCCGCCGGTGCCGCCATGGACCTGCGCGTGGTACCCGGCGTCGACCGTCGGCATCCAGACCTCCTTGCCGCCCAGCCGCAGCGCCGCCTCGACCGCGGCTGGATTGATGCCGCCGACGTAGGAATTGAGCACTACGCCGCCGAACACGCGGATGCCGGGAACGATCCGCTGGACCAGGTAGGCGCGGGACACGGTGCTCTCGTGGTGGCACTTGAGCACCAGCGCGGCAAGGCCCGCGTCCCGTGCCGCGACGGCGATGTCGATGTCGTCGGCGAGCCGCGGGAAGAGGTCGGGGTAGGGGTGGCAATGCAGGTCGATTGCGCCGTCGAGGCTGATCAACAGTCCCCCATACGGATGTGTGGCCATGTCGGCTCCCATCGTGAAGGCGCGGTTGGGCGCGGAGCGGATGGACGATCAGTCCTCGGCGACGATCCACCGGTAGGCGTCGGGGTCGGTGGCGCCCTCCGTGCACAGCAGCAGGACACGGGCGTCCGCCCTCAGTCCGATTGCGCGGCGCACCTCCTCGGCATCCCGTCCCGTGGTCACCTCGGCGAGGCCGGCCAGCGACGCGGCGCCGGTCTCGCCGGCGACGATGCCGACCGCCGCCAGATCGCGCATCGCCTGGCGCGCTCGCTCGTCGGCGACCGCCACCACCGCGTCCAGGCCGGATCGCAGGAATGGCCACGCGACCAGCGAGGGCGTGCCGCAGTTGAGCCCGGCCATGATCGAGTGGTGGGGGCCGGGGACGGTGACGATCCGGCCCGCCAGCAGCGAGCGCAGCACGCAGGCGGCCGCCAGCGGCTCGACGCCGATCAGGCGCGGGCGGCGCTCCAGCCCCCGGCGCCGGTAGTGCCGCACGGCGGCCGCCGCAAGCGCGCCCACGCCAACCGGGACCACGACCGCATCGGGCCCGTCCGCGCCGAGCGCGGCGAGCTGGTCGTCGACCTCCCAGAAGATGGTGGCGTACCCCTCGACGACCCAGGCGGGGATCTGCTCGTAGCCTGGCCAGGCAACGTCCGCGATCACCAGGCGCCGCTCCCCGGCCGTCGCGGCGGCGGCCGAGACCGCGGCGTCGTAGTCGCCGTCGACCACCGTGACCCGGGCGCCCTCGCCCTCGATGGCGGCGATCCGCGCACCCGCCGTGCCCTTTGGCACGTAGATCTCCGCGCCGGCGCCGAGCAGGGTGGCCATGCGCGCGACGGCGCGGCCGTGGTTGCCGTCGGTGGCGGCCGCCAGGGTCAGCGGACCGAGCGGCTCCAGGATCCGGCGGAGCTCGTCGAGGCTGGCCCACGGCTCCGGGTCGCGGCCGAGCCGTTCGACCACCGCCCGGTAGGCGGCCCAGCTCGCACCGAGCATCTTGAACGCCGGCAGCCCCAGCCTCCAGGACTCGTCCTTGACCCACACCCGGGCGACGCCGTTGGCTCGCGCGAGCGCCGGTGCCTCGACCAGCGGCGTGACCGCGTAGCCTGGCAGCCGCTGGTGGAGCGCGAGCGGGGCCCGCGGCGGCGCGGTGACGGCCCCCGAGCGTGCGGCCGGGTTGACGAGCACCTCGCGTCCCGTGAGCCCGGGGGCGGCGTTCACCGGGCGTCGTCCGCTTTCCACCGGGGGGGGCTACCGCTCGGCCGTGCTTGGTCCCCCTGACACCCTGGCCGGGGGCCTCGCTCTTGACCCCCCCGGATCCCCCCGGCGAGGTCGATCGCGTCCAGCAGCCGTTCCGGGGTGATCGGGAGACGGGTGACCCGGACGCCGGTGGCCGCGGCCACGGCGTTGGCGATGGTCGCGGCGGGGTTGCCGATCGGCGGCTCGCCGATCCCCCGCGCGCCGAACGGGCCCTTGCCCTCACCGCTGGAGACGATGATCGCCCGCACGTCGGGCAGGTCGGCGGAGTAGGGGAGGAGGTAGTCGGCGAGCAGGGTGGAGGAGGGCTGGCCGTCGCGGGTGACGATCTCCTCGCCGAGGGCGTAGCCGAGACCCTGGTAGGCGCCGCCCTGAATCTGCCCCTCCACGCGCAGCGGGTTGATCGCCCGCCCGACGTCATGGGCGGCGGCGTACTCGAGCACCCGGACCTGCCCGGTCTCCATGTCGACCTCGACGTCGGCGGCGTGCGCCCCGAAGGTGTAGTCGGGGAAGCTGGCGCCCTGACCGGCGGCCGGGTCGAAGCTGCCGGTCTCCGCATGCCAGGTGACGAGGTGCGAGCAGGAGACCCCGCGGCGGCGGCAGGCGGCAACCAGCTCGGCCAGGCGAAGGCCCTTGCCGTCGCCGGTGCCGTGCTCCCGCACCATCCCGTCCTCGAAGACCAGCTGATCGGGGTCGGCGCCGAGCAGCTCCGCGGCGACCGGCAGGAGTCCGGCGCGCAGCTCGCGGGCTGCCGCGAGCGCCGCGTTGCCGGACATGTAGAGCTGGCGGGTGGCGAAGGTCCCGCCGGCCGGCGGGGTGAGCGAGGAATCGCCGATGTGGACGCCGATTTCCTTCAGCGGGACCCCCAGCACCTCGGAGGCGATCTGCGCGAGCGAGGCGGCCTGGCCCCCGCCGAGGTCGGTGACGCCGCTGCGCAGCAGCAGGCTGCCGTCCGCCTCCAGGCTGATCCAGCAGGAGGCCTGGTCGTGAAACCAGACGGTGCGGCCGTAGGGCTGCATGTTGGCGGCGACACCGCGGCCGACCCGCCGGCCCGGCCCGCTCGGCCGTGGCGGCTCGCCCAGCGCCTCCAGCGCCCGCCGGAGGCACTCGCCGGAGGCCACGGCGGTGTCGAGCCGCTCGCCGGTCGGGATCGTGTCGCCCTTGGCGAGGAAGTTGCGCTCGCGCACCGCCTGCGCGGAGAGCTCCAGGGCGGCGGCGACCCGGTCCATCTGCTGCTCGTACCCGAAGGTCACCTGCATGGCGCCGAAGCCGCGGAAGGCGCTGGTCGGGACGTTGTTGGTGAACACCGCGCGGGCCCGGTGACGCACGTTCGGCACGCGGTACGGGCCCGATGCGAGCGCACAGGCGGCGAACAGCACCCGCGCGCTCAGGTAGGGGTAGGCGCCGGCGTCGCCGACGATGTCGACGGTCTGGGCCACGATGGTGCCGTCGCGCCGCACGCCGGTCCGGTAGCGCATGGTGAACGGGTGGCGCTTGGTGCTCGCCATGATCGAGTCCTGGCGGTCCCACACCATCCTGACCGGCCGGCGGGTGCGCCAGACCAGCACGGCGAGGTAGGGCTCGACCGTCATGTCCTCCTTACCGCCGAACCCGCCGCCCATGTAGGTGCTGATCACCCGGACCCTGCTCTCCGGCAGGTCGAGGATGGCGGCGATGGTGCTGGCGTGCTCGATGACCTGCGTGGCGACGCGTAGGGTGACGACCCCGGAGGTGTCGACCCAGCCGACGCCCGCCTCCGGCTCGAGGTAGGCGTGCTCGACGCGCTGCGTGCGGTACTCACCCTCGACCACCAGGTCGGCGGCCTGGAGCCCAGCCTCCACGTCGCCGCGGGCGATGGTCCAGGTCACCAGGACGTTGCCCTCGTCGTGCACCAGCGGCGCGTCGGGCTCCAGGGCCCGCTCGGCGTCGAAGACTCCCGGCAGGTCCTGGTAGTCCACCTCGATCAGCTCGGCCGCCTCCTCGGCGGCCTGGGGGGTGACGGCGGCGACCAGCGCGACCGGCTCTCCCAGGTAACGCACCCGGTCGTGGGCGAGCACGGGCATGGCGACGGCCAGCTCCTCCAGGCCCCCGCTGGCGCGCTCCATCACCTGGTTCCATGGCACGTCCGCGGCCGTGAGCACGGCCACCACGCCCGGCACGGCCCGCGCGGCGGACACGTCGATGGCGGTGATCCTGGCGCACGGCACCTGCGCCCGCACGACCTTGCCGTGCAGCATGCCAGGGAGCTGCCAGTCGGCCGCATACAGCAGCGAGCCCTCGACCTTGTCCACGAAGTCGTGATGCGTCGGGCTCTGCCCGACGATCCGGAGGGTCTCGTGGCGGTCGGGAGCGCTGGTCTCAGGCATCGGCCCTCCCAGCGACCTCGTCGGCGTACTCCTCGACAGCGTCGACGATCTTGCTGTAGCCGGTGCAGCGGCACAGGTTGCCGATCAGCTCGCGACGGATCCGTTCGCGGCTCGGCCGCTGCTCGTGCCGCAGCAGCGCATAGGCCGCCAACAGCATCCCCGGCGTGCAGAAGCCGCACTGCGCCGCGCCGTTGCGCAGGAAGCTCGCCTGCAGCGGGTGTGGCTCTCCGCCGTCGGCCAGGCCGCGGGCGGTCAACAGCGAGCACCCGTCGGCCTGCACCGCCAGCAGCAGGCAGGCGCTGACGGCTTCATCGTCGAGCAGGACGGTGCAGGTCCCGCACACGCCCTCGCCGCAGCCGTAGCGGACCTCGTGGTGGCCGAGGGTGTCCCTGAGCACCTCCAGGAGGGACTCGTGCGGGAACACCCAGGCGTCCCGCCGCGCGCCGTTGACCGTGAAGGTGACCTGTTGCCTGCCGGCGTCGCTCATGGATCGAGCCCCTGGTTCGCGTGTGCGCGTTCGACCGCCTCGGCGAGCGCGCGCCGGCCGAGGACGGCGGCCATGCGCCGGCGGTACGCGCCGGAGGCGTGCACGTCGGCCTCGGGGTCGAGCATGCCGGCGACTCGGCCCGCCACCCGCTCCAGCAGCGCCTCCTCCGGAGCCGCACCGAGCAGGTCGGCGAGCGGCTCCGCTGGGACCAGCCAGGGACGATCGGCCACGCCGCCGATGGCGACCGAGGCGGCAGCCACCGCCCCGGCGGCGTCAAGCTCGACCAGCGCGGCCACGCCGACCACCATCCAGTCGGAGCTGCGACGCGTCAGTTCCAGGAACGACCAGCCGCTGCGTGCGGGCTGGGTCGGCACGCGCACCTCGGTGATGACCTCGTCGGGCTCGAGCGCGGTGGTCAGGTACGACACCAGCAGGTCACGGACCGCCAGGTCGCGGGCGCCGTCCTGGCCCTGCACGGTGACCTCGGCGCCCAGGGCGACCGCCACGCAGGGCAGCTCGCCGCCCGGGTCGGCGTGCGCGAGGCTGCCGCCGATCGTCCCGCGCGTCCGGCTGCGCGGGTTGCCGACGAACGCGGTCGCCGCCGCCAGGATCGGGCAGCGCCGCCGCACCACCTCGGCCTGCTCGAGGGCGCGGTGCCGCGTCAGCGCCGGCAGGCGCAGGTGCCCGCCGGCGTCCTCGATCGGGCCGGCGCCGATCGGGTTGATGTCGATCAGCCAGTCGGGCCGGGCGACCCGCAGGTTCAGCATCGGGACGAGGCTCTGCCCGCCGGCGATGACCTTGGCCTCCTCGCCGCGCTCGCGCAGCGCCCGCACGGCCTCGTCGAAGGAGCTGACGCGCTCGTACCGGAAGGGAGCCGCGACCATCGTGTCAACCGCCCTGGCGGGCAGGCGCCGCGTCCAGCAACGCGAGCACCGCTGCGATGGCCGCCTGGTTGCTGGTGATCACCGGCAGGCCGAGCCGCCGCTCCAGCTCCGGCAGGGCCCTCATGGCCGGGAAGTTGGTGCACGACACGAACGCCAGATCGATGGCGAGCCCGCGCAGCGTGCGCCCGGCGAAGTCGAGGATCTCCTCCACCTGCACCGCGGCGATCTCGAAGTTGTCGGAGATCCCCAGGCCGGCGATCCCGGCGACCTCGACGCCGTCGGCCTCGACGCTCTCCTTGATGCGCTGATTGAGCGCGTCCACGTAGGGCGTGACCACGCCGACCCGTCGCGCGCCGCTGGCCGCGATCGCCCGCCTGACCGAGGCGATCACGCTGACCGTGGGCACGCCGGACAGGTCGCTGATGCGCCGGCACAGCTCGGCGTCGTAGCCGTTGCCACGCAACGCCCCCGCGCTGGTGCAGCCGAAGACGATCAGGTCGGGCCGCGCGGTGGCCAGGTCGCGCGCGGCCGGGAGCACGTGCTCGTCGAGCATGCGGTGCTCACCCTGGGGGGTGGTGTCCTCCAGGTACATGCGCGCCGTGTGCAGCGTGGCGCCCGACGGCAGCGCCCGCCAGAGGTCGGGCTCCATCACAGTGTTCGAGGACGGGACGAGCAGCCCGACCCTCCGGCTGGTCTCCATGGTTCCCACGAGTCGCCTCTCAATCTCCTCCAGCGGCCCCGCTGTCGAGCTCCCGCAGGATCCGCAGCTCCTCGGTGGCCGGCGGCCGCAGCTCGCCCACCTCGGGGTGGACCGGCAGCTCGAACCCCGTATGCGCGCGGACGTCCTCGACGCTGACGCCGGGCTGCAGGGCGCGGAGGCGCATCCGCTTGCTCTGGGGCTCGAAGTCGAGCAGTGCCAGGTCGGTGACGACCGTGCTCGGCCCCCGGGAGATCAGCCCCGCCTTCTCGCGGGCGTCACCGCCGCCGAGGTGGCCCGGGCTGGTCACGAAGTCCACCCGCTCGACGAAGCGGCGCGATTGGTGGGCGGTGACCACCAGCACCTCGTTGCAGAGCGAGGCGATGTCGTTGGCTCCGCCGGTTCCGGGCAGGCGCACGCGCGGGCGCTCGACCGGCCCGATCACGCTGGTGTTGATGTTGCCGTGCATGTCGATCTGGGCGGCCCCGAGAAAGCCGTAGTGGAGGAACCCCCGCTGCGCCAGCAGGAAGACGTCGGCGATGGCGGTGAGCATGGCGGCGTGGCGCGCGGCCCGCATCTCGTTGGTGGAGATCGGCAGTTTGCCCGCAAGCATACTCGGGCCGATGATGCCGCCCTCGAGCACGATGGTGAGGTCGGGCGCCTGTCGCCGCTTGGCCAGCACCGAGGCCAGCAGTGGCACGCCGACCCCGGCGAACACCACCCGGTGGTCCCGCAGCAGGCGGCTGGCCGACACCGTCATCAGTTCCTGCGCTGTCCAGCTCACCGCGCCATCAGCTCCCTGGCACGCGCCTGCTGGCCTTCGAGCCGCGCCATGCCGAAGCTGGCCAGGAACCCGGCGAAATCCGGCTGCCGATGGACATGCCGGTCGAGGTACGCGGAGACCGCGCTCAGGCCGTCCTGCCTGATTGCGGCGACGTACTCGTCGAAGTGCGCGAAGTCCGCTTCGTAGCGGCCGTAGCACTCATGCGGGAAGGCGCCCATCGGCGCCTCGACCACCGCGTCCACCAGGAAGTGCGGGATGACGGTCGCGTCCGGCCGCTCCATGATGCGCTCGGGCTCGACCAGCTCCTCGGTGCTCACGATCACCGTGCGCGCCGAGGCCGCCATGTCCGCGTCCATGTGCGTGTAGCCATCGATCTGGGCATTGCCGAAGCGGTCGGCGCGTTGCACGTGGACCAGGGCGACGTCCGGGTTGAGTGCGGGGACCAGCAGCACCTTCTCCCCGGTGAAGGGGCAGGTGAGCTCGTGGGTGTCGACCAGCCGGACGAGGTCGGAGCCGAGCATCGAGAAGGTCGGCAGGAACGGCACGCCCATGGCGCCCGCCTTGTAGCGCAGCCCCAGCGCCAGATGGCTCCACTCCTCGTAGGTCGCCCGGCCGTCCTCCACCAGCTCACGCACGACCCGCGAGATGCCCCACGGGAGGCCGATTCCGACCCAGCTCGTCACGATCCCGCGGGCCGCGCCCGCGACCAGGAACAGCTCCGCCTCGTAGCAGGTGAGCGGGCGGGACAGCGTGAGGCCGGCGCGACCCTGGCGCAGCAGCTCGAACAACAGCGCCATGGGCGTGCGGGAATACAGCGTGCCGCCGATCGCGAGGTGGTCGCCGTCGCCGACCAACCGCATGGCGGCCTCGACCGGCGCCAGCTTGTCGGCCACTGGGCGCAGCTTGCCCCCCAGCTCCTCCCGGAGCTGCCTCGCGGGGACGGCACCCATTCAGGCCCGCTCCCCCGCCAGGCGGCGCGGCTCCAGCACCGGCAGGACTTCCGCGGCGATTCGCTCGACCTGGTCGAGCGAATAGTCGCACGGCACCAGCACGACATGCTGCGTGCCGGCGGCGAAGTGCTCGGCGAGCTGCTCCGCGCACTGCTGCGGTGTGCCACGGATGGCGCTGTCAGGCGTGGACTCGCTCCAGGCGGGGACGTCGAAGTACTCGGCGACGAACGCCCGCACGCGCCGGTCGGCGTCCTCGAACGAGGACGACACGCAGATCGGCACCTGGGCGACGCTGGTGAGCGAGTCCGGGTCGCGGCCCGCCTCGGCGGCATAGTCGCGGATCCTCCCCCACGCCGACCGGAAGCTCCGTGGGGTGTAGAAGTACGTCAGCCAGCCGTCGCTCATGGTCGCCACCCGGCGCAGCACCCGGTCGACGTAGCCGCCGATGAGCACCCGCGGGCGCGGGCGGCTCGCCGGCGGCGGCTGCATCGCCACCCGACGCAGATCCAGCTCGCCATAGACGGCCGTCACCTCCGGTTCCCGCCAGAGCCGGTCGACGATCTCCAGGTTCCGCTCGAACAGCCGGCCACGCTCCCGGAAGGGGACGCCGCAGGCCTGGAACTCCCGCTCGTACCAGCCCGCGGCCACGCCGAGCTCCAGCCGTCCCCCGGATATGAGATCCACCGTGGCGGCCACCTTGGCCAGCACCACCGGGTTGCGCAGCGGCAGCACCAGCACGCCGGTGCCCAGCGTCACCGTGGAGGTCCGGGTCGCCAGCGCGGCCAGGGTCGACATCGACTCGAGGAACGGGAACGGCCGCCGGCCGCCCAGGAACAGGTGGTCCCACACCCACAGCGAGCCGAAGCCGAGCCGCTCCGAGGCGCTCGCGTAGTCGAGGATCCGGTCGATGCTCGGACGCTTGCTCGCCGGGGTGAAGTTCTCGACCGCCAGGCCGAACGCAGCAGGCATGTGGATGCTTCTCCCCCTGAAGATTGCGCAAATGCAATTGCCAGGCGTCGCCGCCTGACAAAATTGCGGTCGCAGTGGCGAGCCCCAGTAGAACGATCGTAGGCGGGCCGCCCGAGCGGAGGCACTGGCAGAGATCGCCGAAGCTCGGCGTCTGGGCTTGTCGGCTGTTGCCATGCCAGACCGCCGTTCGTCGCATTCGCGTCCATCGTCGCGCCAAGCCCGAACGGGGTGGAGGGGGGCGGCCGCGGGCGTGTTGCGGGCGTGTTATGGTGAAAATCCAGAGCAAACCCATGCCAGCGCGTTGGCGGTACCCCAGGAATTGTCTGGAGGCTACAGCTGACCGGTCCCAGCGACACCGGCCGACCCGCCCCCCTGAACCGCTCCCAGGTCACTGTGGGAGCCCTGCCGCGCGGGCCGTCGATCGGCGAGTTGTTGCGGCTGCCCACCCTCGAGTCCGCGGGGGTCGTGGCGGGCCGCTCCGGCCTGCACCGGGTCGTGCAGCGCCTGAACGTGATGACCGTTCCCGACATCCTCCCATGGGTGAAGGAGAACGAGTTCCTGCTGGCGACCGGGTACCCGCTGCCGCGCTCTGCCGCCGAGCTCGCGGAGCTGGTCGTGGCCCTGGACGCCCGCGGCCTGGCCGCGCTCGGCGTGAAGCTCGGCAAGTACATCGAGGTGCTTCCGCAAGCGATGCTGCGGCGCGCCGACCAGCTCGACTTTCCCATCATCGACATCCCGCAGCAGGTCGGCTTCGACGACATCCTCAGCCAGGCCCTCACCGACATCATCAACCGCCAGTCGGCGGTCCTGGCGCGCGCCGAGGAGATCCATCGGGTATTCATGCAGATCGTCCTGCACGGTGGCGGGCTTCCGGAGATCACCGACAAGCTCTCCCAGCTCATCGAGGGCACCGTGGTGGTCCTGGACGACGAGGACCGCGTGCTGGCGGCCTCGCGCCTGGACGAGGTCTCCGATTCGCTCGCCGCGGCCGGCCTGCTCGCTGAGGGCGGCCGGATCGTCGTGGGCGACCCCGTCGTCCCGCGAACCCGCGTGCAGGCGACCAGGGGCGTGCGCTGGGCGGTCGCGCCGGTCCTGGCCGGCTCGATGCGCCACGGCCGCATCCTCGCGGTCCAGGGCGAGCGGCCCCTCCAGGACGACGTGCTGATCGCTCTGGAGCGCGCCGCCACCGTGGTCGCGCTGGACGCCACCAAGAAGCTGGCGGTCACGGCGGTGGAGCGGAAGTTCCGCTCGGACTTCCTCCACGAGCTGCTCAGCGGCAGGGCGCGGAACCAGCAGGAGGTCCTGAGCCGCTCCAGGTCGCTGGGATGGGACCTGGAGCGGCCGCTGATCGTGGTGGTCGCCGAGCTCGAGCTCGAACCCCTCCCCGACAGCGAGCACTCGGACCTTCAGGAGCAGCAGCTGCGCGCCCGCCTCACCGACGCCTGGACGTCCGCGGTGCGCGGCTGTGACCCCGGCGCCGCCGTCGCGGGGTTCGCCAGTGAGTTCGTGGCGATCGTCGGCGTGCCGCGGGACCGCGACCCCGCCGAGGCGGCGGTGTCGCTGGCCAACACGATCGCGACCGGCCTGGCGCAGCGCAGCCGCCACCCCCTCTCCTTTGGCGTGAGCCGTCCGGTCGCCACGCCGACCGAGCTCGCCACCGCCTACGAGCAGGCGACCAAGGCGATGCAGATCGGCCGGCGCATCCACGGCCCCGGCGCCGTCACCCGATTCGACAGCCTGGGCGTGTACCGGCTGCTCAGCCTGATCGACGACGCCGAAGAACTGCGCTCCTTCGCATACGAGAGCCTCGGGCCGTTGCTGGCGCTGGACCGCCCCGAGCGGGACGACCTGCTCCAGACCCTCGAGGCGCTGGTGGAGTGCAACCTCAATGTCGCCAGAGCGGCACGGCGACTGTACTTCCACTACAACACCCTCAGATACCGCATCATCAAGCTCGAGCGGCTGCTCGGCCCCTTCACCACCAACCCGAACCTGTGCCTCCAGATCGAGTTGGCCCTGCAGATCATCCACATCCGCGAGATGCTCCAGGACATGCCCGACCAGCTTCGGGGGCCTGGCGGACGATGAGTGCAAGGCACCGCCGACCGCTGCGGCCACCTCGGAGGCCCGGAGCCTCACCGCTGTCCCTCCACGGCCGCCAAGAGCACCCGCTTGAGCGCCTCGACGCCGAGCCGGTGCTCGCTGCCGGCGGCGACCCGCACGAACGGGAGGCCGTGCGCATTGCCCGAAGCGGTGAGGTAGACCCGGGTGGCGTCGAAGCCGAAGCTGGTTCCCTCCACCAGCGGGACCCGGCGGCGCCGGGCTTCGTACAAGATCGCCTTGACCAGCTGGGCTCGAAGCTCGTGGGTGTCGACCTCCGGAGTGAGGCCGAAGGTACCGCCCTGGAAGCTGAGTGTGCGGGCGGCCGGGAACGACGGATGTCCGGGCAGGCCAGGGTGGTCCACTCGGACCGGAAGGCCGCGACGGTCGTGCCGCTCGGCCAGGAAGGCCGCCAGCTCACGGGCGTTGCGGCCCAGCCGGGCCAGCCGCGCCTGGAGCAGCGGCCGGTTGGGCTCCGGGATCTGGTGGGCGGCGAGATCGGTCAGGTTCGTGCCGAGGTGCTCGCGGCACTCGTCGAGCCGGTCGGCGAGCGTCCGCGGCGCAATGATCATCCCCGCCGCGGTTCGGTCCAGGCCGAGCTGCGCGTACTTGGTGACGCTCTCGAACACGACCAGTTCGACGCCGATGGCGCGGGGTGCCAGCGCGAGCGGCTGGAAGGTGGCGGATCGCCCGGTGTTGTCGATGACCAGGCGGACCGGCCGGTCTGACCTTGCCAGGCGGGAGATCACACAGGGCAGGTCGGGCAGGGCGAGCCCGGCGGCGTTGCAGAGCGAGTCGAGAAAGACCAGCCCTGGCCGGTGCTCGTCGATCGCGCGCAGCAGCCGTTTCGTGTCGGTCTCCTCGACCAGCAGGGCTCGCGCACCGAGCGGGCTGCGGGCGATGACTCACGGCATTCGTGATAGGTCGAGGCGCCCACCAGCACCGGGCGCTGCGGACCGGGCTCCATGAGCAGGCACCCAAGGATAGTGGTGAACGCGGCCATGCCTGAGCTGGTCGCGACCGCTCGCACGTCGTGGCCGTGGGGATTGTCGACGTACTCGCGCAGCCAGGCTTCCTCCAGTTCCCGGCGTCGGGTGGCGGTCACGCTTGTACTCGTCGTGATAGGCGTGGACTCGGCCCGTGTGCCGACCAGCCGCCGACCGCACGGCATGGCTGATCGACGGGGAATGCCAGTCGGTGGCCACGATCAGCGCGGCGGCAAGCGTCTGGCGGGCTCGGAGCCGGTCGGCGTGCTTCTGGGTGGTGAGGCGGCGAAGGAGCGCCGCCGACGGTGCCCGGGTGGCTTCCCGCCGCAGCTGCTCCAAGCTGCGAAGTTGCGCACCGTAGTGGTCCATCTCGGCGCGCACGGTTCGCGCGATCTCGCGCCGCGTGGCGCGTTGCACGTGGGGGCCTGCGCGGTCGAGTTCGACGAGGCTGCAAGCCAGCCGCGCTCTGGCGGACGTGCCGATGGCGGCGAGCTCCGCAAAGTCGGCTTGCAGATCCTCCAGCGAGGCCGCCCGGAGCGCATCGAGCCTCATGTGGCTCATCCCGTCGGGGCCTGTAGGTACTCGAAGTGGCTGGGGTCTGGGATCAGCCAGTGGCCACCCCAGGTGAAGCCCCATCGCTGCATGACCTCGACCAGCCGGGGGTCTTGGGCGGACTCCAGGCCAGTGGGGTTGCCGCGCGTGTTCAGGTCGACTGCCGCGCCCCAGGCGTGGCGGGAGATGCCGCCGCCCACCCGGATCATGCGGGGGTTCCAGCAGCCGCCGAAGGCCGTCGCATCGACCAGCCCCGCGAGGTTGCGTTGCTCGAGTTCGTTCAGCGCGTCGCGGAGTGCGCGCATGAGGGTGCGATGGCAGCGGACCTGGCCCAGGATCGGCATTCTGGCCGTGACGATGTTGGCGGCCTCCCAGGCCGGGTCCTCGGTGAAGGCGCGCCCTGGGCCAGGCTCGTAGGCGAACTCGCCGAAGCGCTCTTTCACCAGCGCCTGGGGCAGGACGGCATCGCCGTTGCGGAAGAAGGGGGTCTCGCCGGGGCCGCGGAATCGGACCGCCAGTCCGGCCGGGAGTCGCTGCCGGATGGCGGCCTCGACCTTGGCCCGCTCGGTTCGATAGGCGACCAGCAGGTAGCGGTCGGTGTGGACCCCGACCGCGGCGCCGCCGGCGCTGGTGAGGGCGAGCTCCGCCCCTCCGACCAGCGAGTCGTCGACCACGCCGGCAACGGTCAGCCATCGACTCCCGATGAGCAGTCGGCCGCCCGGTCCGAGCCGCCGCAGGCGGGCGGAGGTCGCCCCGAGCAGCACCTCGCGACGGCCGAGGTGGCGGAAGGCGGCTCTGGCCGAGGCGGGCAGGAAGGCCGGATAGGTGGCGCGGTCGAACGCGATCGTGTCGAGGGGGATCACCATCCCTTTCCGCGGCCGGTCCACCAAGCGCCGCTCGGCGCCGGTGGACTCCACCAGCCCGACCAGATCGCCCCGGACCCTGGTGACGGAGCCGATGCCGGATACCGCGTGCAGGCGGGCCGGGAGCCCGGTTGGCAGCTGGCGCGGGCCCCACACGAGCAGGACGCGCTCGGACGGCGCGGGCACCGCTCGCGCTGGCGGTCGTCCAGTGGCCGGCGCGTCCACGCCAGCAGGTGGGGCCGGGGCGCGCTGCGTCACGAGCATCGCCGCCGCACCGATGGCCAGGCCGAGCAGGGCGGCAACCGCCAGGCTCAGGCTGGCAGTGCCGGCACGGCGGTTCACGGGCGCTCCAGCGACTGGGCGATGCCGAGCAGCTCGTCCAGCGAGAGCGTGCCGCTGCGCAGGCTGAGGATGCGGCCGTGCTCCACCCATTCGAGTTCGCCGCGCGCAGCGGTGTACCGGCCGTCGAACCCGCGGACGCGCACGCCCTGGACATCGCTGTCCAGCGGCGGGTCGAGACGGATGCCGATCGTCTCCACCAGCAGGAAGGCGCGTGTCCCTGGGCCCGCGAACGCGAGCGAGACCGCCGCCCCGTCGACCCGCGCCGCTGGGGGGCCGAATCCCTGCAGGCCGCGGGGGAGCAGCAGACCGGGCACGGCGGCCACGGCCTGCGCCAGGGTCGCGGTCGGCGCCTCGGCCCAGCCGCGCGGCACCGGAAGCCCGGCCAGCCCGAGGCTCCCCGCGACCCGTTGGAGGTCGGCAACCGCGAGGCTGCCGGTCACGAGCACGTCGATGCCGGAACCGTGAACGGCAATGCGGGCCCCATCCTCGCTTGCGTAGCCGACTCGGCCGCCGCCGAGGGTTACCGGCCGCACCAGCTGGCCAAGATCGCCGAACAGCCGGCCACCGGGCCAGTCCCGCGTGGCGCGGACCTTGACCCAGGCTCGACCGTCGGTCCAGGTACGCACGGCGACCGTGGGACCGCCGCGGGTGGCCACGATGCCGTCCCGGTAGCGCCGGAAGCCGGCCGGCAGCCATTTCGGCGCCGGGACGGTCGACGTGCCTGGAAGCCCGTCGATGAAGTCGTCGTCCTCGGGGGCGACGCCGGCCGTCGGGGACGGGAAGCTCCCCGGTGGCAGCGAGCGGTTGAGCGCGACGTGGTCGAGCGTCAGTTCCAGCAGCGCGCTGCCTGGTGTGTCGTGGTAGCCGCGGCTCGCCGCCCAGTGGTCGCGTTCGGCGCCCGCCGTGGCGACGACGCGCAGCGCCAGCGGGACCAGGGCCGCCTGGTCGAGCCAGAGCTCGACCCGGTCCGAAGGGTAGAGACCCCGGAGATTCCCGGCCGGGTCGAGGCCGCCAAGCAGCGGCTGGACCTGAGCGACCGTGGTGAGGACCCCGAGCGCCCGGCGGCCGGCGATGCGCCTGGACCCCAGGACCACCTGGGCGCCGGCCAGCGCGAAGCTCCGCACCGGCGTGACCAGGTCGAGGGGGACCGGCGTCGTGTCAGCGAACGGCTCGCGATGGGTGACGAGCCGGACGACGGGTTTCCTCGGGGTGCACTCGGGCAGCGCCTCGACGGGACAGGCTCGGGGAGCCCGCATCCACCAGCGGTCCCCGGTGACCACCAGCTCCATGTCGCTTCGCACCCAGGCGGCTGAGGGGTACGGGGTGCGGTCGACAAGTTGCACCTGGAGGGACTCTGGGGCGTGGTAGCGCAGCCTCCCGGTGAACAACCGCTCCCGGATCCCCTGGTGCCAGCCGCGCTCGACCAGGCGCAGGTCAGCCGCGACCGAGATGACGGCGTGCTGCGCGGCAACCACGCGTTCGGGAAGGTTGGCGTTGGCCACGCGGGTCGGGCGGCCCCCACCGACGCCGATGAACGTGGCGCCGAGGATCGCACCGGCGAGGAAGGCGGCGGCCACGGGCGACAGCCGTCGGCGCCGTGGCCGTCTGGTCCCACGGATCGCGGTCAGCACCCTGGGAGCCACGTCGGGCACCTCGCCGAGCGCCTCGAATCGTAGCCCATGACGAATGGCGCGAAGCTGGTCGTTGAACCTCGTGCACGCGGGGCAGGCGATCACGTGGACGCGCAGCGGTCCGGTTTGATCGGCGGGCAGCTCGCCGTCGATGGCCAGCGAGAGGCCGGCCTGGGCTTGGTTACAGTTCATGGGCTCGACCGCCCTCGCTCCGCCACGCGGCGAGTCGCTGCCTTGCCCCGAACACCCGGCTCTTCACGGTGCCGACTGGCACTCGCAAGACCTCCGCCGCCTCCCGGTAGCTGAGGCCGAACACCTCGATCAGCAGCAGGGCCTCCCGGAGCTTGGGGGTCAGGCTCGCCACCGCGGCCTGCACCTCCGCCCGCGTCTCGGGTGCCGGCGCCGACGTCGGCTGGGGGAGCGCCCGAGCGAGCCGGTCACGTCGCTCGCGGCTCCGAATCGCATCGATCCCGGCGTTCCTCGCCACCCTGAAGACCCAGCTCGAGAACTTGCAGCGGAAGCTGAACGACGGGAGACGCTGGTAGAGGTGGACGAACGTCTCCTGCGTGACGTCCTCGGCGAGGGCCTCGTCCCTGAGCAGATGGCGGAGGAAGCGCCAGACGAGCGGCTGGTACAGGCGGACCAGCCGCTCGAACGCGTCCAGGTCGCCCGCCATCGCCGCCCGTAGGACAGCCGGCTCCGGTTCCTCCACGCGCGGTCTCCTCGTCGAGCGACTCCCGGTCGGGCGTCCTTGCATGGGACGTGATCTCGAGACTTCTGACGAGCCCCGCGCGTCGATGGTTCGGTGCCCTTGCCTTTGCGTGCCGGCGTGCGCGTGAGCCGGTGTGGCGATTGGTCTGCTTGCTTCGGTTGGGCGTGTTGGGGCGGGTTTGGCTACGGTTTTCCCTGCTGGTGGTGGCAGCGTCTTTGTGCTTATCTACGCGCCAGGAGAGCCTTTCCAGCCTTGGACGCAATGGTGCAGAGAAGGAGCGAGTAGGGATGACTAGGTCAAGATGGGTTGTCCTTGGGGCCCTGCTAGGTGTGTTGGTGCTCCTAGTTGGCGGCTGCGCGAAGAAGGGTGGCGGCGCCGCCAACAGCGCGGCCTGCAAAAGCGACCCGTTCGGTTGTGTGGTCTATCAGAAGGGCGCGCCGATCAAGATCGCCACGCTGCTGGCGATCACCGGCGACAACAAGAACCTCGGTCTCGACAGCCAGCACGGGGCGCAGCTCGCGGCTGACTATCTGGACGGCAACTTCGACGGCAAGAACGGTCAGATCCTCGGGCACGATGTGCAGCTCGTGAATGAGGACGATGGCTGCAAGAAGGAGGTTGGGCAGGCGGGAGCTACGAAGATCGCCGCCGACCCGACCATCCTCTCGGTGATCGGCACCAGCTGCTCCAGCTCGGCCCTCGGGGTGGCGGACACGATCCTCTCCAAGAAGGGGATGCTGCTGATCTCGCCGTCGAACACCAACCCGAACCTGACGGCGCAGGGCACTCACCAGCCGTTCTACCTGCGCACCGCGCACAACGACCGGATCCAGGGCGCAGTGGTGGCTGACTTCGCCAACAGCAAGCTGGGTGCGAAGACCGCGGCGACGATCCACGACGAGAGCCCATACGCTGACGGGCTGGCGGCGGTGTTCCGCGACGTGTTCCAGAAGCTGGGTGGCAAGATCGTCGACAACGGCAACCAGGCGATCCAGTCGACCGACAAGGACTTCAAGCCGGTCCTGAACACGCTTGCGCAGGGCAAGCCGGACTTCATCTACTACCCGGACTTCATCCCGGCTTGCGCGCTCATCGCGAAGCAGGCACGCACGATCCCGGCGTTGGCCAACACCAAGCTGATGGGCTCCGATGGCTGCCAAGACCCGCAATACCTCAAGGTCGGCGCCCATGACGTGTTCGGGACCTGGCTGTCGGCGCCGGACGTAACGGCGCAGACCAGCACGAACGCGTTCTATGGCCAGCAGTTCCTGCCGGCCTACCAGAAGGAGTTCGGTACGAGGCCGCTTTCGGTCTTCAACGCCCACGCCTGGGACGCCATGCAGATCCTGGCCATGGCGATCAAGCAGGTCGGCAAGGAAGACAACGGCACCCTGACGATCCCGCGGACCGCCCTCAAGGACGCGATCTTCAAGACCAGCGACTACAAGGGGCTGAGCGGGACGCTCACCTGCACCCCGCTGGGGGACTGCGCCACCGCCGTGTCGATCGCGGTGTACAAGGTTCCGGGCATCCCGGTCGAAGGCGGCACGCCGAACGCCAAGCCGGTGTTCACCGAGACCAAGACGCTTGCGGAGGCGTCCGCATAGGAGTGGGAGACCGGAGAGGCAGTAGCGGCGAGAGGTAGTTGCCTGACGTGAGCGTCGTGGCCGCCGAGCATTCGGCGGCCACGACGCACCCGGCCCACCGGCGGAGTGGAGGGGCGGTGAGACGGCTGTCCAGAGTGATGGTCCTTGCCGTAGTCGTGCTTGCGGTTTCGGTGGCAGGCTGCACCGGCAAGGCGCCGGCGCCGAAGCCGGCGGTGCCGCAAGTCCACCGGCTGAACGGGAATTACACGGTGCACGGGATCTTCCGGCACCGAAACTATGGTCAGCCATGCACGGCGGCGGACGCGGGCTATGCCGACATCCATGCCGGCACGCCCGTGGTCCTGCGCGACAAGTCCGGGGCGATGGTCGGGTCGGCGACGCTCGGGGACGGGACTCTCCGCCGGCAGCCCCTGCGGGGGAGGGACGACGACTGCCTGTTCCGGTTCTCGGTCACGGTGCCCGACCGGGCTGAGTACAAGATCGAAGTGAGCAGCCGGGGAGCAGTGGCGTTCTCCCAGGCCGACCTGGAACGTTCCCACTGGACGGCCAACCTCACGATCGGCGCATATACCGCGTTCGGCGGCGACTAGGAGGCGAGCTCAGGTTGGGTCGACACCCGAGGTGGACATGACAGAGCAGAGCGGCGGGCCGGTCGAGACGGCGCCCCGGCCGAGGACGGTGACGCTCGCGGAGCGGTTCCCGATCCACCGGCTCACGCTGCTGGCCGTTGCCGTCCTGGTCACGTTCGGCGTGGTCACGGGGTCGTGGAAGACGATCGCCCAAGGTGGGGTCACCGGCGCGGGCTGGCGCCTGTTCCTGGTGTTCGGCATCGCCCAGGGAAGCATCTACGCGCTGATCGCGCTCGGCTACAGCCTGGTCTACGGCATTCTGCTGATGATCAACTTCGCCCACGGCGAGGTGTTCATGGCGGGCGCGTTCGCCTCGTACTTCGTCGCTCAGTCGCTCGAGAGCAAGGGGCTCCTCGACCGGGACCCGATACCGAGCCTTGCGTTGCTGTTCCTGACCGCGATCCTGGTGTCGATGCTCGTGGCGGTGCTCCTCGAGCGGGTCGCCTACCGCCCGCTCCGCAACGCCCCACGGCTGGTGCCGCTGATCACCGCCATCGGCGCCTCGCTGTTTCTCCAGTACACCTTCTCGGGCTTCTTCGGCTCGGACGCCAAGGGCTACCCCAGCGTCAAGAGCCTCAACGGAACGTTCAACATCCTGGGCTTCCCGGTGTCGCGGACCCAGGTGCTGACCATCCTCACGGCGATCGTGATGATGGTCGGCCTTCGGTTGTTCATCGCCAGGACCAAGACGGGCAAGGCGATGCGGGCGGTCTCCGAGGACAAGGAGATCGCCAGCCTGATGGGGATCAACATCAACCAGGTCGTGGTGACGACCTTCGCCATCGGCGGGATACTGGCCGGCGTGGCCGGCGTGCTGTTCGCGCTGAATTTCTCCGAGGTCGACTCGTTCATGGGCTTCGTCCCCGGCATCAAGGCGTTCACGGCGGCGGTCCTCGGCGGGATCGGCAGCGTCACCGGCGCCGCCATCGGCGGGCTCATCCTTGGCGTGGCCGAGTCGATCGGACCGGTGCTGCTGCTCACCGGTATCCACGTGCCCGCGACGAACCAGCTCAGGGACGTGGTCGCGTTCACCATCCTGGTCCTGGTCCTGGTCTTCCGGCCTGGAGGGATCCTCGGGACCGGCGAGCCAGAGAAGGCATAGGACGGCTGCCGTGATTGGTTCCAAGTTGCTGCGCAGGGCGGCGATCGCAGGCCTCATCGGCGGCGTCGCCATCATCTACCTTGCCCTGGTGGGGATGATCGAGAAGTTCGAGGCGCGCCACCTCATCGGCGACTGGCTCAACCTGGGCAGGCTCATGCTCGCGTTGCCGCCGCTACTGGCCGCATATCTGGCAACCAGGCCCCGCGTGCAGGCCGGCCGGGTCGTACGGCCTTCCCGAGGACCGGCGATTACGGCGGGGCTGGTCAGCGGTGTGCTCGCGGGCGGGCTGGCCGCGCTCTGGGTGGCCTTCGTCCATCTCTTCCCCGATGGCGCGGTGCGCAACATCTTCGTCGCCGTCTCGCCGACACTGCTGTCGATCATGACCTTCGGCAAGAGCCTACTGGTGGGGGCGCTCCTGCTGGTGGTGGTCGGGGCCGTGCTCGGCGCGCTCGGCGGCGCCTACCAGACGCTGCCGGAACGCTTGAGGCGCCCACTGAGCATCGGTCTGGCGACGACGTTCATGTTCGCGCTGCTGCAGCGGATCATTCCGCAGTTGCTCTTCTACCTCAACCTTGACTCGACCTGGCTGTACAGCACCACCTTCGGCGGTCTCACTCCGATCGGGGCGGTAGTGGTCTTCGTCGTCGCCACGGCCCTGCCGGCGCTCTGGGCGTCAAGGGGCCAGATGGTGCGGCAGCGCGTCGCGCAGCTCCCGCCGGCGCGGCGGCGGACGCTCAATGTGTCCCGGTTGCTGCTGCTCGCCGTGGTGCTGGTATTGCTGCCGCGGCTCATCGGCTCCACGCTTTCGCAGGTGCTCGGCCAGATCGGCATCTACCTGCTGATGGGGCTCGGGCTGAACATCGTGGTCGGCTACGCCGGGCTGCTCGACCTTGGCTACGTCGCCTTCTTCGCCACCGGCGCCTACCTGACCGCCCTGTTCACCGGCGCCCATCTGGTGACCTCTCTTGGCGCCGTCGCGTCGCCGGACTTCGTCCTGCATCTCAACTTCTACGCGGCGGTACCGCTGGTGATCCTGGTCGCCGCGTTCATCGGGTTGCTGATCGGTGCCCCAGTGCTGCGGCTACGAGGTGACTACCTGGCGATCGTCACCCTCGGGTTCGGGGAGATCGCCAGGGTCCTGGTGGCGTCGAGCTGGTTGCAGAAGTTCACTGGCGGGCCGCAGGGACTGCGCGATATCACCGACGCGCACATCGGGAGCGTGGGCTTCCGCGACCCGCAGCCGTTCTACTACCTGGTCCTGGCGTTCTGCGCCCTCGCCATCTTCGTGTCCGTGCGATTGGCCGACTCGCGGGTTGGTCGGGCGTGGAGCGCGATGCGTGAGGACGAGCTGGCGGCCGAGGCCATGGGTATCAGCACCGTCAGGTACAAGCTGCTTGCGTTCGCCATGGGCGCCGCGGTCGGCTGCCTGTCGGGCACGCTGTTCGCGGTGCAGATCGGCTCGCTCACACCGGACAGCTTCACGATCGTCGTCTCGATCACCGCCCTTGCGGTGGTCGTGCTCGGGGGGATGGGCAGCATCCGCGGCGTCGTCGTCGGGACAATGCTGCTGATCGGTCTGCCCGGGCTGCTCGACGAGTTCGAGGAGTACCGGCTGCTCGTCTACGGCGCGGCGCTGATCACGGTGATGATCCTGCGGCCGCAGGGGCTGATCCCCAACGTCCGCCGCATGCGCGAGCTCCAGGAGGAGGAAGTCGCCCAGGACCAGTGGCTCAAGGAGGAGGCTCCGGCGGTGACCGCAGCCGGCGGTGGAGGTGGGTCGTGAGCGCCCTGCTGGAGATCCGTGGGCTCGTCAAGCACTTCGGCGGCCTGAACGCGGTCGACGGGGTCGACCTGGACGTCGAGGCGGGCGAGATCCTGAGCGTGATCGGCCCGAACGGCGCCGGCAAGACCACCCTGTTCAACGTGGTGACGGGGCTGTACCCGCCCAGCGGCGGGTCGATCGTGTTCGATGGCCACCACTTGGTGGGCCTCAAGCCCAATCAGGTCTGCAGCTTGGGGATCGCGCGGACGTTCCAGACAGTGCGGCTGTTCCCGAACATGACCGTGCTGGAGAACGCGATGGTCGGCCAGCACTCTCGGACGCGCTCCGGGTTGCTCGGGGCGGTCCTGCGGTTGCCGCACACGAGGGCCGAGGAGCAGTCGGTGCGGGAGCAGGCGCGCGATGCGCTGGCGTTCTTCGGCAGCCGCCTCGCCAGCTTTCGGGAGGACCAGCCGGCGATGGCCCTCTCCTATGCGAACCGGCGGCGGCTGGAGATCGCTCGTGCGATGGCCACGATCCCGAAGCTGATCCTCCTCGACGAGCCGACCGCGGGGATGAACCCCAAGGAGACCGAGGAGATGATCAGCCTCGTCGGCAAGCTCCGGGATGAGCGAGGCTTGACGATCGTGGTGATCGAACACGACATGCGTCTGGTCAAGGGGGTCTCGGACCGGGTCGTCGCTCTGGACTACGGGCGCAAGATCGCCGATGGCACCTTCGCCGAGGTGTCCAGCGACGTGCGCGTGATCGAGGCGTACCTCGGCAAGGGGGCGGTGAAGGCCGGATGAGGGACGGGCCGATCCTCGAGCTGCGGAACGTCAGTACGCACTACGGGCTCATCGCGGTCCTCCGTGAGGTGAGCTTGGAGATCTATCCCGGGGAGATCGTCTGTCTGCTCGGCGGAAACGCCAGCGGGAAGTCGACCACACTGCGGACCATCCTCGGCATGGTGACGCCGAGCGAGGGTGAGGTGTTGTACGACGGCAGACCGATCAGCGGGCTGCCCACGATGGAGATCGTCAGCCAGGGGCTGACCATGGTCCCGGAGAACCGGCGGCTGTTCGCACGCATGACCGTGCGGGAGAACCTCGAGCTCGGCAGTTACCTGCGCAAGGACAAGCCGAAAATCAAGGAGGACCTGGAGCGCGTGCTGACGCTGTTCCCGCGGCTGCGGGAGCGGCTGTCGCAGAAGGCGGGCACGCTCTCCGGCGGGGAGCAGCAGATGGTGGCGATGGGGCGGGCGCTGATGGCCGACCCCAAGGTGCTCCTCATGGACGAGCCGTCCATGGGCCTGGCTCCGATCCTGGTGGCGCAGGTGTTCCAGACCATCCAGGACGTCAATCAGATGGGGACCACGGTGTTCGTGGTGGAGCAGAACGCCCACATGGCGCTGTCGATCGCCGATCGCGGTTATGTCCTACAGACCGGACGGATCGTGCTGGGCGAGACTGCCAAGGGTCTCATCGAGAACCCGGAGATGCAGAAGGCGTACCTGGGCGAGATGACCTGAGGAGAAGACGACGCCGGAGCCGACGGTGGCGGATTCTCAGGGGCCATGTCAGACGATGTTGTGTTCTCCAGTCACAGCCGCGGCGGGGTCGGAGAATCGGCGTACGTCGAATCCGCTGCTGTCCAGGAAAGGGGAGCGACCAAGGTAGAGGTCGCGGATGATCTCCCCGACCGCCGGCCCCATGAGGAAGCCGTGGCCCGAGAACCCCGTGGCGTACAGGAACCGCGAGACCTCGCCATCCTCGCCGATGAGCTGGTTGTGGTCTGGAGTGATCTCATAGAGGCCGGCCCATCCGGTGGTCAGGCCGGCGTCCAGAATCGACGGGGCGCGGCGCTCGACGAGGGCGAACAGCCTCGGCAGCCAGTCCTCGGTTTCGTAGTTGAGGTTGAACCCCGGTTGCTCGTCCGGGTCGGAAAAGCCAAGGACCAGGCCACGGCCCTCGCCGTGGAAGTAGAAGGTGGAGGGGAAATCGATCGTCATGGGCAGGTGGTCCGGCAGGTCGGGGATCGGCTCGGTGAACACCACCTGTCGCCGGTACGGGGTGACCGGGAGATCCACGCCTGCCATCGCCCCGATCTGTGCCGACCAGGCGCCGGCCGCGCAGATAACGGTGCTGGTGCGGATCGTGCCCGCATCTGTTCGGACGGCGGTCACGGCGCCGGCGTGAACGTCGATGCCGGTCACGGTGACGCCCGTGCGCAGCACCGCGCCGTGCCGCCGCGCCCCGGTGGCGTACCCCAGCACCACCGACTCTGGAGAGGCCGTGCCGTCCTGGGGTGACCAGGCTGCGGCGAGGAGCCCGTCAGTGTCGATCAGCGGAGACAGCCGCTTGGCTTCTGACGGCTCGATCATCCGGCTCTGGACGCCCAGTGAGTTCTGCAGCGCGACTCCGCTCTCGAAGGCGGCCACGTCCTCGGCCTGTGAGATCAGGTACAGGTATCCCACTCGCCGCAGGTCGATGTCCTGGCCCGGTCGCTCCGCAAACCGGGAGTAGGCTTCCAGGCTGCGAAGCCCGATCTCGATGTTGGCGCGGTTTGTGAACGAGGAACGCACACCGCCGACCGCCTTGCAGGTCGAGCCGGAGCCGAGGCTGTCGCGCTCGATGAGGACAACGTCGCTCACACCAGCCTCCGCAAGGTGGAATGCGCAGCTCGTGCCGATGACCCCACCACCGATGATGACCACCTCGGCGCTTGGTGGAATCGCGTTCAGCGCCAATTTCGCCTCCACGATCTCCGTGGTCGCATGCCGCGAACCCGATGGAGACCCGGTGCTCGCCGTCGGCGACCAGGCCCCTTGCGTTCGCGGCCCGGCACCAGAGCGTAACCGCTCCATCTCGGCCCCGTCGATCTCGTGGAGGCTGGTCTATGGGTCGTCCGCTCAGGTGGCTGGGCGCTGATGCCCTCCTCGTCCTCGGGCGGCCCGCATCGGGACCATCGCAGTACCCTGCGCTTGGCGATTGCCGTGGACCGGATCTCGCTGCTACGGGGAGAAGGTGGGGATGGCTTCGTCGGGAGGCAGGACCGGGCGCAACGTCTACCTGGCCGCGATCGAGCCGGGCATCGGGAAGTCCGTGGTGGCGTTGGGGCTGATGGAGGCGATGTCCCGACGCTTGGGGCCGGTGGGCTACTTCCGCCCGGTCATCGAATCCCAGGCCGCGCCGGACGACGACATCGAGCTGTTCCGCGGCCGCTTCCGGCTCCCCCAGGCCTACCGTGAGTCTTACGCGGCCACCATGGACGATCTGCGCGCCATGAGCGACCGCAGCAACTACGACGAGCTGCTCAAGCGGATCCTGGAGGCGTTCAGGCGGCTGGACCAGGCGACCGACCTGGTGGTGGTCGAGGGCGGCGACTTCACCGGGGCGTCACGGGCGCTGGAGCTGGACTTCAACGCCGACTTGGCGAACCAGCTGGGCTGCCTGGTGCTGCTGGTGGTCCGCGGCAGCGGGCGGTCGGCCGAGGAGGTCCTCGACGCGGCCAGACTGGCGCACGGGTCGCTGACCAGCCGGGGCTGCACGATCCTGGCCACGATCTGCAACCGGGTCGACCCGACCGTCGCCGGGGAGGTCCGCCGCCGGCTGCCGGGGACGGTAGGCGACGAGCCCGCTTACGCGATGCCGGAGGTGCCCATGCTCGACGCGCCGACGGTGGCCGAGGTCGCCCACGCCCTGTCCGCCCGATTCCTGCGACCCCGCGACGGCGCGGCTGCGGCAAGCGCCCGCCGCGAGGTCCGCAACGTGATCGTTGGGGCGATGAGCCTACCGAACTTCCTCGGGCACCTCGGCGGCGGCGACATGGTCATCACGCCGGGCGACCGGGCCGACCTGATCGTCGGCGGCCTCGCGTCCCGGGTCTCCGGGACCTACCCGGACGTCGCCGGGCTGCTGCTCACCGGCGGGCTGGTGCCCGAGCCGGCGATCCTCAAGCTGGTCGACGGGCTGGCCGCCGCCAGCGTTCCTGTCCTGGCGGTCGATAGCGACACCTACTCCACCGCCGCGGCCGTGAGCACGGTGCGCGGGGTGCTCAGGGTCGACAACGAGCCGAAGATCGCCACGGCGCTGGCGTTGTTCGAGGAGTGCGTCGAGGGGGCGGCGCTGGAGCGGCGCATGCAGGTGACCCGCTCCACGCGGGTGACGCCACTGATGTTCGAGCAGGAGCTGATCGAGCGGGCGAAGGCGGACCGCAGGCACATCGTGCTGCCCGAAGGCAACGACGACCGCATCCTGCAGGCGGCCGAGCAGCTGCGACGGCGGGGCGTCGTCGACCTCACGGTGCTCGGCGGCGAGGGGGAGGTCCGCAGCCGCGCGGCCGCCCTCGGCCTTGACCTCGACGGGCTCCGCGTCGTGGACCCGGCCACCTCCGAGTGGCGCGAGGAGTTCGCCCAGACCTACTACGAGCTGCGCAAGCACAAGGGTGTCGGGCTGCCCCTGGCACGCGACACCATGCTGGACGTGGCCTACTTCGGCACGATATGGTGCACGCTGGCCTCGCCGACGGGATAGTGTCGGGGGTGGCGCACACCATCCGGCCCGCATTCGAGGTCATCCGCACCACGAGCGGCGTGTCGATCGTGTCCAGCGTCTTTTTCATGTGCCTGGCCGACCGGGTCCTGGTCTACGGCGACTGCGCGGTCGTGCCCAACCCGAATGCCGAGCAGCTCGCCGACATCGCCATCTCCGCCGCCGCGACCGCGGCCATGTTCGGGATCGAGCCGCGGATCGCGATGCTGTCGTACTCGACGGGGGAGTCAGGGTCCGGCGCCGACGTCGACAAGGTGCGCAAGGCCACGGCCATCGCGCGGGCTCGGCGGCCAGACCTGCCGATCGAGGGGCCGATCCAGTATGACGCGGCGATCGACCCGGAGGTGGCGCGGGTCAAGCTGCCGGGCAGCCCGGTCGCGGGGCGGGCAACCGTGTTCGTCTTCCCCGACCTGAACACCGGCAACAACACCTACAAGGCCGTGCAGCGGTCGGCGAACGCGGTCGCGGTGGGACCGGTCCTGCAGGGGCTGCGCAAGCCGGTCAACGACCTCTCCCGCGGCGCGCGGGTGGCCGACATCGTCAACACCGTCGCGATCACGGCTATCCAGGCCCAGAAGAGCGTGCGCCGGTAAGCACGGTACTGGTCCTCAACACCCGGTTCGTCCTCATCAAGACCAGCTATTCGACATGGGCAACCCGTGGTGCTGGTCTCCTGCCTGCTTGCTATCGAGCGGGTCGAGCACAGCGACGTCGGCGTGCGGATCTGGGCGTCCCCGCTGGCGCACCAGGCCAGCTGCTCCTCGTGTGCTGCCTGACCCTGCCGCACAGCTCCGGCGCGGGTCGAGGGCACCGTGAACAAAAATCACTCTGTGGAATCTGTTGTGTCGAGTCCGTCCCGCCCGGTCTGCGAGGTTGTCGGTCAGTGTTCGTGCTCGGTGAGGCTGCTTGACAGTGGGAGGCTCAGGTCCTCGGTCCAGGGCCATGGGAGTCGCTCGGGGGCGCGGCGCCAGGTCAGATGCACGCTGACGAATCGTGCGGGATCGGTCTCGACGCTGAATACGACCTCGTCGCACCGCTCGCAGCGGGCGATGGCGATCGCGCTGGCCGAACAGTGGGTGGCCCTCGGCGACCTCCGTGTGCAGTTCCGCCTCCAGCACGGTTCGCTTCTCCACCGGCACCAAGGTCCACGGCGGAGGCAGGGGCTGGGGTTGCCAGTCGAACAGGGTAGTCGATCGACGGGTCGAGCCCGGCGTCGGTCCAGCTGTCTGCGGTTCCCTCTGCCCGCTGCGCCAGACGGCGGCAGGACGCGCAGCGGCGCAGCTCGACACCGGCCGAACCGGTGCCGCGGTCCCTGCTGGCGTTCCACCCACGCTGATCAGCGCACCGTCCAGGCGGCCAAAACGGTCCTTGGCGGCTGCGATCAGCCGGCCTGGGGTGGCGGGATCGGCGTTATCGGCGACGACCCAGGCGGCGGTGTCAGCCGCAGCGCCGTGCTGCGTGAGGCGGGTCGCGGCCGCAGCGGCCGTCGCCTGGTGGGGAGCGCTGAGCACGACGCGGGCCCCGTCGGTGACCAGTGCCTGGGCCGCAGCGAACCCAAGGCCGCGGCTGCCGCCGGTCACCAGGTAGACCCTGTCGCGCAATCCCAGATCCATGCGGCCATTCTGCCCCGGCGGGCGGGGCGAGCGCGCCGCCGGAAGCCCGCCGTTGCCCGTTACCTAGCGTTACCAGGGAAAGCCGCGAACCGTAATGGGTGGCGCCATGTCGAGCCGTCTTGGTGGGCCAACGAACATTGACCCACCAAGATCTGGCCACATTCGTGATGGAAACGGCTCCGCGCACAGCGTCATAGTCGTGCCGCTGTGAGGAGCACCCGTTTGCGCAGCAGCGGCAGGCCCGCACGGCCGAACATCTGCCGTTTGACCATCTTGATGTGGTTGACCCGGCCCTCGATCGGCGCGGAGCTCCAGTGGGTGGTCAAGCCGCGGGTGACCGCGTCCAGGTCGTGCTCCAGCCCGGCGGCAAACGAGCCAAGCCCGGGCAGGCCGTCGGCGTCGGCGCGGACGGCGGCGATCCACGCCAGATCCCGAAAAACGCCCCCAGTTAGGAGCGAGTTCTGGCCCCACCGGCGCGCTCGGGAGCATTGTCCCTTCCAGGGCTGGCGATCCCCGGGACCTGTTGCGGCTTGGGTCATTGATGACCGCCGATCATCGGCGCGTCGGCAGCCAGCAGGCTGAAGAGCTGGCAATTGTGGAAGCGTCCTCTGAGGTGGATGTAGTCGCGTAGCGTGGCCTCCTTGCGGAACCCCAGCTTCTGGAGCACCCGCGCTGAGGCGTCGTTACCGGGTAGCACCCCCGCCTCGATCCGGTGCAACTCCATGACCGCAAAGCCATAGGCGACCACGGCCCCGGCCGCCTCGGTCGCCAGCCCCTGCCCCCACCAGCGCCGCGCCAGGTCGTAGCCGAGCCCACCGCGACGGTGCTCGTGGTTGACGCGCACCAGGCCCACCGTCCCGACCGCCTCGTCATGTCCGAGCGGCTGGATCGCCCAGCGGATCATCTCCTTGGCGGCGAAGCGCCGCGGGAACTGCTCGAGCGCCGCCCGCACCTCGGCCACCGTCGTGCAGACCGGCGCGTTGCTGTGGCGGGTGACCTCGGGATCGCTGAGGAGCTGCAGCATCCCAGCGGCGTCACGGGCAGGGTGGACCGCCCGCAGCAGCAGCCGCGCGGTGGTCAGCTCCGGAACCTCCCGTGGCCAAGGGACACCGTCGTCGTCGTTGTGCATCCGCACCTCCAGCCTGCCTGGCGATCGGCATCCTGCACCGGGACATTCAGCAGCGATGCTTCCAGGCGTCCCAGACGTCCAGGGGTAACGATCATGATCGGTGCATGGCGCGGATCCCATCTCGACCTGGCCGTGGCGCGCTTGCGCGCTCTGGTTGTGGCGATCGGCGACTTCGCCATCGCCCGGCGCCTCTACTTGTGAACCTTCGCCATCGCCCTCTGGCGCAACGCGGCCGAGTTGCTCGCCGAGGACACGAAGGCCCTTGCCACCCCAGTATCTGGTCTCGGAGAACGCGGATGCCCGACTGGGTCATCGGCATGCCCGTTGAGCTGGGAGGACGCGACGGACGGGGAGGGACGGGCGAGGCTTTGGTCTGGTGCCAGGGCGGTACTGGGCGGCGACCCCCCCGTCGCCCAGTACCGCCCCCCGGACCGAGCAGGCTGCGGTATGAACAAACCCGCCGGCACGGCCTGTCTGGGAACCACCAGCGATCGCCGTGGTTCCCCGGCGGCAACCGTATCGAGGAGCGCCCTTCCTGTCGTGAGTAGCCGGTTACTCTATGGGCCGGTCGGGCGTATAGCATGACGCCGTGGATGTCTCGTGGCCGCTGATCGGGCGGCGGGCCGAGCTTGAGGCGCTGGGAGCCGTCATCGGCGATGCGGGCGTCGACGGCGTGGTGCTTGCTGGTGCCGCCGGGGTCGGCAAGACCAGGCTGGCGAGGGAGGCCCTGGCCCAGGTGGAGGCGGCCGGGCGGGACGTCGAGTGGGTGGCCGCGACCCGCGCGGCTGCGTCGATCCCGTTCGGGGCCGTCTCTCAGCTGCTGCCCGCGGGCGAGCGTATCGGCGACGATCGCCTCAATACCCTCCGCCGAGCCGCCGCCTTGTTCGCCGACCGGGGGCGCGGGCGGCCCTTGGTCCTCGCGATCGACGACGCCCACCTGCTCGATGACGCCTCGGCCGCGCTCGTTCACCTGCTCGCGCTCCGAGGCCTGGCCGTGGTGCTCGCCACCGTGCGGGCGGGCGCGCCCGCTCCTGACTCGGTGGTCGCCCTTTGGAAAGATGGCCTGGCCCGCCGCCTCGACCTGCGGACGCTGGCGCCGGAGGCGACCGCCGAGCTGCTCGGGGTCGCCCTGGGCGGGCCGGTGGACGGGGTGACCAGGCGGGAGGTGCTGCGGGTGACCGAGGGCAATCCTCTGTACCTGCGCGAGCTGGTCCTTGGTGGGCTGGAGAGCGGCGCCCTGCGCCAGGTCGATGGGGTGTGGCGCTGGAAGGGCGGGTTGGCCGGCTCGACCCGGCTGGTCGAGCTGGTCGAGGCGCGCCTGGGCGCCCTCGGCGGGACAGACAGGGCCGCCGTGGAGCTGGTGGCCTGGGGCGAGCCGCTGCCTCTCGGCGTGCTCGAGGGGCTGGTCGATGCGGAAGCGGTCGAGGCGGCCGAGCGGAGTGGCCTGCTCGCGCTGGAGCGGTCCGGCCGCCGCCTCCTCGCCCGCCTGGCCCATCCGCTGTATGGCGAGGTGCTTCGGGCTACGCTGCCGGTGAGCCGGGCACGGGCGGTCGCCGAGCAGCTGGCAGCCGCTTTCGGCGCCGGCGCTCTGCGACGGCGGGATGATCTCCTGCGGGTCGGGGCTTGGCAGCTCGAAGCGGGCGTGGCCGCCCGTCCGGCTCTGCTCCTGGAGGCCGCGGGGCAGGCCGCCGCCCGCTTCGACCACGAGCTGACCGAGCGCCTTGCCCGCGCCGCGGTCGACGCGGGCGGCGGCGCAACCGCCGTTCGGCTCCTGGCCGAGACCCTTGAGCGGCAGGGCCGGCATGCCGAGGCGGCCGCGATCATGGACGGTGAGCCGGCCGGCCAGGGCAGCGACGCCGAGCGGGCCCGCTGGGTGAGTGTTCGGGCCGGCAACCTCTACTGGGGATTGGAGCGGACGGCGGAGGCCGAGGAGATCCTGCACCAGGCGGCGCTGGCCGAGGATGGCGGCGAGGATGCGGTCGCCATGCTGGCCTGGATCCTGCTTTTCGACGGGCGCATGCGGGAGGCCGTGGCGGTCGCCAGTCGGGTCCTCGACCGGCCCGGCGCGCCCGCCCAGGCGCTCGTCTGGGCCTCGACCGCGGCCGTGCCTGCCTTGGGGTCGCTCGGTCGGCTCGGCGAGGCGCTCGCCGTGGCCGAACGTGGGCTGGCCATCGCCAGGGCGCATCCGGAGGAGCTGCCCTGGGGCCAGACCCAGCTCGACCTGGGCCGCTGCCAGCTCCTGCTTGGGGCCGGGCGGCTCGCCGAGGCCAGGGCGATCGCCGACGCCGGCTACCAGGCCGCGGTCGCCGACCGCTCACCCGAGCAGACCGGGGGCTGGGCCGGCTTCCGGGGACTGGTCGCCAAGGCCCAGGGCCAGGTCGCCACTGCCGAGGCGTCGTTCCGGGAAGCGGTTGCTCTGCTCGACGAGCAGGACCCCTATCGGTTCATGCGCTGCTGCCTGGCCGAGCTGGCCAGCGTGGCCGCGATCCGCGGCGACCAGCCGGCGGCGACCGCCTGGCTTGACCGGGCTGCCGCTCGCCAAGGCAGTGCCAACCGGCTCTTCGACGCATGGGTTGAGCTGGACCGGGCCTGGGTGGCTGCCGGTGCCGGCGAGCTGACCCGGGCCGACCGACTGGCCAGGCAGGCGGCCGACATGGCCAGGGCCTCCGGGCAGTTCACGTTCGAGGTGGTCGCCCTGCATGACGTGGCCCGGCTGGGCGCTCCCGCCGGGGTCCGGGACCGCTTGGAGGAGCTGGCCGGCATGCTGGAGGGAGGGCTTGCCCCGGTGCTGGCCACCTCGGCGGCCGCCTTGGCCGTCGAGGACGGACCGACCCTGGACCGGGTCGCGGCCGCGTTCGAGGACCTCGGCGCGCTGCTGCTGGCCGCCGAGGCGGCGGCCGCCGCCGCCCGCGCCCACCGTGCCGCCGCCCGCGACGGCAGGGCCAACGCCTCCCAGGAGCGGGCCGCCGCCCTGGCCGCCGCATGCCAGGGCGCCTCTACTCCCGGCCTCGGCCCAGACGTGCTCGTCTCGACCCTGAGCGCGCGAGAGCGGGAGGTGGCCATGCTGGCCGCCGCCCGAGCCTCCAGCCGGGAGATCGGCGCCCGGCTCGACCTATCGGTCCGCACGGTCGACAACCACCTGGGCCGTGTCTACGCCAAGCTGGGAGTTTCCAGCCGCTCCCAGCTCGCCGCCCTGCTCAGGGCCAGGACGCCGCGGTGAGCGTCACGGAGAGCCTGGCCTGTTGCCGCCGGACTCCGGCGGACCCTGCGCCTTCCCTCTCGTGGCCCGGTTCTGCTTGCCACGCCAGGCACACGCCGTATTGCGTAGAGGTCTAGAATCACTCATCCAGGCGCGGGAGCATCGGCGCTGGCGCAGTGCCGCGATGGCATTTGGGCCACCCTCGTTCTCTCCGCGGGCTAACGCGGCCGGGCAAGCGCCGTCAAAATGTCCAGGCCACAAGCGCGAACGGCCCCCGCCGGCCCCCCGCGGGGGCCGTCCGCATGTGACCACTCGCAGTTGCGCTCATCGTCTGGTACCTGCCTGCCTGCAGGAATCGCCAGACGCCCGGGCAGGGCCAGGCAGGCGTGATCCGCGGCGGCTACCACGACCCGGGCAGCGTTGGCCGCCCTGCCCGGACTCGTTACCGCGGTGGCGTCCAGCTGCGGACCGCGCGGGCTCAGCTTGTCGCAAGACGCGTGAATCCGCCCAGGTGTTGGCGCTTGACGCTCAGAGGAACTCCTGACCCCGCCTGTTGCCGCAACATCCCAAGGACGGTGTCGCTGGGCATCCCGTAGACCTGGATGCTCGTGGTGCCGCCCAGGGTCTCCGCGTACGCACGCTCGGCCCGCTCGCGGACCACCCCCATGTGGAACTCCATGGAGTCCGCGTCCGGGTGAACCTGGACGACCCCTACCTCGGTGCCGTCCTCGCTGAGGTACTCGTTGAACGCGATCAGGCGGGGTTCGTTCGCCTCGATGAAGTCACACAACTCTGGGACACGCCGCTTCTCGTCCTCGAGCCTCCCCGGCTTGAGCCTGTTGGTGGCGATGAAGATGAACGGTCCTGACATGCGTCCCCCTTTTCGATGGTGCGAGGTCAACCTCCGCTCGAACGGGCGGCCATGATGCTGGCCGGTTCTTTGTTGACCGTCATCGCCGAGGCCAGCGCGTGGCCGAGCATGTGGGGTGGGCGTCCAGCCCGACGGTCCCGGACGAGCTTGGCGAACCCGCCACAGCCCGAACCGAGGATCCCTAGGGCACGATCACCAGGGGCACCGGCGAGTGGCGGGCCAGGCTGACGGCGACCGAACCGACCATGCGGTGCATGGCTTGTGATGAACTCCCGATGACGATCACCACGTTGGCGTCGGCGTGGGCATCGCGGATGTCGTTGGCCGCAGCAATCAGCTGGTCCACGATCATGCCCTGGCGCCGCTGGAACCCCCAGCCCTCCTCGCCGCCGCCCAGCCGCTCCTGGGCCGCGGTGCGAAGCTCCTGCTCGATCTGATCGAAGCCGGATTCTATTTCGGCCAGGGCGTAGGTCGACAGCATGGCCGTGGAGGAAATGTGAGCCACGTACACCACTTCGATGCGGCCCGTCCGGCCGCGCAGCAGATTGGCCGCGGCGTCGAGCGCCCGGCTGGCGGGAGGAGACCCGTCATACCCGACGACGACGTGCAGATCCCCGGTGGGCGGCGTGGTAGTGCTCATCGAGGTCAGGCTAGTCTCTCGTGGCCGCTCGCGCCGGGGATCGCGTCCCTGATCGCCCCGCAGGGAAAGGAAGACGACATGGAAAGCCCTCGCCTGGGTTACACCGCGGAACTCCTGCGCCATTTCGCTGATCTGCGAGACGGCACGCACGGCGGCGCAATCTCCCGACAGGACAAGGAGCGCCTCTTTTCGGCAGCCGTCGCACTGCTCGATCCCCAGGCCCGGCAGCCACTCGAGGAGATCAATACAGACTTGCTGCTCGGCACCGGCGAGATGACCGCAACCGGCGTACGACGCCGCGGCGACGGTGTCGACGCGATTTGGGCGCTCTCGTGGCCGGAGCAGCAGGCCGCCGGGATCAACCCGATCGTCATCCGCGCCTATTACAGCTCCGGGGCTCACCACCCGCATTTGCAGGGAGGCACCGTCGGCGATTGGCCGCTCAATGTGTTCGACGAAACGCAGGCGGCGGCGGCGTTGCCGACCCTGCGTGCGGTGGCATCGGCCGACCTCCACAACCTGGTCTTGCAGCGTGACTACCGCATCATTCCGGCCATCTTGAACGGATGGACGCCGTGACCGTCTCACAACCAATGTCCCAGTTCCCCGCACCCCCACGGGCTGGCGGACGCCTCGGTGGTGTTCGGGACATGGATCCGGCAGGCGCGCCGTCTCGGGTGCGCCTGCCGGGGTCGCGGGATCTAGGGTATGGCGTCGATGGCGAGGCGGGTGACCGTTTGGACGGTCCAGCCCACGGAGGCGCCGCCGGTGACTCGCATGGTGAGCGCGCCGCCCTGGATGGTGTAGCCGCAGTCGAAGCCGAAGCTGCGGTAGGTGCAGCCGGTGGAGGTGGGCGGGTGGCGACGATCCCCCAGGCTGAACAGCGCCTCGACGGCGGTCGCTGAGGCGGCCTTGCGCGCTTCGGCCCGGTCATTGGCCAACCATGCGTCGACCAGGTGCTTGGCAGAGCTCTGCGGGCTGGAGAACCGCAGCGGCGCGTCGATCGAGACGACGCGGTAGCCGGCGGAGGCGCCGCCCTGGACCCGCATGCCGATGAAGTACACGCCGTCGGCGTCGGGGTAGGAGTAGAAGCAGTCGAAGCCGAGGCTGCGGGACCGGCATTCCGTGAACCGAGGCCGCGGGGTCGCTGAGATGGCGAACAGCGAGCGGACCGCGGTGGGCGATGCGGCCTGGAGTGCGCGCTGCCGGTCGCCGGCCTGCCAGGCGTCGAACAGGTGCCTGGCCGCCAGTGCCGGTTCGGAGAACCGCGGTGTGGGGGCGGGCGTGGTGTGGGTGGGGTAGTCGAGTGCGCGGCAGGCGCGCAGCATCGCCGCGGTGATGTCGGCGTCGCTGCAGGCGATGCCCGTTCCCTCCGCCACGCTCTGCCACGAGCCGTTGACGTCGCGCAGGAACAGCTGCTGGTTGTCGTACTGGGGATGGCCGGGAGGGTTGTGTCTGGAGATGGCGAACACGTGGGCGTAGCCGTTGCGGCAGCGCTTGATGTCGGCTCCCACGATGGTCAGCTCGCCCGAGGAGCTGTCGAACTTGCGTTTGAGCAGCGGCAGGAGCGCTTGGGAGCTGCAGGCGGCGTGGGGGGTGCCGGGGGTGGTGACCCGGGGGCCGGGCGCGGTGGTCGTGGCCACCGGTGAGGTCCCGCCTGTGGTGGGCGCCGCTGTGGTGGGGGAGGCCGCGGCGGAGGGGTGGGTGCTGGAGTAGGCGGCGTAGGAGCCTGCGGCGGCCACGGTGGCGGTGAGCAGGACAGCGGCGATGATGCGGGCTGGTCGCATGGCGACCTCGTTTCTGAAGGGCACGACCCTATGGGTCCTGTGCTCAGCCTGGGCCGCGTCCGTCACAGGGCGACACCGGGCCGGCTTCGTCCGAACGCCCAAACAGCCTCGATTGCGTCACAGTGCCATTTTCCCGGGATGAAGGCTGGCCGCCCGCCGGGCTCTACCGATTCACTGAGCGGCCCTGAAGGTGATCATCTGCATGACCCAGCTGCCCGACCTGACTTTCCTTGGACCTGGCCTGCACGAATGTCGGCGTGGCGACCGCGGCCGCCGCCGGTAGCGACAGCGTGGGGAAGATGAGCGCAGCGACGACCCGTGGCGACGCAGGCGGGGCGCCCACAGGCCACGGCCGCCTCACGGACCCAGGCGAGCTTCTGGCGGTAGTCGTTGCCCAGAACCAGGCTCAGCACCGGCTGGACGCGTTGAGCGCTTCGAGGATTCGTTCGGTGCGGCGGGCCGAGATGGATCCTCAGGGCTGATCCAGGCGAGTCAGCAGGTTGCGAAGGTCGTCGGCGTGCTCCTCCTCCTCGCTCAGCAACTGCTCCATGAGCCGGCGGGTGGTCGGGTCGCCCTCGCCGAGCCAGCGGGCGATCTCGGCGTAGGTGGCGATGGCGATCCGCTCGGCGGCCAGGTCGGCGTGGCGCTGCTCGTCGTCGGCGTGCTCCTTCAGCTCGGCGGCGACGGTGGGGCCGTGCATGCCCTGGGCCATGAAGTAGTGACGCTTGTAGCGCAGCACGCAGACCAGCTCGGTGGCCAGCACCTCGTTGAGGACGTCCAGCACGCGGGGCAGGCCGGAGCCATAGGCCTCGGTGACCGGTCCCTGATCGAGGCCACGTCGGTGCCCTTGGGAAGGGGCAGGTTGATCCCGATCGGGTCCTTGTGGAATAATGGTTTTACCTTTAGTCCCAATCGCGTGGATCTGCAGGCAACATTCATGGTCGAGAACGGTGTCGATGGTGGAACGTCGCCAGGTAGCGCCACAGGAAGCATGCGAAGGGCGGGCGGACGATGCTCAAACGAGAGGTCAACGAGCTTCTGACGCGGACCGGCCCCGGGACGCCGATGGGCGAGCTGTTTCGCCGGTACTGGCTCCCGGCCCTCCTCGCCGAGGAACTCCCCGAGAATGACTCCCCACCGGTCCGCGTCAAGATCCTCTCCGAGCGGCTGATCGCGTTCCGCGACAGCGACGGTCGCTATGGGCTGATCGATGAGTTCTGCGCCCACCGCGGCGTGTCGCTGTGGTTCGGACGCAGCGAGGAGGGCGGCCTGCGCTGCGCCTACCACGGCTGGAAGTACGACGTGAACGGCCGCTGCCTCGAGGTGCCGTCCGAACCCGAGGACAGCCGGTTCCCGGAGAAGGTCAAGCTGACGTCCTACCCGCTTGTCCAGGTCGGGGACATCCTGTGGACATACCTTGGCGACCCGGTCAACCAGCCCGAGCTCCCGGAGTTCGAGTTCGTGCGCGTGCCGTCCGAGCAGAGCTACACCTCCAAGCGGTGGCAGGAGTGCAACTGGCTGCAGGCGCTGGAGGGCGGCATCGACTCCAGCCACGTCTCGTGGCTGCACTCGGACGGGCTGAAGAACGACCCGCTGTTCAAGGGCACCAAGGGCAACGAGTACAACCTGGCCGACATGAAGCCCTTCTTCGAGGTCGTCGAGGTCGACGGCGGCCTGTTCATCGGCGCGCGCCGCAACGCCGACGACGGCAGGTACTACTGGCGCATCACGCCGTGGGTCATGCCGACCTTCACGATGATCCCGCCGCGAGGGAACCACCCGGTCCACGGCCACTTCTGGGTCCCGATCGACGACGAGAACTGCTGGGTGTTCACCTTCGACTACCACGCCGACCGGCCACTGACGCCCGACGAGCTGGGCGCGATGCGGGCCGGGCACGGCGTGCACAACGAGTACGTCCCCGGCACCTATCGGCCGCTGCAGAACAAGGACAACGACTACATGATGGACCGCGAGGCGCAGAGGCGCGGCGAGACCTTCTCGGGCGTGAAGGGCATCGCGATGCAGGACGCCTCGCTGCAGGAGAGCATGGGCCCCATCGTCGACCGCACCAAGGAGCGGCTGGTCTCGACCGACGCCGGCATCATCAAGGCGCGGCAGAAGCTGCGGAAGGCCGCCGAGGCGCTGCGCGATGACGGGACGTCGCCGCCGGGCGTGGACGCCGCGCACCACCGGGTCCGGTCCGCGTCCGTGCTGGTGCCAAAGGAGGAGGCCTTCATCGACGCCGCCCGCGAGGCCTTGGCGGTCACCCCCGGCGTGACGCACGCTTCGGTGTGAAGATGAGCACCCGTCCGACGCTGCTGAACGGCTGCGCCATGGCGGCGACCGCCGCCGAGGCGCGTTTCCGGATCAACGGCCCCGACCCGTCGCCGCGAGCCACCCGCATCATCGCCCTCGATCCTCCAGCCGCCGCCCTGATCAGCCGCGCCGCCCAGCAGCGCTGGCAGGGCGCGCACTTCTTCACCTACGAGCCGGGATCCCCGGGCGTCGACGGCGACGGCGGCCCGCCGGACATCGTCCTGCGAGCCCCCGGCGGTTCGCGGGTGCGGCTGAGCGAAGCGTTGGCCGGCGCCGACATGATCGTGATGGTCGCGACCGCCGAGGACGACGCGGAAGCCGCCTCGGTGGTCGGGGAGATCTGCGGACGCCTGGGGATCATGACGACCGGCCTGGTCTTCGGCCAGGGTCGCGCCGCCGCGGTAGTCTCCGCCCTGCGGCGCCACGTCAGGGTGCTGGTCGTCTCCGGGGACGAGGACGACGTGCCCGAGCTGCTCACGGCATTGCGGGCCTGACCGACGACCAGTCTGACGAGGTTGCATGGACGCCACGGACGCGAAGGTCACCATCCCGGCGCTGCAGCAGATGAAGCGCGACGGCCGCAAGATCGTCGGCGTCGTCGCCTGGGACTACCAGATCGCCCGGATCGTCGACCGGGTCGGGGTGGACGTCGTCTCGGTCGGCGACACCGTGGGCGTCAACCTCTGGGGGCAGTCGAACCCGCTGGAGGTGACGATGGACCAGATGGTCCTCGTCTGCCAGGCGGTCCGGCGCGGCGTGCAGCGGGCGCTGGTCAGCTGCGACTTCCCCTACGGCCCCCTCCAGGAAGGGACCGGCAGCGCCGTCCGCGCGGCCATCCGCCTGGTCAAGCAGGCCCGCGTCGACCTCGTCAAGCTGGACGGCGCCGCCGACTTCCTCGACGCGGTCACCGCCATCGCCCGCGCCGGCATCCCGGTCTTCGCCCAGCTCGGGATCACGCCACAGACCGCGCTGCGCTACGGCGTGGAGTACGGCGCGATGTCGCGACCTGGCGCCGAAGTGCTGGCGGAGCTGGCCGGCGACCTGGTCGCCGAGGCGAAACGGTTGGAGGAGGCCGGAGCGTCGCTGCTCGACTTCACCAACTCCGGGCCGATCGTCGGGCCGCAGGTCACCCGCGCCGTCTCGATCCCGGTTCTCGGCGGGTTCGGCGGCGGCCCGTGGCTCGACGGGCGGATGCGCATGGCGCACGCCGCGATCGGCTACGCCGCGTCGGCGCTGGACGACCCGCCGGACACCTATGCCAATGTCGCGAAGATCGCGTTCGAGGCCATTACCGACTACGTTGACGACGTCCGCGCCGGACGGCAGATCAGGGGTGGTGCGCCGGCGCCGTCCCCGCGGATGGGCCGGGACGCCGACGACGCGCCCGCCGGGCAACCGGCCCCGCAAGCCCGCCAGGGAGGGTGAGGCGCGTCGTGCCGACCGCCAGCATCGACGGGATCGTGACGCGGTACGAGGTCATGGGCTCGGGTCCCCCGCTGCTCATGTTCTCCCCGGGCGGGTTCGACGCGACCCTCGACACCTGGACGGCGCTCGGCAGCTACCGCCGCCTGAACCTGCTCGGCCACCTGACCCGGCGGTACACCTGCATCGCCTTCGACCGGCGTGAGTCGGGCCGGTCAGGCGGCCGGATCGAGCGCGTCACCTGGGCCCACTACGCGGCCCAGGGAAAGGGCCTGCTCTCCCACCTCGGCCTCGAGCAGGCCCACCTGATGGGCGGCTGCGTCGGCTGCTCCATCGCCGCCGTGTTCGCGGTGGCCTACTCGGAGACCACCACCAGCATGGTGCTGTACTCTCCAGCCGGAGGCGCCAGGTACCGCATCACCCAGCACGCGCGCTTCGCGCGGCACCTGGCCTACCTCGACGAGCACGGCCTCGAGCGGGTCGTCGCGCTGGCCAACAGCCACGACAAGAGCTTCTCGCAGGACCCCCGGGTCGGCCCCTGGGTCAGCGTCATCCGAGCCGACCACGCGTTCGCCGAGTCCTACGCGCAGCAGGACGCCGACCGCTACCGCTACCTCGTCACCGGCATGGCCCGCGTGCTGTTCGACCGCGACACCGTGCCCGGGCCCGAACCCGAGGACCTGCTGCGCCTGGCCGTCCCCGCGCTCGTCGTGCCGGGCCAGGACGCCTCGCATGCGACCTCCGCGGCCAGGTACCTCCAGGAGTGCCTGCCACAGGCCCAGTACTGGGACGTCCCCGTCGCCGAGCAGACCGAGCAGACCGCGCCGCCCCGGGTGCTGGCCTTCCTCGACGCCGTCAGCGGCACGGTCCCATAGCACAGGCGCGGTCCCCATGGCACAGGCGCGGTCCCCATGGCACAGGCGCTCTTGGGGGGGTTCGGGGGGAGCGAACTCCCCCGAATGAAACGGGGACCCGCGCCAAGATCACCCCACCGAAGGGTTCTCGGAACACGGCTAGAGCAAACTCTCGCCCCGCTCCAGCGCCGCGATCTGGTCGAGGCGCCGCTGGTGACGGTGGCCCTTGAATGCGGTGGCCAGCCAGATGCCGGCGATCTGCTCCGCCAGCTCCACGCTCACCACTTTGGCGCCCAACACCAGCACGTTGGCGTCGTTGTGGGCGCGGGCGATCTCGGCGGTCAGGACGTCGTTGCAGAGCCCGGCCCGCACGCCGCGGATCTTGTTGCAGGCGATCTGCTCGCCGCTGCCGGTGCCGCCGATCATGATGCTCCGGTCCACCTCACCGTCCACGACCTGCCGGCAGACGTCCTCGCACAGCCGCGGGTAGTCGACGACCGTCTCGGGATCGTGCGTGCCACGATCGTCCACCCTGTGGCCGCGGGCCGTCAGCCATTCGACGAGGTGCGCCTTCAAGGCAACGCCGTTGTGGTCACCAGCGATCGCGATGCGCATGTTCGTCCTCGGTTCGAGTCGAGCGCCCGGGCTGCCCGTGCATGGGCGACCGGGTCAAGCGTCGAGGTCGTGGGTGCTTTCGGGGAAGATGCTCTCCACGGCGACCGGCCGTTCCAGGATCCGCTGGCTGACCACGTGGCGGATCAGCGTCTCGAGGACCGCCCGGTTGGGCTCGATGCCGTAGGGGAGCGGGTCACGATCGGTGATCCGCATGACACGCTGGTACATCAGGTCGGTCGGTGTGGGGGCCGCGACCGCGTCGCTACGGAGGCGCTCCACGTAGACCTGCTTGGCCTCGGCAAAGGCGCCGAAGATCCTCACCGCCAGATCCGGGTGCGCGTCGAGCAGTTCGTCCTTGACGACCACCAGGTGGTTGATCGGGTAGAAGCCTCGCCGGCGCAGGGCCTCGAAGCCCGCCTCGGTCGCGTCGGGGATCAGCGGCGCCACGTCCGGGTGGTCCACGTCGAGGTTGATCGCGGCGGCAAGCTCGCCGCGGGCCACCATCTCCGCGAGGTCCTTCCCGGGCTCGACCGGGACGACGTTGGCGGGCGGGTGGTACTCGGCGACGTGCTCGTCGCCGGAGAGCACCCAGGTCACCCGGTTGAGATCGACGCCGTACTCGTCCTGCAGGATGCTCCGTGCCCATACCCCGGTCGTGACGGTGTACCCGCGGTTGACGCCGACTCTGCGGCCCTCCAGGTCCTTCGGCTCTCGGATGCCGGACCTGGTGTTGTAGACGACGGCGCCGTGGTGGAAGCCCCGGACCAGGAAGACGGGCAGTGCTGTGAAGCGCTTGCCGTGCGCCTTGGCGCAGAGGTAGGTCGTGATCGCCATCTCGCTCACGTCGTACGCCAGCTCGCGCACCATGCGCCGGAACGCATGGATCAGGACCGGAACCTCCTCGAACTCGAAGACGACGCCCGATGGCGCCACCGTCCCGTCCTTGAGCGCCTGGTTGTTACCCTGCGTGCGCGTCACAGTCTTGAGCTGCAAGTCCGCCATGCGCCAGAGCATAGCATTCCGGTGGACGAATGATATTACCATTATGAGCGTGCATCCCTACCGCGGCGAGAGGAGCATCCGTCATGGCAGAGCGTGTGCTGGCGGCCGTGCGGACGGGGCCGGGCAACACCGAGCTCCGCGAGTTCCCGATGCCGGACGTCCCTGAGGACGCCGCCCTGCTCCAGGTCGAGGTGGCCGGCATCTGCGGGACCGACGTGAAGATGTACGCCAGGCCCCCATTCGCGGACCCGGTGATCATGGGCCACGAGAACACCGGCGTCATCGCCAAGGCGGGCCCCAGGTTCGTCGAGCGCCACGGCCTCGGTGAAGGCGACCGCGTCTTCGTAGAGCACTATGTCCCCTGCTCCCGCTGCGAGTGGTGCCACGCGGGCCAGTACCGGCACTGCGAGGCCACGGACTGGCGCACCAACCCCGACGCCCGCCGGTACGGCTACACCTCGGCCTCCAACCCCTTCCACCTGTGGGGAGGGTTCGCCCGGTACATGTACCTGCCCTGGAACGCGGTCACCCACAAGGTCCCGGCCAACGTCTCGGCCGAACTGGCCGGCATCGTGACCCCGCTGTCCAACGGAATCGAATGGGCCCTGTTCGACACCGGCGTGGGCTACAACTCCACCGTCCTGATCCAGGGCCCGGGCCAGCAGGGCCTGTCCCAGGTGGTCGCCTGCAAGCAGGCCGGGGCCTCGCTCATCATCGTGACGGGGACCAGCCGCGACGCCGCGCGCCTGGAGCTGGCCAGGACGCTGGGAGCCGACCAGGTCATCGACGTCCAGAAGGAGGACCCGCTCCAGCGCATCATGGAGTTCACCGGCGGCGAGGGCGTCGACGCCGTGCTTGACTGTACCGCCGGCGCCGGCGCCGCCCCGATCCTGCTCGGTATCGACGCGCTCAAGCGCAGAGCCGGCACCCTGCTGGTCCAGGGCGAGCTGGCCGCGTTCCCGGACTTCCCGCTCAAGAAACTGACCGAAAAGGCCATCACCATCAAGAGCGCCCGCGGCCACAGCTACCGCGCCTGCGAGCTCGCCCTGGAGCAGCTGGCCTCCAAGCGCTTCCCGCTGGACCTGCTGACCACCAACACCTTCGGCCTGGACGAGGTCGACCGGGCCATCAGGACCGTCGGAGGCGAAGGCGACGACGACGCCATCCACGTCTCGCTGCTGCCCTGGAAAGGGGGCGAGGGATAGCCCAGGGTGCAGGGGGCGCGCCGGCGTCGCGCCCGCCGAGGATCTCCCGCAGGTCGGCCGGACCTGCCACGAGGGGAAAGGAGTCAGATGGCAGTCGTCGTCCGAAACGTCCGCCGCGCCGACCGGGCCGCCACCGACGCGCTCGGGGGCCACGGCGTGGCGACCATCCACGAGGCGCAGGGCCGCACCGGGCTCCTCGCCCCATACCTGCACCCGATCTGGGCAGGCGCGCGCATCGCCGGGACGGCGGTGACGGTCAGCGTGCCCCCCGCCGACAACTGGATGATCCACGTCGCCGTGGAGCAGTGCCAGGACGGCGACGTCCTGGTGGTCGCCCCCACCTCCCGCTCCGAGGCTGGCTACGTCGGCGAGCTGCTGGCCACCGCGCTCCAGCAGCGCGGCGTCAGGGGCCTGGTCATCGACGCCGGATGCCGCGACGTCGCCGAGCTGACCCGCATGGGCTTCCCCGCCTGGTCGCGCTGCGTCTCCGCTGCCGGCACCGTCAAAGAGACCCTCGGCGACGTCAACGTGCCGGTCGTCTGCGCCGGCCGGCTGGTCCAACCCGGCGACGTGATCGTCGCCGACGACGACGGCGTCGTCGTCGTGCCGCGCCGCAACGCCACCGAGGTGCTCGCGGCGTCCAGGGCGCGAGAGCACAGCGAGGCCGCCAACCGCGCGCGCTACCAGGCCGGAGAGCTCAGCCTCGACGTCCACCGCATGCGCGGGCGGCTCCAGCAGAAAGGCCTCGAGTACGTCGACCAGGCAGCGGACGACTGAGGGCGGGCCACCGATGATCATCGACTGCCACGGCCACTACACCACCACACCCAAGGAGCATCAGGCCTTCCGCGACGCCCAGCTCGCCCGCCTGGCCGACCCGGATCTCCCCGAGCCGCCGCCCGCCGGGATCAGCGACGAGCAGATCCACGACAGCGTCGAGCACAATCAGCTGCGGCTGCTGCGCGAGCGCGGCGGCGACCTGATGCTCTTCTCGCCCAAAGCGTCCGGCATGGAGCACCACGTCCCCGACCCGGCCACCGCCCGCACCTGGGCGCGAGCCTGCAACGACCTCGTCCACCGCGTGGTCGGGCTGTTCCCCGAGCACTTCGCCGGGGTCTGCCAGCTCCCCCAGACACCCGATGGGCCGCTGGACGACTCGATCGCGGAGCTGCAGCGGTGCGTCGACGACCTCGGGTTCGTCGCCTGCAACCTGAACCCTGACCCGTCCGGCGGCTGGTGGACCTCCAAACCGATGACCGACCCCTTCTGGTATCCCCTGTACCAGAAGATGGTCGAGCTGAACGTCCCGGCCATGATCCACGTCTCGACTTCGTGCAACCCCAGCTTCGACACGCTGGGCGCGCACTACCTCAACGCCGACACGACCGTCTTCATGCAGCTGGTCCAAGGCGACCTGTTCAGCGAGTTCCCCACCCTGCGCCTGGTCATCCCGCACGGCGGTGGCGCGGTGCCCTACCACTGGGGGCGCTACCACGGGCTGGCCGAGCGGATGAACCGCCCACCACTGACCGAGCACGTCATGAAGAACGTCTTCTTCGACACCTGCGTCTACCACCAGCCGGGCATCGACCTGCTCCACCGCGTCATCGGCGCCGACAACCTCCTGTTCGCCTCGGAGATGCTCGGCGCCGTCCGCGGCACCAACCCCCAGACCGGGCGCGGTTGGGACGACACCAAAGCGTACGTCGACCACCTCGACCTACCGGAAACCGACAGGCGCAAGGTGTTCGAGCTGAACGCGCGACTGGTCTATCCCCGCCTCGAGGAGCGGCTGGCGGCGGCAGGGAGGTAGCGCAACGTGGCGAGGCTCAGGTTGACACTGGCGTGCGGCGACTACGACCGCACCAGGGCGCTGGAGGAGGGCACCATCCGCCCCGACGGCATCGACCTGACCTACCTGCGGCTTCCAGTGGAGGAGACGTTCTTCCGGATGATCCGCCACCGCGAGTTCGAGGTCGCGGAGATGTCGCTGTCCACCTACGCCGTGTCGCTGCAGCAGGACCCGCCGCCGTTCATCGCGCTGCCGGTCTTCCCCTCCCGCATGTTCCGTCACGGGTGCATCTACATCAACTCGGGCGCCGGGATCAGCAGCCCCGAGGACCTCCGCGGCAAGGCGGTCGGCACCCCTGAGTACCAGCTCACCGCCGGCGTGTGGATCCGCGGCATCCTCTCCGACCACCACCACGTGCCCGTGGACTCGGTGACCCACCTCGTCGGCGGCCAGGAACAGCCGGGCCGCCCCGAGAAGGCCGCCCTCGACCTGCCCGACCGCATCCGCGTGCAGCCCATCCCAGTGGACGCGACCCTGTCGGGGATGCTGGCCGACGGCGGGATCGACGCGCTGTGCACGCCTCGCATGCCCCGGCCGTTCGTCCAGCGGGACCCGCGCGTGCGACGCCTGTTCCCCGACGTCATCGCGACCGAGCAGGCCTACTACACAGCTACGGGACTGTTCCCGATCATGCACGTCGTGGTCGTCCGGCGAGACGTCTACGAGGCCTATCCGTGGGTCGCGCAGTCCCTGTACAAGGCGTTCGAGCTCGCCAAGGCCGAGGCCGCCGACCGCCTCTACGACTCCTCAGCGCTGCGCTTCATGCTGCCATGGCTGACCCAGCAGCTCGAGCAGGCCAAACACCTGCTCGGCGACGACTACTGGTCCTACGGCCTGCACGCCAACAGCGACACCCTCGCCACCTTCCTGCGCTACCACCACGAGCAGGGGCTGTCACGCCGGCTGCTGGCGCCCGAGGAGCTCTTCGCCCCCGAGGCGACCGAGTCCGCCGTCATCTGACGCCGCGGACTCCTCGTCGAGCCGGGCCCGCCTCACCGCGTGGCGCGCTGGCGGCTCCTGGCGGCCTGGCGGGCGGTGGCGCCGGCCATGGCCGCGGGTGGGTCGCCCTCGAACGGCAGGCCCACGTCGGCGCCCTCGTGGCGGAGCAGCCAGCGCTTGACGTCCAGGCCGTAGTAGTAGTCGCCCAGCGACCCGCCGGTGCGGACGATCCGGTGGCAGGGGACCACCAGCACGATCTGGTTGCGGGCGCAGGCGAACCCGGCGACGCGGGCGTTGCTGGGGTCGCTGACGCGGGTGGCCAGGTCGCGGTAGGTGATGGTGGAGCCGGCGGGGACCTCGCGCATGACCTTCCAGGCGGACTGGAACCAGGTGTTGCCCGCCTGCTGGACCGGCAGGCTGTCGATGGCGTGGAGCTCGCCGTCGAAGTAGGCGCGCAGGGCGTCGGTGATCGGGCCGAGGTCGTCCGTGCGCCGCAGCTCCTGGGCGCGTTCGGTGGTGTCCAGGCGGGCGTGGACCTGGCCGGGCTGGTCGGTGAAGGAGGCGGCCCGCAGGACGCCGTCGGAGGCGACCAGGGTGAGCGGGCCGACCGGGGTGGGGATCGTGCTGGTGAGCAGGCTCATGCCGCGAACTCCTCTGAGGGTGTGGTCGGGCCGAGGCTGGTCCACAGGTGCAGGATCGCGTAGGCGCGCCATGGGCGCCAGCGCTCGGCGCGGTCGGTGATGCCGGCCGGGCCGGCCGGCAGGCCGTGCGCCGCCAGCGCGTGGCGCAGGCCGAGGTCGGTCACCGGGAAGGCGTCGGGGTCGCCCAGCGCGCGCATGGCCACGTAGGCGACCGTCCACGGCCCCACCCCCGGCAACGCGAGCAGCCCGGCGGTGGTGCGGGCGCGGTCGGCGCCGCGGTCCAGCTCGACCTGGCCCTTGACGACCGCTGTGGCCAGCGCGCGCAGGGCGGTGACGCGGGCCTTGGTCACGCCGAGGCTGTCGAGGTCGGCGTCGGCGAGCCGCTCGGGGGTGGGGAAGCGCCGTGTCAGGGCGCCGTCCGGGGCGGCCAGGGGCTCGCCGAGCGCGGCCACCAGCCGGCCGGTGAGGGTGGTGGCACCGGCCACCGAGATGCGCTGGCCGATGATGGCGCGCACGGCCATCTCGAACCCGTCGACGGCGCCGGGCACGCGCAGCCCCGGGTGGGCGTCCACCAGCGGCGCCAGCACCGGGTCGGCGCCAAGCGTCTCGGCCACGGCGGCCGGCTCGGCGTCCAGGTCCAGCCACTGGCGGCAGCGCTGGACCGCCACACCCAGGTCGCGGAGATCCTCCAGGCGCAGGCGGAGCTGCACCTGGCTGGCGCGTGGCAGCGGCTCCAGCTCGGCGACGGCGGCGCTGTTGGGCAGCGTGAGCACGCGCCGCAGCCGCCCGCCGCCGATCTCCTCGATGCCGGCGACGGCGCGCTTGCCGAGGAAGCCGAGCAGCGCGGGCGCGTCGAACGGCGGCCGGTAGGCGAGCCGCAGCGTCAGCACGCCGCTGGAGTCCGGCGGCGGCGAGGCCGGGCGGCTCGCGTGGCGGCGCAGCTCGGTCGGGGCCCGGCCGAAGGCGGTCCGCATGGAGTCGTTGAACTGCCGGATGCTGGAGAAGCCCGCGGCGAAGGCGACCTCGGTCAGCGGCAGCGGGGTCTGCTCGACGAGCACGCGGGCGGTCTGCGCGCGCCGCGTGCGCGCCAGCGCGAGCGGCCCGGTGCCGACCTCGGCGACGAGCTGGCGGTGCAGGTGGCGCTCGCTGACCGCCAGTCGGGTGGCCAGCCCCTCCACGCCCTCGGCGTCGACGACGCCCTCGGCGATCAGGCGGAGCGCGCGCGCCACCAGGTCGGCGCGCACGTTCCATTCGGCGGACCCAGGGCTCGCGTCGGGCCGGCAGCGCCGGCACGCGCGGAAGCCCGCCGCCTCGGCGGCCGCGGCGAACCGGTAGAAGCGCACGTTCTCGGGCTTCGGCGTCTGCGCGGGACAGATGGGCCGGCAGTAGATCCCCGTCGACGTCACCGCGATGAAGAAATGACCGTCGAAGCGCGGGTCCCGGCTCGCCGCCGCGCGCCGGTAGGTCTCGAAGTCGGTGTCCATGCGGCGATTGTGGCAGCGGTGCCCGACAGCCGCTGGCGGTTTTCGGACATGCTCGTGCCGGGTGCGCTGCCACCCGCCAGCCGCCATCGGTGGATGCGGCGGGCCCGCCCCGCTACGGTGCTGGCAACGGCATCATGCTCAAGAACGCTTGACCGCGGGCCGGGCCGTCGCCGGGGGAGCCGCCCCCTTGCCCTCCGCTGGCCGGCCGCCAGCCGCCCTGGACTTCTCCTCGTGCCGCACCCGGGCGGCGGTGCGCTCCAGGTGGGCGCGCATGATCTCGACGGCCTCGTCGACCTTGCGGTCCCGCACCGCCTCGACGAAGGCCAGGTGCTCCTGCGTGCCCCGGCGGCCCATCTCCGGCGCGGCCTGCTGGGCCTCCTCCAATGACATGAGCAGCGGGCCCTGGAGTGTGGGCAGCAGCAGCTCGATGGCCCCGTTGTGGGCGCACTGCGCCACGCGCGTGTGGAACTCGACCGACATGCTGAGGTCGTAGGTCCCCGCCGCCAGCGCCTCCCTGGCGCGGTGGCAGAGCGCCAGCAGGTCCTCGATGTCCTCCTCGGTGGCGCGCTCGCAGACCAGCGGGATGATCCCGAGCTCCAGCACCATGCGCAGCTCGGTGACGTTGCCGGAGGTCACCGACGACATGGCCAGGTAGTCGAGGATCCCCTCGCCGACGCGGTCCATGGAGGGCGAGCGGACGAAGGCGCCGCCGCGGGCGCCGACGCGGATCTCGACCAGGCCGTTGGCCTCCAGGACGCGCAGCGCCTCACGCACGGTCACCCGGCTGACGCCGAAGTGCTCGCAGAGCTCGCGCTCGGCCGGCAGCCGGTCGCCCGGCTGCAGCTGGCCCTGCCGCATGAGCAGGCGGATCTGGTCGACGATGATCCCGGAGATGCGCCCAGGGTTGATTCGGTTGAACAGCCCGGCGGATGCCTCGCCACCCGCGGCACGACCGGCCTCGGCGCGGCCGGGCGCGCCCCCGGGCCGCTTGGCGCCCGCGGTCTCGTTCAACGGGCGAGAGCGACTCATAACGGCTCCCTTTTGTCCGGTTGACGGAGGTTCGCCAACCGCTTATGGTATAATCAATAGACCTCTAGCGGGGCCTCTACTGCCGCGGAATCCAGGGAGACGACATGGTCGCAGTGTCCAATCTCTCCTACGAAGACTAGCATCATCGGTCGCCAGCCAATCATGGTGCTTCGCCATCGAAGTGATGTGCACCGACGGCTGCCGCTCCCTGCACCTGCTGTGCACGCGTGCGTTCGGCCTGCACGAGGTCGACCACGCCCTGTGCGTGCAGGCGCCCGTCCGGACCGCGAGGCCATCCATGTCAGCATCGTCCCCTGACGCCGCACCCGTGATCGACGTCCACGCGCACCTGGTCCCCGAGCGCGCCTTCGAGCGCGTGCCGGCGGGGATGCGCGCCGAGCGGGTCGAGGGTCCCGACGAGATCCGCCTGGTGGTGCACGGGCCGCGCGGCGCCGGCCGCGGCGCCCCGCCGGAGCTGCGCGACCTGGAGCTGCACCGCCGGCGCCAGGAGCGGCGGGGGATAGGGCTCTCGCTGCTCGGCCCGTGGGTCGACATGGTCAAGGCGCCCGACGAGGCGAGGCTGCAGCAGGCCTGGTGCCGGGTGCTGAACGAGGAGCTGGCCGCGGCCACCGGCCCGACGGATCACTCGCGCTGGCTGGCGGCCCTGCCCGACCTGGACGGAGCGCGCGCCGGCCAGGAGCTGGAGTGGGCGGCGGCCGCCGGCGCGGTCGGCGGGATGCTGGCCGCCAACCCGGAGCACGGCACCCTGGCGCGCGGCGACCTGGAGTGGCTGTGGCGGGCGGCGGAGCGGCTGCGCCTGCCGCTGGTGCTGCACCCCGGCGACTTCGAGCCGCCGCCGCGCCTGGCGGAGCACTTCATGGTCAACCTGGTCGGCAACCCCTTCGAGACCACCCTGGCGGCCGGGTCGCTGCTGGCCGCCGGGGTGCCGGAGCGCCACCCGGACCTGGAGGTGGTGCTGGTGCACGGCGGCGGCTTCCTCCCCTACCAGTACGCCCGCATGGCCGCCGGCTTCGAGCGCTGGCCGCGCCTGCGCGAGCTGCAGCGGCGCTCCCCAGCCGGGCTGCTGCGCTGGTTCCACTACGACACCGTGCTGTTCGCCGACCCGCCGACCCGCTATCTCCTGGAGCTGGTCGGCGACGACCGGGTCATGGCCGGCAGCGACTGCCCGTTCACCATGACCGACACCCGCCCCTTCGAGGCCCCGGAGCGGCTCGGCCTCGACCAGGCCGGCCGCGACCGGGTGCTGGGCGGCAACGCCGCGCGGCTGTTCCGGCTCCACGAGCCCGCCGGAGCCGAGCGGTGAACGTGGAGGAGCTGCGCGGGCAGGTGGCCGCCGCCTGCCGGGTGCTGGCGGCGGAGGGGCTGGTGGAGGGCGTGCTGGGGCACGTGAGCGCGCGCGTGGGCGACCGCATGCTGATCCGCTGCCGCGGTCCCGCGGAGCACGGGTTGCGCTTCACCACCAGCCACGACGTCCGCCTGGTCGATCTCGACGGCGGCGCCGGCGAGCTGGACGGTGGCTGGGCCGTGCCGAACGAGCTGCCGATCCACGGCGAGCTGCTGCGTGCCCGCCCGCGGGTCGGCGCGGTGGTCCATGCCCACCCGCCGGCGGTGCTGCTGTGCGGGATCACCGGACTGCCGTTGCGGCCGGTGTTCGGCGCCTACAACATCCCCGCGATGCGCATGGCGCTGGAGGGCGTGCCCGTCTACCCGCGGCCGGTGCTGATCCGCCGGCCCGAGCTGGCCGCCGAGATGCTGGAGGCGATGGGTGACCGCCCGGTGTGCGTGCTGCGCGGCCACGGCATCACCGTGGCGGGCGAGACGGTCGCGCAGGCGGTGGTCACGGCACTGAACCTCAACGCGCTGGCGACCGTGACCCTGGAGCTGGCACGCCTCGGCCGTGCCGTGCCGGAGGTCCCGCCCGAGGACGTGGCCGAGCTGCCTGACCTCGGCTCGGCCTTCAACGACGAGGCGGTCTGGCGGTACCACGTCGCCAAGGCCGACGGCGCGCCGGTACCCCACTTGAACAGCTAATGATCATAATGGTTTACTGTTATACCATTCCGGTAGGTTCACCCAGGCACGTCCAGTTACCAGCTCCTCCGACCGACGACCACACGCAAGGAGGCAATGGTGCGCAAGGATTACCAGTTCGGTGTGCTCGCCAACGAGAAGCGGAACCGGTCGGCCTCTGAGATCGCCGCGCGGGACGAGTTCAACCGCCAGCACCCGCCGATCGAGGGCCTGGTCGTCTCGGCCAACCTGAAGGACATGGAGGTGCCGGAGCGGCCCTGGCGCAACAACCGGGGTCTCTGGTTCGACCTGGCCGGCAACGAGATCCTCTCCGCCCACGTCTCGGAGCTGAAGCCCGGCGGCTGGTCCGCGCGCCACCGCCACACCACCGAGGCCTACCTCTACATCGTCAAGGGCACCGGCTTCACGCTGGTCAACTACGACGACGACCCGGTCACCCGCGTCGACTGGTCCGAGGGCATGCTGCTGTCGCCGCCACGGTGGGCATGGCACCAGCACTTCAACCTCGACCCGGACGACACCTCGCGCTACCTGGCCATCCAGGACACGGGCCTGCTGCGCACGATGCGCCTGCACCAGATCGAGCGCCACGCCGTGCAGCTCACCCTCGAGGACGCGCTGCGGCTCGTGGCCGCGGCCGAGGAGGAGGGAGCGGTCGAGTCCATCTCCGACGCCAGCCCCGCATCGGTGGGCCGCTGATCCAGGCCGGGAAACCCGGCCGAGCACGGTCCCATGGCACAGGCGCTCTTGGGGGGGTTCGGGGGGGAGCGAGCTCCCCCCCGAGTGGGACAGAGATCCGCGCCGAGATCACTCCACCCGAACCGTTACCGGAGGCGTTCGATGAAAAGCCGAGGTCTTCTCATCGCTCTGGTCGCCGCCGCTCTCGCGCTCGCCGGTTGTGGCTCCTCGCCAACCGCGCAGGCGCCCGGTAGCAGCGGCGACTCCACCGCCGGTCCCTTCGCCAAGTACGCGAACCTGTCTGGCGCGGACCGGACCCAGAAGCTGCTGGCCGATGCCAAGACCGAGGGCCAGCTCGGCATCTACACCTCCAACACCGACATCGACGACCTGGTCGCCGGCTTCGAGAAGGCGTACCCCGGCATCAAGGTCAACGCCTTCCGCGCCAACTCCGAGACGGTCCTCCAGCGGATCCAGCAGGAGTCGCAGGCCAGGCGGCTCGCCGCCGACGTGGTCGACACCGACGACTTCGAGCTCGACGCCCTGAACTCGCAGGGCGTGCTCGTCGATTACCAGAGCCCCATCCGCGACAGCCTGCGCAAGGACGCGCTGTTCCCCGGCTGGACCGCCACGCGCTTCAACGCCTTCGTGGTCGGCTGGAACACCAAGCTCGTCCACCCGGGACAGGAGCCCAAGAGCTTCGAGGAGCTGGCGGACCCGAAGTGGAAGGGCAAGCTGGCGATGGAGCTCAGCGACTTCGACTGGTACATGTCGCTGCACACCTACCTGACCACCAAGAAGGGCATGAGCGACGCGCAGGCCGACAACCTCTTCAAGGGGCTCGTGGCCAACGCCAAGGTGGTCAAGGGCCACACGGTCATGGGCGAGCTGCTGTCGGCCGGCCAGTTCGAGGTGGCGCTGTCGATCTACAGCCACACGGTGGACAAGGCCGCCCACAAGGACGGCGCGCCGGTCGCCTTCCGGCCGATCGTGAGCCCGGTCATCCTGCGTCCCAACGGCGCCGGGCTCACCCGCGACGCCAAGCACCCCGCCGCGGCGCTGCTGTGGATGGACTGGGTGCTGACCGACGGCCAGAAGGACATCGCCAAGGCCTTCCGCATCCCGGCGCAGACCAACGTGCCCGGGTTCACCGACCCGATCCCGGCCGGCACCGAGACCTTCGACGTGCCGCAGGACCTGCTCGTCAAGGACAGCAAGCGCTGGAGCGACGCCTACGACGAGCTGGTCCGAGGCGCTCCGAAGGCCCAGGGATAGCTCCCCCCGCTCCGACGAAGGGGTGATCCGAGATGACTCGCGCTGGAAGGGTGATGGTGGGGACGCTCGCCGTCGTCGTCGCCCTGGCGCTCAGCGCCTGCGGCAAGTCCGTGACCAGCGGTACCGGCGGCGGTGGCTCCGCCGCCGGCACGCCGGCTGAGAAGGTGTACCAGCAGCTCAACGCCCTGCCCGCCGACCAGCAGCGTGCCAAGGCGATCGAGCAGGCCAAGAAAGAGGGCACGCTGGAGCTGTACACCTCGCTGACCGACGACCTGGTCGCGTCGGTCAAGGAGGCCTTCGAGCAGCAGACCGGCGTGAAGATGAACGTCTTCCGCGCCGCCTCGGAGACGGTGCTCCAGCGGACCCTCCAGGAGAGCTCGGCCAACCGCACCGGCAACGACGCCATCGAGACCAACTTCGGCGAGATGGGCCTGCTCTCCAAGCAGGGCGTGCTCGCCGACTACCGTGGCGCCTCCTTCGGATCCGTGCCGGAGTCCGGCCGCTTCCCGGGCTGGCTGGCCGACCGGCTCAACATCATGCTCCCGGCCTGGAACACCAAGCTGATCAAGGCCGGTCAGGAGCCGCGGAGCTGGGAGGACCTCGCCGACCCGCGCTTCAAGGGCAAGCTCACGCTGGAGCTGACCGACTCCGACTGGTACGAGAACGTCACCAAGTCCTGGCTGCGCCACGGCAAGACCCAGGCGCAGGTCGACGACCTGTGGCAGAAGATGGTGGCCAACGCGAACGTGGCCAAGGGCCACACGGTCATGGCCGAGCTGCTCGGGGCGGGGCAGACCGCGGTCGACGGCATGAACTACAGCTACATCACCCAGAACACCGCCAAGAAGGGCGCGCCGGTCGCCTACCGCAGCGCCGACGGCATCGCGCACACCATCGGCTTCGCCCGCCCGCAGGGCGTCTCCATGATGAAGGGCGCCAAGCACCCGGCCGCCGCCTGGCTGTTCAACGACTGGATGCTCAACGAGGGCCAGAAGCTGCTGGTCAGCCTGGGCCTGACGCCGTCGGCCAAGATCCCCGGCGACACCTCGCTGCAGGGTGTGACCCTGGAGCCCTACGACGTCCAGGGGCTCACCCAGGACTCCAAGACCTGGGACGATCGCTACGACCGCCTGCTCCGCGGCCTGAAGCAGATCGGCGGCGACTGACCGAGGAGGGTCGGGCCGGGCCGCCGCGGCCCGGCCCGGACCGCCAGAGGAGGTGCATGACGACATGGCGATGGCCAGCGCGCCGAAACGGCCGGCTCTGGCGCTGCGACCGGCCGGCAGATGGCTGGCGGCCGTCGCCCGCGAGCTGGCGACCCCGCGGACCCTGGTGGTCGGCGGCGTGCTGGTGATCGTCGGCTACCTGGCGGTGGTGCCGCTCGTCTACCTGCTGCACGACACCTTCACCGGGCCGGGCGGCCTGTCGATCGACGCCTTCACCCGCGCCTACACCGCCAACTCGCAGGCCGGGCGCATGATGATCAACTCGCTGGAGTTCGCGATCGGCTCCGGCGCCCTGGCGCTGGGGATCGGCACCCTGCTCGCCTACGTGCAGGTGCGCACCGACGCGCCGCTGAAGGGGCTGTTCTTCGCGGCCTCGCTGGTGCCGCTCATCATCCCGGGGATCCTCTACGCGGCCGCCTGGATCTTCCTCGCCGACCCCAGGATCGGCCTGATCAACGTGGTCCTCTTCCAGCCGATACTGGGCCACGGCCTGTTCAACACCTTCAGCATGTGGGGCATGATCTGGGTCCAGGGCCTGCACCTGGCTCCGATCGCGTTCCTGTTGATGGGCGCCGCCTTCCGCAGCATGGACCCGGCGCTGGAGGAGGCCGCGCTGATGGCCGGCGCGCCGAGGCGCCTGCTGCTGCGACGGATCACCATGCCGCTGGTGCGCCCGGCGATCGTCTCGGCGATCCTGCTGATGTTCGTGCAGTCGCTGGAGAGCTTCGAGGTGCCCGGCCTGCTCGGCCTCCAGAACGGCATCTACGTGTTCACCAGCCGCATCTACTTCGTGCTGCGGCAGTTCCCGATCGACTACGGCGCGGCGGGGGCGTACGCGCTCGGCCTGCTGGCCTTCGCGGTCGCGGGGGTCGCCGCCAGCGGCTGGCTGTCCCGCAACGCCCGCAACTACCAGACGGTGACCGGCAAGGCGTTCCGGCCACGGCCGATGGAGCTGGGCCGCGCCCGCCCGCTGGTGGGCGCGCTGGTGGTGCTGTTCTTCGCCGTCGCGGTGGTGCTGCCGGTCGCCGTGCTGGTGTACACGTCGCTGCTGAAGTTCTACTCGGCGCCGTCGCTCGACTCGCTGCGGACCATGTCGCTGGCCAATTACCGCACCGTGCTGCACATGCCCTTGGCCATCACCGCGCTGCGCAACTCGGTGCTGCTGGGCATCGGCGCGGCCACGGTGGTGATGTTCCTGACCGCGGTGGCCTCCTGGGTGGTCGTGCGGACCAGGGCGATGGGGCGCAGGCTGCTCGACGTGGTCGCGTTCACCCCGCTGGTGGTGCCCGGCCTGGTGCTCGGCCTGGCGCTGTCGTTCGTCTACCTGCGGACCGCGCTGCCGATCTACGGGACCCTTTGGATCCTGCTGATCGCCTACTCGACGCGCTACCTGCCATACGGCATGCGCTACGCCAGCTCGGCCATGTCGCAGACCTCTGGCGAGCTGGAGGAGTCGGCGCACGTCTGCGGCGCCTCCTGGTGGCAGACCTTCCGGCGCGTGCTGCTGCCGCTGGCCTCCAGCGGCATCCTCGCCGGCTGGGTCTACATCCTGGTGGTCTCCTTCAGGGAGCTGTCGTCCAGCATCCTGCTGTACAGCCCGGGCAAGGAGGTCCTGTCCATCCTCATCTGGGAGCAGTTCGAGAACGGGCAGTTCACCACGCTGGCCGCCATCGGCGTGTGCATGGTGGCCATCCTGGTGCTGCTGGTCCTCGTCGCCTACCGCCTGGGCGCGCGTTTCGGCGTGGACGATTCGTCGCGGTGAGTCTGATGCCTTCAAGGGAACGTGCTCTCATCCCGGTCCCCGATCCATATGGGGGGAGCTCGCTCCCCCCACGGCCCCCCAAGAGCGCCTGTGCCGCTCTAACCGGCCACGACACAGATAGAGGATGCCGATGCTGACCGTGGAGGGACTTGTCAAGAGCTACGGGTCGGGGCGCCGCTCGCGGGTGCTCAGGCAGCAGCGGTCCCGTGCTGGGGAGCAGTCGGAGAACGCCGTCGACGGCGTGAGCTTCGAGGTCGAGGAGGGTGCGCTGTTCACCCTGCTCGGCCCTTCTGGCTGCGGCAAGACCACCACGCTGCGCTCGATCGCCGGCCTGGAGCGGCCCGACGCCGGGGTCGTCCGCCTGCGCGAGCGCGTGCTGTTCCACGACGACCAGCGCGTCAACGTGCCGGCCAACCGGCGTGGGCTCGGCATGGTGTTCCAGAGCTACGCGATCTGGCCGCACATGACTGTGTTCCGCAACGTCTCGTTCCCGCTGGAGGTGGTGCCGCGCAGGCAGCGCCTGGGCAGGGCCGAGCTGGGCCAGCGAGTCCTGCGCGTGCTGGAGGCGGTCGGGCTCGCCGAGTTCTCCCAGCGGCAGGCGACCAAGCTGTCCGGTGGCCAGCAGCAGCGGCTGGCGCTCGCGCGGGCGCTGGTCACCGAACCGCAGCTCCTGCTGCTGGACGAGCCGCTGTCGAACCTTGACGCCAAGCTCCGCGAGGCGATGCGCTTCGAGCTGAAGCGGCTGCAGCGCGAGCTCGGCCTGACGGCCGTATACGTCACTCACGACCAGGCAGAGGCGCTGGTGCTGTCCAGCAGGATCGCGGTCATGCGCGCCGGCAGGATCGTCCAGGTCGGCAAGCCGCGCGAGGTCTACACCAGGCCAGCCAACCAGTTCGTCGCGGAGTTCATCGGCGTCTCCAACTTCGTCCAGGGCACCACCGCCGCGGTCGCCGAGAGCTGCCTGCGCGTGGAGACCAGCGAGGGCTCGCTGTGGTCCACCGACGGCACCAGCCTGCCCGCCGGCACCGAGGTGCTGCTGTCGATCCGGCCGGAGAGCATGGAGCTGTCGACCTCCTCGCGCGCGCCGAGCGCTCGCAACGAGTGGCGGGGCAGCGTGCTGACGCGCGCGTTCCTCGGCGACTCGACCGACCACGTGGTCGGCGTCGGCAAGTACAAGCTGCGGGTGCGCAGCAACCCGTCGGTGTCGATCGAGCCCGGCCGCGAGGTGTACCTGCGGGTGGAGCCGTCCAGCGTGGTGATCGTCCCGGCGGAGGACTGAGCCGCGGCGGAGGACTGAGCGGTCAGCCAGCCTTCCTGGCGACGAACAGGCAGGTGTAGAAGGCCTTCCAGGCGATCTCGAGGTCGTCGAAGCCGGCGGTGGCCAGGCCGTCGAGATGGTCTTGCACTGACGTGAACGGGTAGTCGTGCGGATGCTTGCCCTGGTCGTTGTCCGGTCCGATGAACCGCTTGCGAATGGCGCGGAAGCGGCGGTCCCACACGTCCTCGGGCCCCGTGTGGTCGAGATTGGCCAGCCACCCTCCCGGCGCCAGGAACCCCGCCGCCTCCCGGTAGAACCTGGCCAGCCCGGTGCGATCCAGGTGGTGGAGCGCCCTCGAGCTGACCAGCGCGTCGACGCCGGTCGGCAGTCGGGCCGCCTGCAGGTCGCCCATGTCGCCGAGCCGGAAGTCGACCCGGTCGCCGAACCGCTCCAGTCGCCGGCGGGCCTGCTCCAGCATGGCCTCGGAGGCGTCCAGCCACACGCCCGCGCAGTCCGGCAGCTCTTCCAGGAACGCCTCCAGGTACGCCCCCGGGCCGCTGCCGACGTCGACCACCAGCCTGGTTTGCGGCCGGTCGTGGGCGACCAGCGCGGCGGTGATCGCGCGGGGGAACGCCAGCAGGTCGGCGAGCCCGTCGGTGGCGGCCCACCTCCGCGCGAACTCGGCGTCCTTCCAGATCTCCGTGCCGTGCTTCTCCGAGGCGGTCATGAGGCCCCTCCTCCTGCGGTGGATTCGATGGGCGTGGGGGCCCTGCTCAACCGCCGCGTGGTCAGCGCCGGCAGGGTGATGAGCAGCCCCGTCACCAGCATCGCCGGCGTGAGGGCGATGGCGGACAGCAGGCCGGCCACGGCCAGCGGCGAGACGAACAGGGCGGCGGCGCGGAAGGTGCCTGCGGCGGCGATCGCGTCGCCGCGCTCCTCCGGATGGACCACGTCGCTGGCCAGGGCGGGCCCCAGGGTCTGCAGGGCGCCGGCGCCCAGCCCGCTGGCCGCCAGCAGCACCGCCGCCAGGGGCGCCGAACCGGCCAGCAGGGCAACCAGCCCGGAGCCGATGCCGGCGACCAGCATGCTGGCCGTGACCGCGCGCACGAGCGTGCGCCCGCGCACCCGCGCCACCAGCGCCGCGCCGGCGATGTTGGCGCCGTTGGCGACCGACACCAGCACACCGATCACCGGCACCGGCTGGGCGGCGCGCTCCAGCGCCACCGGGATGTAGGAGCTGACCAGGCCACGCCAGGCGCCGGCGGTGAGGCTCGCCCAGCACCCGGCGTCCACGCCTGGCCGCCGCCAGATGCGGCCCCGCGGCCGGTCCACCGGTGGCGAGAACGGCGGCAGCCGGTCGAGCGCCAGTGGCGGAAGCATGCAGACCAGCGCGATCAGGGCCGCGATGACCAGCGCCGGGGTGATCGACCGCACGGCGAGGACGCCGGCGACCACCGGGCCGATGAGCTGGCCGATGCTGGCGACGAAGTTCACCACCGCCAGCCGGCCCACCGAGGAGCCCTTTCCGCGGACGACGTGCGTCTGGCTGCCAGTCCAGAAGCAGCCGCGGGCGGCGCCCTGGAACAGCTCGCAGACCACGAACGGGACGACCGCCGCCGACCACGCCACCAGCGCGCAGGAGATGGCCAGCAGCCCGCCGGCGCCGAAGACCAGCACCCAGTCCGGGTAGCGCCGCATCACCAGCCCGAGCACCATTCGCACGCCCATCTGCGACACGGCGGAGGCGGCGGTCAGCAGCCCCACGGCGGACTTGGAGTAGCCGGTGTGCAGCGCGAGCAGCGGCAACGCCACCGAGGCCATGCCGAGCGCCATGGAGAAGGTCAGGCCGCCGAGCGCGGAGGCGGCCAGGTCGCGGTCGACCCTCCTCACGGCGCGCGGCGGTGGGCCGCGCGAGCCCTAGGGCGCAACCTGGACCGCCTCGGCCTGCACCCCGTCGGTCGGGGCCTCCTCCAGGTAGACGACCTTGTCGTAGCCGAGCAGCTTGAACAACCGGTTCTGGGCCGACAGCAGCCGCAGCGGGGCGCCGCCGGTGGCGAAGTGCTGCGCGACGGTGTTCTGGGGGACGTAGAGGGTGTCGCCCGGCTTGATCTCGTGGCGGGTCGGCTGCTTGGCGATGCGCGCGTGGTAGCGGTCGGCGATCTCGGCCTGGACCTCCCAGTGCAGGCTGTACCCGGACCCGGAGCGCACGTACAGCACCTCGTCGGCCATGTGCCAGCGGCGGCCGGAGCGGCCCCCGGCGGGGATCTCCAGCTCCATGACGTCGACGCTGTGGTTGCGCACGTCGGTGCGGCCCGGCGAGCTGATCACCCGAACGCGGCCCAGCGGCGTCTGCTCCCAGACGGTGTCGGCCGGCTTGACCACCTTCTTGCGCTGCTGGACGCCGTCGCTCCAGAGCTGCGACCAGTCGGTGCGCGACCCGAAGGCGTCCTCGTCGGCGACCGGGCCGCTGCGGCCCTGCTGGATCAGGCCGAGGTACATCCAGGCGCACTTGGCCTTGAGCACCAGCGCGAGCGCGCGCTCGTCGTAGGGGTTGTAGTGGCGGTGCACCGAGTCGGTGTGCACCAGCACGAGGTCGTCGGTCGACCAGTCGTAGCGCTGGCCGTCGTGGATCTCGTAGCCGGCCCCCTCGAGGATGAAGAAGGCGGCCTCGTTCTGGTGGCCGTGGCCGTGGTTGGCGGAGTGCGGCGGCAGCATCACGAAGTGGACCTGGAGCGACTGGGTGAGGAACGGGTCGTCGCCGGGGCCCATGCGCCACCAGGTCCTGGACTCCGCCGAGTCGCCGGAGTGCGCCACCTTGCCGTCGTCGACCACCACGGTGTCGTCGCGGACCCGTGGGGCGGCGAGCTGCCGCCGCCGGAACTCTTTGAGCCCGTACGTCTCCGAGGTGATCCCGCGAAGGAAGACCCTGCCCGCCTTGGCCATGTGCGCTCCTCGATTCCAGGGAGGGTTCGGTCTAACTTTTATACCAATATCTCCGGAGCGTGTCACTGGGTACCACGGTATACCACCGCGTGTGCGGCGGGCGGAGGCTGGTCTGGCGACGCGGGCGGAGGCTGGGCTGGGGCGGCGGACGGAGGCTGGGGCCGGGGCGGCGGGCCGGGCGGGTCGCCGGGGGTCAGGGGGTGCCGCGGTCGTGGGATCGCGGGTCGACGGCGGCCACCGGGGTCAGGTAGACCTCGGCGATGCCGGGCTGGGAGCGAAGCTGGTCGCGCAGGCCGGCCAGCAGGCCGGTGACCCTCTCGGCGCCGTCGCCGGGCCCATCCGCGCCGTCCCGCCCGGCGACGCCGATCTCGCCGGTGACCAGCATTGTCCTCGGGCCGATGACCAGCACCTCGAGGCGCGGGACGGCCCGCACACCAGGGGTGGACTCCAGCCGCTGGCGGATGGCGGCGACGACCGCCGGCGGCGCCGACTGGTTGGTGAGCAGCTCGCGCTCGCGGCCGGCCAGCCGCACCGCGACCACCACCAGCAGCAGGCCGATGGCGATGCTGGCCAGGGCGTCGGGCATGGCCGAGCCGGTGAACTGGTGCAGCGCGACCCCGACCAGCGCGAAGCCGATCCCGATCACGGCCGCGCTGTCCTCGTAGAAGACCGTGGTCGCCGTCGGATCGGTGGTGCGCCGCAGGTAGGCGCCCAGCGGCAGCCCACGCCCGCGGGACTCGCCGCGGAGCTGACGGTAGGCGGTCAGCCAGGAGGTCGCCTCCAGCGCCAGCGACACCACCAGCACGCCGTAGGCGACCAGCGGACGCGTCAGCGGTTCCGGCCGCTGGAGGTTGCGCACGCCCTCGTAGATGGCGGCGACGCCCCCGGCCACGAAGATCCCGATGGCGGCCAGCAGCGACCAGTAGAAGCGCTCGGCGCCGTACCCGAACGGGTGCGTCTGGTCGGCGGGGCGCCGGCTGCGGCGCAGGGCGACCAGCAGGAACGCCTCGTTGCCGGTGTCGGCGACCGAGTGGGCCGACTCGGCCAGCAAGGCGCTGGAGCCGGTGAGCAGCGCGGCGCTCCCCTTGGCGGCGGCGATCAGCAGGTTGATCGACAGCGCCACCAGGACGGTGCCGCGGCTCTCCGCGCCGGCGGCGCTCTCCGTCACCCGCCGCCTCCCGCGGCGCCGGCGCCCGTCGCCAGGCGCTCACGCAACGAGTCCAGGCCCATCGGCCCCATGTCCAGGGCAGTGGCGTGGAAGGCGCGCAGGTCGAAGCCGTCCCCGCGCCGGCGGCGCTCCGCCTCGCGGACGTCCAGCCAGGCGCGCTCGCCGACCTTGTAGGAGATGGCCTGAGCCGGTCGGCCGAGGTAGCGGTCGATCTCGAAGTCGAGGAAGGACTGGTCGTCGATCATGCACTCGCGCAGCAGCGCGTGGCCGAGCGCAGGCGTCCAGCGCTCGCCCTCGTGGAAGCCGGAGCCCGCGGGGATCTCCAGCTCCAGGTGCATGCCGATGTCCATCACCACGCGGGCGGCACGGAACGCCTGCGCCTGGAGCATGCCCATGCGCTCGCCCGGATCGTCCAGGTAGCCCAGCTCGGCCATCAGCCGCTCCGCGTACAGCGCCCAGCCCTCGCTGTGCCCGGCGACCCGGCAGGCCAGCCGCTGGTAGCGGTTGAGCCGGTCGGCCCGGTAGACCACGTGGCCGAGCTGCAGGTGATGGCCTGGCGCGCCCTCGTGGAACATGGTGGTGGCCGCCCGCCACGTCGAGAACTCCTCCCTGTCGTCCGGCACGCTCCACCAGACGCGGCCGGGGCGGGAGAAGTCCTCGGACGGGCGGGTGTAGTAGATCCCGCCGGTGCCAGGCGGGCTGATCCGGCAATCCAGCCGCCGCAGTGGCGCCGGCACGTCGAAATGGACGCCGGCCAGCGCCTCGATCGTCCGGTCGGCCAGCTCCTGCATCCAGCCGCGGAAGCGGTCCACGCCGGTGACCAGGTAGGCCGGGTCGTGGTCGAGGCGCTCGGCCACCGCGGCGGCCGTCTCCCCCGGCGCCAGCCGCTCCGCGACCTCGTCGAGCTCGGCGCGGATCCGGCGCAGCTCCTCCCAGCCCCAGGCGTAGGTCTCGTCCAGATCGAGGCGCACGCCGGTGAAGTAGGGGACCCACAGCGCGTACCGCCGGCGACCGACCGCGTCCCGGCGAGCCGCGACCGGCGCCAGCTCCTGGAGGAGGAAGCGCGCGAAGCCCTCCAGGGCGGCGTTGACCCCGGTGGCGCCACGCTCCAGCTCCTGGCGCAGGGGGCCGTCGCCGTAGCCGGCCGGCAGCCGGCTGAACGAGCTGGTCCACAGCTCGCACTGCTCAGCGCTGCGCTCCACCTGCCGCAGCGCGGCCACCTGGCCGTGGGCGGCGGCTTGCAGGATCCCCTGGCGATGGCCGTCCAGTGCCGCCGGCAGCCGCCGCAGCCTCGCCGCGACGTTCTCCCAGGCCGCCTCGCCGCTCATGTCCATGAGATCGAAGACCAGGCGAAGCCGCTGAAGCGACCCGTCGAGCACGTTCACCTCGCCCAGCCGCAGGCCGGCGTCGTACAGCGCCAGCTCGGCGCCCAGCCGCTCGCGCATGACCGCGACCTCCACAGGCTCGGCCGCGCCGCCGTTCCCGGGAGCGGGGCCGAGCTGGGCGAGGGTCCTGCTGATCAGCACCGCCCGGCTGGCCACGCCGTCGGGGCCGTAATCGGTCAGCTCCGCGTCGTGGCCGGCCACGCCCATCATCGTGGCGGCGCACGGGTCCAGCGCCGCCATCTCCTCGACGTACCGGTCGGCCAGCTCGGCAACCGCGACCATCGGGCTCCCCTCCTCGGGCGCAGCGGTCGGGCCGGACACGCGCGCGGCCGCCCCCGCTCAGGTCCCGGAGCCCGGGCGGACGAAGGCCAGCATGCGCCGCCAGGCGTCGTCGCTCGCCTCGCGGTGCTGCGCCGCGGAGCGGTCGAAGAACGAGTGCGGCGCGTCCGGGTAGCTGATGATCTGGTTGCTGACCCCCGCCGCGTCGAGCGCCTGGCGGAAGCGGTCGACCTGCTCGGTGGGGATCGCCGAGTCCGCCCCCCCGAACAGCCCGAGCACGGGGCATCGGTAGCTGGCGGCCAGCAGGATCGGCGCGTATTCGTCGTCCGGCTCGCGCTGCTGTGGCAGCCCGTAGAACCCGATCACGCCGGCGAGCCCGATGTCCTGGACCGCCTGGTTGAAGGAGTGGCGGCCGCCGAAGCAGAACCCCACCGTGTAGACGGCGCGTGCGCCGCCGCCCGCCCGCGAGCGCAGGTGCGCGACGGTCGCCGCGACGTCCCGGGCCACCTGGTCCGGCGTGGTCTTCAGCACGTGCGGCCGGAACTGGAAGTCGGCGTCCCGTGGGCCGGTGCCGGCGGTCCTGCCGAAATAGTCCATGGCGCTGGCGTGGGCGCCCGCTTCGGCGAACCGGACCGTCAGGTCACGGTAGAACGGGTGCAGGCCACGGGCGTCGGGCAGGATCGCCACACCCGGAGCGCCCGGCTCGTCGGTCCTGGAGCTGAAGGCGCGGAAGCGGTTGCCGTCGGCGGCCTCCAGGACGATCTCCTCGCTTCCCGCCAGGCCAGAGCCACCGGCGATGGGTGGAAGTGGAGGGCGAGCGGTGGACTCGTAGCACATGGGCGATTCCTCCGATCAGGCACGGCCAGGCACCCTCTAGCGATCAGACGATACCGCCTGGCCCCGGTGAAGGACCCGCTGGGGGGATTCGGGGGGGGAGCCGGCTCGGGCTCCCCCCGAATGTAATGGGCCAATCACCCCTCACCCAATCAGCCGTCCGGCCCGGTGAACGGCTGGGAGAACTGGTTCTCGTTGCAGCGGCCGAGCGGGGTGGGCACGCCGAAGGTGTTGGGGCACAACGCGCTGTCGGTGCTGACCAGGACCCGGTTGGAGAAGTGCTCGCCGAAGTCGCTGGAGTGCACCTCCCAGATGTAGGCGGTGCCGTCTGCCGCGAACTCGGTCCAGGTCACGTAGATGCGGTCCTGGAACGGGCTGCCGACCTTGTTGTCGACGGTCATGAGCTGCTTGTCCTCGAGCACCGCGCCGCTGCCGGTGGTGTCGTTGAACTCGAAGATCGGGCGCCCGGGGAAGTTCCAGGAGGCGCCGCCGTTCTGGGTCGAGCGGAACAGGTAGAAGGCGCTGGAGGCGTCGGGGCTGGGACTGACTCCGGCCCTGCTCAGGCCCTTCGTCGTGCTCGCGACACTGGCCACCTGACCGGCGATGCATCGGGAACGGAGGGGGCCGGCGGCCGCGGTAATCCGATTGAGGCGCCCGCCGCGGCCGTCTACCCTGGGTGCATGGCGATCCTGCAGTCAGTGAACATCGGTGTGATCCGCCCGGCCGTGGCGGACACGGGCGTGTCCGCGATCGACAAGCGGCCGGCCGACCGCCCGGTGATGGTGCGCGACCCCGGACCGAAGGGGAGCGGGGACGGCGGGCTGGTCGGCGACAGCCACGGCGACGCACGCCACCACGGCGGCCACGACCAGGCCGCCTACGCCTACGCTCGCGAGGACCTGGACGCTTGGCAGGCCGATCTCGGGGTGCCGCTGGCCTCCGGTGTGTTCGGTGAGAACCTCACCACCGTGGGGCTCGACGTGACCGGCGCGCGCACCGGCGAGCGCTGGCGCATCGGCGAGCGGGTGCTGCTCCAGGTGACCGTGCCGCGCATCCCCTGCCGGACGTTCGCCGGGTGGATGCGGCGCCACGGCTGGATCAAGACCTTCACCGAGCGCGGCGTGCCCGGTGCCTACCTGCGGATCCTTGAGCCCGGCTGGATCCGCGCAGGCGATCCCATCGTGGTCGAGTCCCGACCCGACCACCAGGTCACCATCGGGCTGATCTTCCGCGCCCTGACCACCGAGCCCGACCTGCTCCCGCGCCTGCTCGAGGCCGACGACCTGCCCGAGGACGCCAGGGACCGGGCCCGCCGCCGGCTCACCTTCGACGTTCTCTCGTAGCCGCGACCGCCTGACCGCAGGCGCTCGTGCCAGTTCCCTCGCAATAGCTGCTCCATTTACGAAATAGGATGCGCGGCGCTGCGCTGGGTCGGCCGGGACACCACCCGTGCGCTTGTGCTGCTGGGGATCTTGTCAACGCCGTCGCAGCCAACCTGCGCGCTGGTTTGTCGATCCCGATCGACCTGGCTTCGATGCATGGTCGCCGCTGCGGAGTTCAAGGACGTGGACGCCGAGACGGATGCGGCCGCCAGCGGCTGGCCGTAGGGTCCAGAACGAGCTGGCGGCAGCGGGACTGCCGCTGTTGGCCGACTCGACGGCGGGCTGGCGCTGGCGCGGTCCTCAGCGAGCGTCCTGGTCACCCGTGCGCTGGGGTCGAAGGCCCTCAAGGAAGTCCACGACGACGGGGTTGACCAGGTCCGGTCGGGTCATCGGCGCCATGTGACCAGCCCCCAGGATCTCAACCAGCCGCCAGCCAGGGATCGCGTCAAGCAGCAGCTCACTGAGCTCGCGGATGGGACGGCGCGTTTGCGCCGCCTGGACCAGCAGCGTCTGTGCGCGAATCCCGCGCCACTCCTCAAGTGGTGTCGTCTCGTTCATGACCGCATCCCACTCGTGAACATTGGGTGGCAGCGCCGCCAGGAACGCGGTGCGGCGGCGCTCGGGCATGGCCGACCACGTCCCGGCGCCGTTCCAGTAGTCGGCGAAGCGTTCGGCGACGACCTCCCAGCGACCGTCGGCTCCGTACCGCTTGACGTGGTCTCGCAACCCGGCCGCCTCGGCGTAGGCCGCGTCCCGGCCATACATGGCAAGCAGGTAGAAGGGGTTGGCGTCAAGCAGCACCAACCCGGCAAGGTCTGGCCCGAGGCGCAAGGAAGCCTTCATGGCGACCGCGCCGCCGAAGGAGGCCCACAGGGCCAGGGGACGGCCGACGTACTGGATCAGGCCGAGCACCAGCTCGGCCTGATCCGCCAGGGTCTGCGGTCGCGTGGGCGGCCAACTCGAGCTCTCCCCGTACCCCCGGTGCGTTGGGTGCCCTTGCTGGACCCTGCTCCGGGTTGGCGCTTCACCCGCCTGCCGATGCCGCCCACCACGCTCATCGCGCCGGTGGTTGGTGTGCGACGCGGCACGAGGAGCTTCGAGTGCTGCCGTGGTCGTCTTATCCGTCCGGGGTGTGGTGATTCAGCATGCAACCGGCGAGGAGGAGCGGCCGGCAGTGGCCGCCGCTGGGGAGGGTGGGGCCATGCGGATCGCGGTCTACGGCGCCGGCGGGGTCGGCGGCTATTTCGGGGGACGGCTGGCCCAGGCCGGCGCCGACGTCCACCTCATCGCACGCGGCGCCCACCTGCAGGCCCTGCGCGAGCACGGCCTGCGGGTGCGCAGCGTCAAGGGGGACTTCGCGGTCCGGGTCCCGGCCACCACGACCCGGCCTAGGTCGGCCCGTGCAACTACGTGCTGTTTTGCGTCAAGGCGTTCGACACAGCGGCGGGCCGACCAGCATTACCTTCGGCGAACTGAACGGCCAGGTCACCGACCGGGCGCAACGCCTGCTCGACTGCTGCCAACGGGCCGGCTTCGCCGCCGAGCTGTCGCCGAGCATCAAGACGGTGCTGTGGGCCAAGCTCACCTTCATCTGCGCGCAGGCAGGCATGACCGCGGCGGTGCGGCTGCCGATCGGGGAGATCCGCATGGTCCACGCCGCCTGGGCGGCGTTTCAGCGGCTGGTTGCGGAGGTCGCCGCGGTGGCCGCGGCGGACGGCACCCCGGTCCCGCCGGCCGCCAGGAACGGGCCCTGGCCATGGCACAGAGCGTGGAGCCGGGCAGCTTCTCCTCTCTGCACGACGACCTGGTGGCTGGGCGGCGCATGGAGCTGGAGGCCTTGCACGGCTTGGTGGTACGGCGGGCGGCCGGGCATGGCGTGCCCGTGTCGATGTCGGAGGCGATCTACGCGATCCTCAAGCCGTGGGCGGTCCGCAACGAGCGAACCGGGCGGTGAGCCTACCTGCCGAGCCGGTCCGGCTGCGCCCGGCCGCGGCCCGCCCAGGGCTGGGCGCCAACGCCGGCGCGGCCACGGCGGCGGTGCTGTTTGGCGCCTCGGTGGTGGCAGTCCGTGTCGCGGTCCAGGACATCCCACCGCTCAGCCTGGCCGTGCTGCGTTTCGGCCAGGCCGCCCTGCTGCTGGTCGGCGCCTTGCTGCTGGCCGCGCCGGCGCGCCTGCGGGTCCAGCGCCGCAGCCTGCCGCTGCTGATCCTGCTCGGCGCAGTGCTGTTCACCCTGTTCCCGGTCACGTTCAACGCCGGCCTGCGCTGGACTGAGGCCTCCCGTGGGGCGCTGATGCTGGCCACTATGCCGCTGTGGAGTGCCTGGCTGGCCCGCGGCGTCGCCGGTGAGCGCCTGGCCGGCCGCCAGCTCGCCGGGGTCGTCGTCTCGGTGTTGGGAATCGCGCTGGCCTTCGTGGAGCCGCGCGCCCTCCACGGCGGCGCGCATGCGCTGATCGGCGACGGGTTGCTGCTGGTCACCGCGTTGCTGGGCGCGTTGTACGGTGTGCTGGCCAAGCGGGCGCTGGCCCGCGACGCCGCCGTGACCGTGACGACCTACGCGATGCTGTTTGGTGCCGTGCTGCTAGCTCCGGCGGCGCTGGTCGAGGGGCTCCTCCCGGCGCTCGGTCGGCTCGACGGCCGGCTGCTGGCCCTGGTCGTATTCCTGGGCGTGCCCGGCGACGCACTGGCCTTCTTCCTGTGGACCTGGGCGTGAGGGAGCAAGGCGAGCCCTCACTAACCGTTGAGCGGATCAACGGTCCGGAGGTCCCACCGCACCTGCGTCTGCTCGTCCGCCTGGACGGCCGAGTGGAAGCCCACTACCGGGGGTTCACTGGGCCGGAGTGGGAACCGCTGCGCTGAGGGACGCTCGCCTGGCGGGTTACGCGGTGAGCGAGAACCCGCAGGGCCTCGCCACGCGGCTGGCCTCCCAGTGCGCGGCGCTCGCCGGCCGCGGCTAAGCGATGCCAAGAGCCGCTTCAACGCCCCCGAGCCGCTGGCGACGTCGCCGGACCATCTCGCTGTGACGCACTAGGCACCAGGCTCGGTGTAGAGGAGGCGTTTCTCCAGCGAGACCACCGAGCCGCGCTCCTCGACCTCGGCGAACCCGACCCGGTCGACCAGCGCCCGCATCAGCAGAAGGCCGCGGCCGTGCTCGACCTCCTCGCCCGGAGGGCTGCTGGGGATGTTCAGCCGCAGCCGGCCCGGCGGCTCGCCGACGTCGACCACTCGGAGCACGCAACGGTCGTCGTCGACCCGGAGGCGGACCTCGTACTCCTCGGACGCCCCGGCGTGCTGCAGCACGTTGGTGCACGCCTCGCTCAGGGCGATCTCGATGTCGTGGATGCAGGTCGGGGTGACGCCGAGGTTGGCCATGGCGGCGCGGATGATGTGCCGAGCGATCGGCACGGACCGTCCTTCGTGGGGGAGCGAGACCGCCAGCTCGAGCCGCATGGACCGGTCCTGTTCCGCGCGGCGGACCCCGGAACGCCGCGCCGTTGCGGTTCCACACGTTGCCGGTCCGACCCGCCGCCGGCGGGCTGGCTCGGTCACCCCAGAGGTACCCGCGGGGTCCGGGCGGGCCCGATGGAGATAGCAGGCGTTCTACCCAAACACCGTCATTACAACCACTCTTCGCGCCCGTAGGTTCCGAGCGCAGGTGGCGTGGGGTCCGCGTCAACGATCGAGCCGTCGGAGCGCTCCCGCGCTGAGCTATCGGCGACCGAGGTTGGTTTCGTCCTGCTCGAGGTCCTCGGTCAGCTCGCCGGTGGGGTCACGCTTGGTGAGCCAGCGCAGCGGCAGCGCGAACCACAGGGCGCCGAACCAGATCGCGCTGGCGGCCGCGGCCGCCACGCCGGGACCGTGGCCGTAGAGCACGTCGGTGATGAACCACATCACCCCGACCAGCGCGACCCACAAGGCGACCAGGCCGCCCAGAGCGAGCCGGTTGGCGGCATTGACCACCCGTCGCTTCTGGTGCCGCCGGAACAACAGGCGGTGCAGCGAGACCGGCGCGATCAGCATGCTCGTGGCGATCGCGGATGCCGCCAGCGTTGCGAAGTAGAGACCGCGCTGGAACCCCGTGACCGACCCGAAGCGCTGGGTGAACGCCAGCGTGAGCAGGAACGCGAACAAGATCTGCACGCCCGTCTGTGCGACGCGCAACTCCTGTAGCAACTCGTTGAAGTTCCGGTCGAGTCGCTGCAACTCGCTTTCCTGGCGCACCCGGCGATTCCATTCGGCGTCTGGTTCGCGCACGTCGGCCTCCTCCGCGGGCGGCTCGGCACTGTGGCGAGGGTACGCTCCGGGTCAGCGGGGGTCTTCGGTCTGGCGCGGCGGGAGAAAGGTGGCCGTGGTGACCCGACCATCCACCGCCTCCAGCGCCCAGACCGATCCCTTGGGGCCAGCTCGCCCCGTCGCCGATGGGCGCGCCCAGACCGCGGAGCCTGTCCAGCATCGGCCCGATCAGCTCCCCGTGCGTGCACAGCACCACGTCGTCAGCGCGCGGGTACAGCAGCAGGGCGACCGCGAGGTCGACGTCGGCGTCCACGGTCAGCGCGGCATCGGTGCGGATCGCCAGGCGGCGCCGCTCGGCCAGCGGCTGCACCGTCTGCAGGCAGCGCACCGCCGGGCTGGAGACGATCTCGGCGATCGAGTGGCCGGCGAGCTGGGCCACGAGCCCTGCGGCCTCGCGGTGCCCGGCGTTCGACAGCGGACGGTCGTCGTCGGGCCCGGTCCACGCGCGTTTGTCGCCGGCGTCGGCGTGACGGACCAGGTAGCGCATCGGGCCTCCTCTCCCATCCGCTGGTCAGGCGGGGTCAAGACTACCCGCCGCATCGCCGGGCGACGGGAAGAAGTGGTGACGAGTTCGTGACGGCCGGATGACACCCTCAGCCGTCCCTCCCTGGAGGGCGCAGCGGCGGGCGCTGGAGCGAGCCCTCGACGCTCTGGAGGCCGACCCGGCGAGTTGCGCCTACGATGCCAGGACAGTGCAGTCCGTGGCAGCAGCGACCGAGGGAGGGTCACCCGTTGACCACCCGTCGCGCCGCCAAGCCCCAAGCCTCGACCAACAAGGCCAAGGAGGCGCCGATCCACGGGCCCGGCCGCGGCGGTCGCGACCGGCGGACCGCCCAGGAGTACGCAGCCGACCTGGCACGCGAGACAGACCGATCGCTGGCTCGCGACCCGGAGCGGTGGACCCGAAGGCAGACGAACGAGATCCCGAAGGATCGCAGCGTCGAACGCGAGGGTCCGCCGTAACGAGCCGAAGAGCACAGTGGCGAGCGCTGGAGCCCGCCACCGGGGCGACGTCGACGACGGTGCAGGGGCCGGGAGCTGGAGCGATGCCGGCCGAGGTCGCCGACCGGGCCCACTGCCGGCCGTCTTGACAGGACGTGCCGGCCGCTCGATTTTGGAATTCGATTCTAAAATCGTTCGACTGGAGCGTGCGATGGTCGACTTCTCCCTGACGGACGAGGAGCGGCAGATCCGCGACACCGTGCGGGCGTTCATCCGCAACGAGGTCATGCCCCTGGAGCCGGAGGTGCTGCGCAACGAGCGCGCCGGCCGGCAGGGCGTGGACCCGGAGGTGCTGCGCGACCTGCGGCTGAAGGCGCGCAAGGCGGGTTTCTGGGGGGTCAACACTCCCGAGGAGTACGGCGGCATGAACCTCGGGCCGATCATGTCCGCGATCCTGGAGATGGAGTGCGGGCGGACGTTCGTGCCGTTCAGCTTCGGCGGCCGCGCCGACAACATCCTCTACGTCGGCACCGAGGAGCAGAAGCGCCGCTACCTGATCCCCACGATCGAGGGCGAGCGCCGCTCCTGCTTCGCGATCACCGAGCCCGACGCCGGCTCGGACGCCCGCAACATCCGCACCCGTGCCCGGCGCGACGGCGACCAGTGGGTGATCAGCGGCGAGAAGACCTTCATCACCGGCGGCAACGAGGCCGATTTCGTGATCGTCTTCGCGGTCACCGACCCCGACAAGGGCGCCGACGGCGGGATCACCTGCTTCCTGGCCGACCGCGAGATGGGCTGGAAGTCCGAGCCGATCCAGACCATGGGCCAGTGGGGACCGGCGGCGCTGGTCTTCGAGGACGTGCGCGTGCCGGACGCCGGAGTGCTCGGCGAGGTCGGCGAGGGGTTCGAGCTGGCGATGCGCTGGATCGGCCAGGGCCGCTACATGATCCCGGCCAGGGCGATCGGCTCGACCGAGCGGATGCTGCAGATGGCCATCGACTACGCCAAGGCCCGCCGGTCGATGGGCCACCCGATCGCCGACTACCAGGCGATCCAGTGGATGATCGCGGACTCGCAGGTCGAGATCGAAGGGGCCAAGTGGCTCACGCTGTACGCGGCGTGGCGGGCCTCCAAGGGCCTCGACAGCCGACACGCCTCCTCGATCGCCAAGCTGTCGGGGGCGGTCATGGCCAACCAGGTGGTCGACCGGGTGATGCAGATCCACGGCGGCATGGGCTATACCAAGGAGCTGCCCATCGAACGCTGGTACCGAGAGCTGCGGCTGCTGCGCATCTACGAGGGCACCGACGAGATCCAGCGCCGCACGATCGCGCGGAACCTGCTCAAGGGGCACGTCAAGCTCGGCGAGATCGGGGCCTGAGCCCCGACCTCCGCCAGCTCAGCGGGAGTAGAACTCGACCACCAGCCGCTCGTCGCAGACCACTGGGATCTCCCGACGCTCCGGCAGCCGCAGCAGCCGCGCGCGCAGCGCGCCGCTGTCGACCTCCAGGTACGGCGGGGCACCGGCCAGATGCTGGCCGGTGGCGGCGATCTCGAACGGCAGCTTGTCCTTGCTCCGCTCGCCGATCTCGATCACGTCGCCGGGCTGGACCCGGAACGACGGGCGGTCGACGCGGCGGCCGTTGACGGTGACGTGGCCGTGGGTCACGGCCTGACGGGCCTGGTAGATCGTGGCGGCGAAGCCGGCGCGCAGCACCAGCGCGTCCAGCCTGGTCTCCAAGTCCACCAGCAGCGCCTGGCCGGTCTCCTGACGGCTCCGGACAGCCCTGGCGAGCGACCGGTCGAGCTGTGCCTCGTCGACGTCGTACTGGGCGCGGAGCCGCTGCTTCTCGAGCAGCCGGACCTTGTAGTCGGACGGACGCCGCCGGTTGCGGCCATGCTGGCCAGGCGGGTACGGCCGCCGCTCCAGGTGTCGCGCGGCCTTGGGCGTCAGCGCGATGCCGAGCGCCCGGCTGAGCCGCACTTTCGATGCAGTTCCACGCAAACCTCTTCCCTCCTCTCTGGTTCCCGATGATGGTGCGCCTTGCAGCACAACGAGCCAGATGCCCAGGTATTCCGGTTCAGCGGCGGCCGACGACTCCGCGCACGAAGGCCGCCTGGCCGGCGTGCTGGAGGTCGTCGCTGATCACGCTCACCAGCCGCACGCCGAGCGTCACGGGCGGGTCCCACGACCGGTCGACGATACGGCGCAGGTCCGCGTCGCCGAGGTTCTCCACGAACTGGATCGTCCGCTGGTGGACCGCATCGTGGTAGCCCACCAGCAGCTCCCCTGACTTGACCTGGACGGCCCCGACCTCGTCCGGCCGGTGTCCGTATCCGGTGTCCAGCTCGTCGAGCGGCAAGCCGAACCGCTCGACCCAGCCCTCCGCGATCCAGACCTGCTCGGTCCGCGTGGCGTCGGCGACGTGGTCGTCCTGGATCCGGGTCAGGTGCCAGACCAGCCACGCGATCGAGTTGGCCCTGGGGTCCAGGCGCAACGCCAACTGCTCCGGCGTCAGGCCCTCGACCACGTCACCGACGACCTCACGGATCCGGCCAAACGCGTCGACGAGCAGATCAGCGCTGGGCATGCATGGCTCCTGTTCGGCATTGCACTGCACGGCACGGTCCACCTAGGCTACCGCGCCACCGACGCCGCATCGTGGACTCCAGTCACAATGTCGCCGGACCCCGATGGGTGACAGTGGAGGAGCGACCGCGATGACCTACCTGCCAGACCCCCGCCGCTACGACGCCATGCAGTACCGCCGGGTCGGCCGCAGCGGATTGCTGCTGCCGGCGGTGTCGTTGGGCCTGTGGCAGAACTTCGGGAACGACCGGCGGCTGGACGACCAGCGGGCGATCGTGCGGCGCGCCTTCGACCGGGGGATCACCTATTTCGACCTGGCCAACAACTACGGCCCGCCATACGGGTCGGCCGAGGAGAACTTCGGCCGGATGCTCGCCACCGACCTGCGCGGCCATCGAGACGAGCTGATCGTCTCCACCAAGGCCGGCTACGACATGTGGCCGGGGCCGTATGGCGAGTGGGGCTCGCGCAAGTACCTGCTCGCCAGCCTGGACCAGAGCCTCGGCCGCATGGGCCTCGACTACGTGGACATCTTCTACTCGCACCGGTTCGACCCCGACACGCCGCTGGAGGAGACGCTCGGGGCGCTGGACGCGGCGGTGCGGCAGGGCAAGGCGCTGTACGTGGGCATCTCGTCCTACTCGGCGGACCGGACCACGGAGGCGGTCGAGATCCTGCGCGACCTCGGCACGCCGCTGCTCATCCACCAGCCGTCCTACTCGCTGCTGAACCGCTGGATCGAGGGCGGCCTGCTGGAGGTGCTCGACGAGGAGGGCGTGGGCTGCATCGTGTTCTCGCCGCTGGCCCAGGGCCTGCTGACCGACCGCTACCTCGACGGCGTCCCCGAGGGCTCCAGGGCGAGCCGGCAGGGCTCGCTCACCAGCGACATGCTCAGCGAATCCACCTTGGGCAAGGTGCAGGCGCTCCGGCGGGTGGCCACCCGGCGCGGGCAGACGCTGGCCCAGATGGCGCTGGCATGGACCCTCCGCGATCCCGTGGTCACCTCGACCCTGATCGGCGCCAGCAGCGTGGCCCAGCTCGAGGACAACCTCGGCGCGCTCGCCAACCTCGGCTTCGACGCCGACGAGCTGGCCGAGATCGACCGCTACGCCACCGAGGCCGAGATCAACATCTGGGCCACCTCCAGCGACGCCTGAGTCTCCCGCATCCGGCCCCAGCGGCCGGGCGTCAGGGCCGCAGCGCCGGCGCGTGGCTCCCGAGCGCAGCCTCCGCGAGGAGACGAAGCCAAGCGCTCGACTACACCGCGCGGCGGTAGCGCCAGACGGCCAGCGGCGCGAAGACGGCGACGATGCCAGCGGCCCACGCCAGCGACTGCCAGACGTCGGAGGCGGTGGGCCCTCCCAGGGTGAGGGCGCGGACCGCCGAGGCCGTCACCGACACCGGCTGATGGGTGGCGAACCCCTGCAGCCAGCCGGGCATCGAGCTGACCGGCACGAACACCGACGAGGCGAACACCAGCGGCGCCATCACCGGGAAGGCCGCGGCCTGCGCGGTCTCGGGATCGCCGACCAGCAGCCCGACCGTGGCGAACACCCATGACATCGAATAGGCGAACAGCAGCACGAGCAGCATGCCGCCGAGGAAGGGCAGCGGGCCCGTGTGGATCCGGAAGCCGACCCCGAAGCCGATGACCACCATCAGCGCGACCACGAAGACGTTGCGGGCCAGATCGGCCAGAGTCCGGCCGGCCAGCACGGCCGAACGGGCCATGGGCAGGGACCGGAACCGCTCGAGCAGGCCCGTCTGCAGGTCGGTGCCGAGCCCGATGGCGGCGCCGATGGCCCCGAACACCGAGGTCTGCACGAACACGCCCGGCAGCAGGTAGTCGACGTACGGCACCCCGATCAGCGAGGTGGACACCACCCCACCGAACACGTAGCGGAACAGCAGCAGGAACACCACCGGCTGGATGGTGGAGAACACCAGCAGCCTCGGCACCCGCCGCAGGGCGATCAGGTTGCGACCGGCGATGGCGAGCGCGTCGCGTACGGGGCCGAGCGCGTTGGCGCGGTCGCGCCGCACCTCGGCACTGCTGATCGCGGCCGGGGTCGTCGCGGTCATGCGGCACCTCCCTGGGGTTTGTGCCCATCGGCTGAAACGGCGTCGTCGGCCCGCCGGCCGGTGAGCGAGAGGAAGACGTCGTCCAGGCTCGGTTCGCGCACGGCCAGCGTCGCCGGCGTGAGGCCCTGGTCGTCGAGGGAGCGCAGCACGTCGATCAGGACGCGCGCGCCGTCCTGCGAGGCCAGGCGGATGGTGGCCACCTGTCGCTCGGGCCGCGCCGGCAGCGTCGCCGACAGCAGGTCCTGGGCCCGGGAGGCGCGGGTCTCGTCGCCCATGCCCAGCTCGATGACCGTGCTGCCGAGATGGGCCTTGAGCGCCGCCGGTGTGTCGTTGGCGATCACCCGGCCATGGTCGACCACGGCGATGCGCTGGGACAGGCGGTCGGCCTCCTCCAGGTACTGGGTGGTGAGCAGTACCGTGGTGCCCTCGGCCACCAGCTCGCGGATCATCTGCCACAGCTCGCCGCGGCTCTGGATGTCCAGCCCGGTGGTGGGCTCGTCCAGGAACAGCACCGGCGGCCGCGACACCAGCGCGGCGGCCACGTCCAGCCGGCGGCGCATCCCGCCCGAGTAGGTCCGCACCGGCCGGTCGGCCGCCTCCGCCAGGCCGAACCGCTCCAGCAGCTCGGCTGTCCGGACGCGCACCTCGCGGCTGGGCATCTGCGCGAGCCGGCCGATCAGGCGCAGATTCTCCTGGCCGGTCAGGTTGGCGTCGACCGCGGCGGACTGGCCGGCCAGGCCGATCCGGTAGCGGACCGCGACCGGGTTGCGGACCACGTCGATGCCCAGCACCTCGGCCCGGCCGGCGTCGGGGCGCAGGATGGTGGTGAGGATGCGGATCGCGGTGGTCTTGCCGGCGCCGTTGGGGCCGAGCAGCCCGAACACGGTGCCTGGCGGGACCGTGAAGTCGATCCCGTCGAGGGCCATCACGGAGCCGAACCGCTTGGTCAGACCCTCGACGAGGATTGCTGGGTCGGTGCGCAAAGCGTCCCTCCTCGGTCGGTTGACGGCGACCGCCGATCCGGATGCGCTGACCGTACAACCCAGCGGTGCCATCCGGTAACCCAGATGGTCTCGGACCGGCGTGAGGTCTGGCCACCCGGCCGTGCTAGGGTCCGCCTATGCGGTTGGCGATCTCCATCCCCCAGCGCGTCGGCGACGGCGAGTTCGATCCGGCCTCCTTCCGCGCCTACCTGGCGCGGGCCGAGGCGCTCGGCTTCGAGAGCGCCTGGACCCAGGAGCAGGTCCTGAGCCCCACGCCCCGTCTGAGCCCGATCGAGACCATGACCTACGCGGCCGCGTGCAGCGACCGGCTCCGTCTCGGCTGCGTGGTCTTCGTCACCCCTCTGCACAACCCGATCCACCTGGCCAAGAGCATCAGCACGCTGGACCAGCTCAGTCGAGGACGCATCGAGGTGGGCGTCGGCACCGGAGGGCGAGGAAGGATGTTCTCGGCGTTCGGGGTCGATCCCAACACCCTGGTCGCTCGCTTCAACGAAGGGCTCCAGCTCATGAAGGCATGCTGGACCCAACCCAGGATCGACTTCGACGGGCGGTTCTGGCAGCTCGACGCCGCGGCCATGGAGCCCAAGCCGTTCCAGAAGCCCTATCCGCGGATCTGGTTCGGCGCCAACCACCCGGACGCGCTCCGACGTGCCGTCCGCCACGGCGACGGCTTCTTCGGCGCCGGGTCGACGACCACCGCACAGTTCGCCGACCAGGTGCGGACCGTGCGGGCCGAGCTCGCGAAGACGGGCCGCGACCCGGCCAGCTTCCCGATCGCCAAGCGCGTCTACATCGCGGTCGACGACGACGTCACGCGCGCGCGAGAGGCGATGGCCGACGCGCTGGGCGATCTCTACCGAGGCTTGGGGCTCCCCGACCTGACACCGGTCGCGGTCTTCGGCCCGCCGGCAGCGTGCGTCCGGGGGCTGCGCGAGGTGGCGGAGGCCGGCGCCGAACTGATCCTGCTCAACCCGCTCTTCGACGAGGGCAGGCAGATGGAGCGCCTGGCCGCCAAGGTGGCGCCACAGCTTTCCTGAGATCAGGAGCTGTTACGCGCGCTTCCGGGTGAGGCCGTAGCCGGCGGCGGCCAGGCCGAGCACGCCGACCACCACGCCGACGATGGCGATGATCCGCGCCTGCCCGGCGGCGTCCTCGGCCTTGCCGGCGCGCGTCTGGCTGGCGGCCAGCGCCTCGTTCAGGCGCGGCACCTCACGGTCGAGCCGGGCGCCCAGCTGCGAGCCGGTCGGCACCTTCACGGGGAACTCGACCTGCGCGGGGTCGCTGGCGTCACTGAAGGTCTGCGGTCCAGAGGTGAATTTCTCGTCGACCTTCTGGCCCTTGATCGTGCCGGTAAAGTGGAAGGTGTAGCTGCCAGGGGCGGTCGGGATGAAGAACGCCCGGTAGTCGCCAGGGGTGCCGAACTCGCCGACCTCGAAGTCCGGCTCCATGCTCACGGCCAGCTTCTGGGAGTCGTCGGTGGCGGTGCCGGCGCCCTGGGTCACGTCGACCTTCAAGGAGTCGCCCAGATCGGTCACCGGCTTGTCGGTCTTGGCGTCGTGCAGCAGCATCTGCACGCTGTTCTTGGCGCCGGCGTAGGCGGGCTCGTCCCCGAACCCGACGTGGAACACGTAGTTGCCGACCTTGCGCTCCTCGTGCGCCGAGGCGGGCCTCGCGCTGCTGAAGGTGAGCAGCATGCCGGTCAGGCCGATGGCGGCGGCCATCGTCAAGATTCGCTTCCTCATCAGAGCCGTCCTTCCGGATCCTCCGCGTCATACCGGGCAGGGGCGACCCGCCCGGGACCGCCGGCCTCCAGGCCGGCGGTCAGCGGTTCGACTGGAAATGGTTCAGACGATCCGGAGACGTGGTGGGGCGCGGATCCCGTCGGCGAGGCGAGGACGAGAGACCGGCCGCACCGCGACGCGGGGGCGGGTGACCGGGACACGGATGGGCCGGGGCGGCCGCGCCGCACCGAGCGCGCGGCCGACCGCCTGGGCGGCACGGCCGAGCCACACCAGCACCGTCGCCGCCACCGCGGCGACCACGATCTGGACCAGCACGCCGATCGACAGCAACCGGTCGGTGGCCAGGCCGCCGACGGGATAGCCGTTCATCGCTCGTTCGACGACCTCCTGGACGCCGAAGATGGTGACCTGGAGCAGGGCCAGCCGGGCCGCGAGCCACGCCCATGGCTCATCGCTCGGTGGCCGCTTGCGTGACCGCAGGCCGCTGTGGAAATGCCGGCCCAGGAAGGTGACCACCGCCAGCAGCCCGAGCACGATCTCGGCCGCCGCCATCGTGGACCGGTACCCGTGCCCCGTGCCCGCGAGCAGCGCCGCGCGGGTCCTGCCCTGCGGCGCCACGGTCAGGTACGCGATGGAGTGGCCGACCGCGGCGCCGGCGACCGCGGCGCCGGCAAGCGGCAGGCGACGGATCACCTCACGCGCTCGCATACCCGATAACTCTGTCCGATGGCGTCGCAGGTGACAAGCGTCGAACGCCGTCTACTGACTCTTTGAGCCCAAAGGACCACCAACCGGGTCCAGGCGCGCGTAGACCCCGCCGGTCAGGCGGGGCCTACGCGGAAGGCGGGTCAGCAGTCAGTCCGCGTCGCCGGCGGCTTGGGACGGGGAAGACGGCGAGCCGGCTTGGCCGGGGGGGTTGGGCCAAGCCGGCTCGCACGCGACGCCTGCCCATGCCACGCCCGTGTGGATCAGTAAAGGCGGCGCTTTCGGCCGCCGCGTTCCCCCCACGGCGTGCGGCAGGTGGCGTTCGCCGGGTCCCATACCCCGGATCTGGCGCGGCTAGCCCTGCTTGGGCCGGGATCGGTAGTTCTACGCAAGGCAAGCACAAATGGTACACGGCCACCGCGAGACGTGAGCTGCTGTCAGTGGACGCTCCGGTCCGCCGCCGGATGGCTCTTCACGCTCGAGCGGAGTCGATGGCGAGCTTCTGGAGCCGCGCGGCGGTGTCGGTGCCCGGCCCCGGGGTGTAGAGGATGAGATACATCCCCGGGCCGTCGTCCACCACCTGCAGGACGGTCTGCAGCAGCACCAGCTGACCGACTCCTGGGTGGTCGATCACTTTCTCGGTTTCCTGCGCCCGCTCGACGTCATGGCGGGACCACCACTCGGCAAACTCCGCACTGCGCTCAATGAGTTGTTCGACGAGCCCGGCGATCCAGGGGTCGCCGACGAAATGGCGCGAGGCGTCGCGGAATTGCGCCAGCAGGAGCCTTGCGTGACGCTCCCAGTTCACAAAGAACCGGCGAGCTTCGTCCGTGAAGATCAGCCAGAGCAGATTGCGCTCATGCTTGGGCAGATCGGCGAAGTCGCCAAAGAACCCGGCGCCAGCCCCGAACACGTCATTGGCCGCCTGGTTCCATGCCAGCAGGTTCAGGCACGGATCGATGAGGTAGGCGGGGCGCTCGCCCTGGGCGTCGATGACCGCCTGCATGGTCGTGCTGACGGTCGCGGTCGGTGGCGCCGGTGGTGACGGCTCGACGCCGAGTGGGCCGCCGCGGCCCAGGGTGAACAGGTAGTCGCGCTCGGCGGCGCTGAGCTTGAGCGCCGCAGCGATGCCGTGCAGCGCCTTGGCGGAGAGCTGGACGTCTTTGCCCTGCTCCAGGCGCGTGTACCAGCTCACACTGATATCGGCGAGCTCGGCGACCTCCTCACGCCGCAGGCCCGGCGTGAGCCGCCGGTTCGATCGCCTGGGGAGCCCGACGTCCTGGGGCTGCAGTGCTCCGCGGCGGATGCGGAGAAACGCACCCAATCTGTCACGCTGTTCCATGCTCGGCATGGCTCACCCACTGCCTCGGCCGCGTTGGATTGGCAAGGCTATCATCTTTTCTCCTAGGCGAAGAATGCTCTCGCGGCATCGAGCATTGCGCGCTAGGGTCACCCGTTGGCTGGCCTTCTCATCGGGTTGGGGGGGACTGGGCAGAAGGCCAGCCATTCCCGTTCTTTGAAGCCGATGACAGAAAGCAGAACTACCGGTTGACAATGTCCGCGAAAAGTCTGCACGGTTCAACTATGCATGCCTCGCGCACGGGCCAGCCGGCGCAGCCGTCCCCGGCCGGCGATCGTGCAGGGGGCGAGCGCGTCGAGTTGGCGCCCCGACCAGCCAGCGCCGCAACCGCCCGCCGGTCGGCTCGCGTGTTCGCGGCAACGCACCGCCTCGGCGACGACCTCGCGGATACGCTCTGCCTGGTCGCCAGTGAGCTGGTCACCAACGCTGTCCTGCACGCTCGCACCACCCTGGTCCTCACCCTGGAGCTGCATCCAGGCGTGGCACGCATCGGCGTGCGCGACCGCTCCCCGGCCACGCCGGCGGTGCGCAACTACTCGCCGGAGGCGGTGACCGGCCGCGGGCTGGGGGTCGTGGCCGCGCTGAGCCGCGCCTGGGGCATAGTCGCCGACGGCGACGGCGACGGCGACGGCAAGCTGGTGTGGGCGGAGTTCGACCTCGACGGGACCGGAGGGGCGGACTCCCAGACCGCTCCACAGACCACCGGCCACCCGCGGGGCGCGGACCAGCCCGGCGGCGGCGCGGCCCGGACCCGGACGGTATGGTTTCCCGGCGTCCCGGTGGCGACCTACCTGGCGTTGCAGGAGCACAACGACGCCCTGTACCGGGAGTTGGAGCTGCTCGCGATCGAGCACGACAGCGTCCCGGCGGCCGGCCGTCCCTCGCGGCTGCGCTCGCTGGCGCGCGAGCTGCTCGGCCCGGAGTTCCGCGGCGCCAGTGACGCCCACCGGGACGCGGTCGCCGCGGCCCGGGCCCGCGGCGAGGCCACCGCCGACCTCCAGGCGCGCGCCACGGTTGACATGGTTCCAGTGGCCAGGGCCTATGTGGCGCTCCTCGACGAGGCCGAGGGGTACTGCCGCGACGGGCTGCTGCTCACCACGGCACCCCAGCCGGGCGTGACCGCGCTGCGGCACTGGTTCGTCGACCAGCTCGCCGCCCAGCTGCTGGACGGCCGCCCACCCACGCCCCCGTCGCTCTGAGCCTGGCGCTCCTCGCGGTCCTCAGCGGGTGGCGAGCTGCTCCGCCTTGGCCCGCAGCCCCTCGAGCACGCCGGCGAAGGACTCGTGGAAGGCGCGGACACCGGCGGCCTCCAGTGTCCGGCCGACGTCTTCCATGTCAACTCCGGCAGCGGCGAGGCGGCGCATCACCGCGGCCGCTTCGTCGGCACCGGCGTCGATGGTGCGCTCCAGCCGCCCGTGGTCCTCGAATGCCGCGATGGTCGCCTCTGGCAGCGTGTTGACGGTGTCGGGGCCGATCAGCTCGTCGACGTACAGCGTGTCGGGATAGGCGGGGTTCTTGGTCGAGGTCGACGCCCACAGTGGCCGCTGGAGGTGGGCGCCCAGGCCTTCCAGGCGCGCCCAGCGCTCGCCGGCGAACCGCACGCGGAACAGCTGGTAGGCCAGCTTGGCCTGGGCGACCGCGGCTTGTCCCCGCAGCGACAGCGCCGCGGCGGTGCCGATCGCCTCCAGCCGGCGGTCGACCTCGGTGTCGACCCGGCTGACGAAGAACGAGGCGACGCTGTGGACGCCGGCCAGGTCGCCACCGCGCTCGGCGAGCGCCTCCAGCCCGGACACGTAGGCCTCGATCACCTCTGCGTAACGGGTCAGCGAGAAGATCAGGGTGATGTTGATGCCGCGGCCCTCGGCGATCATCGCCTGGATCGCGGGGATGCCCTCGGGCGTCGCCGGGATTTTCACGAGCAGGTTCGGCTGGTCGATACGCTGGTGCAGGTCGCGTGCGGCGGCGATGGTCGCCGCGGTGTCCCCGGCGAGCTCCGGCGCCACCTCGAGCGACACGAAGCCGTCGGCCCCCGCGCTGGCGTCGAAGGTCGGGCGCAGCACGGCCAGGGCGTGGTCGATGTCGTCGACCACGAGCTCCCAGTAGGCGTCGGGCACCGAGCGGCCGGCGCCGACGAGGGTGCCGAACTGCTCGTCGTAGGCGGCTCCGGCCTGGATGGCCTTGGCGAAGATGCTCGGGTTGGCGGTGACGCCACGGATGCCGTCGGCCACCAGCCTGGCCAGGGTCCCGCCCCGCAGGTACGGGCGGGTCAGGTTGTCGAGCCAGGGGCTCTGCCCCTGCTCGCGGTACAGCCGTTCCAGCTTGGTCATGATGCCTCCTCCTGGACCGCCGCCCGCGGGCGCACGGTCACGCAACAACGTCCGGGCGCCGGGTCGAGCCGCGCCCTGAGGTCGGCCAGCTCGAGCCCGGCGAGCAGCCCGTCGATCAGATCGAGGTTCATCCCGCAGACCACCTCGGTGTAGTCCTGCGCCAGCGCGTGGAACGGGCAGTTGGCGAGGATCAGTCCGCCGTCGTCGGCGCGCGGCTCGTAGCCGAGCTCCGCGAGCATCCCGCGCGCGGTGTCCGCCTGCGCCGCCCGGCCCGCGTCCGCGCCGGCCCGCCGGCGAGCCTCGTCGCCCAGGGCCCGGCCCGCGCGCTCGGCGGCGGTACGCAGCGCCTCGGCGATGGCCACGCCATCATGCTCGGCGTCCTCGATCGCCTCCACCAGTACCCGGCCGGCCAGCTCGTAGCGGCGCTCCGGCAGGCTCACCGCCAGCTCGCGGGACGAGCGGCGGTAGAGTTTGGCCGGCCGGCCCGCGCCAGGCCCGCCTCGTCCCGGTGGGCGCCGGTACTCGACCTCCAGCAGCCCTTCGTCCTGGAGCTTGTCGAGGTGGAACTTCGCCACGTGGCGTGACACGCCCACACCGTCCGCGGCCTGGTCGCGGCTCACCGGCCGGGGCTGGTCCACCACGTAGCGGTACAGAGCACGCCGCATCGGCTCGGCCAGGGCTGCCACGCCGCGCACCTGGGCGTCGAAGTCGTCGCCGCGCATGTGGAGCCTCGCTTCTCAAAGAGATTCCTGTTGACGAAAGGCCGGAGTCCTTCTAAGGTCCATTCTAGTGTCCGTTACAGCAGGGAGGCAACCCGCATGGCAACGACGCCGTCACCGCCGCAGCGGCGGTGACCGGCGTCCGGCGTGGGTCAGCGCGAGCTCGCCGACGCGGCCGGCGGCGGTCCAGGGATGGCGGCAACCGCCCCGGCGCGGGCCGGGAGCTGCACGGCGACCTCGAGACCGCCGCCGGGCAGGGCCAGGGCGTGCGCGTCGCCACCGTGGGCGCGGGCGACCGAGCGCACGATCGACAGGCCGAGGCCGGCGCCACGGGTGGGCGAGGCGACCCGGCCGTCCAGGCGGCGGAACGGCTCGAACAGCGACTCGACCTGATCCGCGGGGATCTCGTGGCCGCCGTTGGCGACCCGCACGAAGGCCCGTCCCTGACTGGTGCCGGTGGCGACGTCGAGCCAGCCGCCGGGCTGGTTGTGGCGCACGGCGTTTTCGACGAGGTTGGCGACCATGCGGTCCAGCAGGGCGGGATCGCCCTCGACCGGGGCGGGCCGCAAACCGGTGAGCACCCGGAGGCCGGCGGCACCGTCCTGGAGCCCGGCGTGGTCGAGCGCCTGGGCGGCGGCGTATGCCAGGTCGTCCGGTGCTCGCGAGCGGGGCTCCTGCTCACTGCGGGCCAGCGTGAGCAATCCCTCGATCAGCCGCTCGCTACGGTCGGTGGCGTCCCGGACCCGCTCGGCCATGGCCCGCAGCTCCGCCGGGGAGGTGTCCGGGTCGGACAGGGCGAGGTCCACCTCGGTGCGGCTGATCGCCAGCGGCGTGCGCAGCTCGTGCGAGGCGTTGGCGGTGAAGCGGCGTTGCGAGTCGAAGGCGGTGTCGAGCCGCGTGAGCATCCGGTCGAAGGTGTCCGCGAGCTCCTTGAGCTCGTCGTCCGGCCCCTCCAGGGCGATCCGTTGGTACAGGGTGCGCTCGGACAGGCGCTTGGCGGTCGCGGTGATCCGCTGCAGCGGGCGCAGCACCCGCCCCGCCACGACCCAGCCAAGCCCCAGCGACAGCAGCGCCATCAGGCCGAGCACCAGCAGCATCGTCTGTAGGAACGTGCGCATCGCCGCGGACACGAAGGTGGTCCGCAGCGCGTTGATCTGGCCGCCGGTGATGTGATCGCCGCGGTCGGGATCCGGCGTGGCCTTGGTCAGGCCGGGCGGCGGCGCCTGGCCGCCGCTCCGCTGCGTGCACAGGACGAGGTCGGGGGACGAGCTGCAGAACACCGCGGCGACCCCGCCGCTGGTCGACGGCCCCAGCCGCTGGCGAAGCAGCAGGTAGCTGGTGGCCACCAGCACCAGGCCGGCGAGCAGGAACAGCCCGCCGTACCACAGCGTCAGGCGCAGCCGCGCTGTCCAGCGCGGCCGGGCGCCGCCTCGGCGCGCGGGCCGGTTGGGCCTCACAGCCGGTACCCCGCGCCGATCACGGTCTCGATCAGTGGCGGCTGGCCGAGCTTGCGGCGCAGGTTCATGACCGTGACGCGGACGGTCTGGGTGAAGGGGTCGGCGTGCTCGTCCCATACCCGCTCCAGCAGCTCCTCCGCGCTGATCACCGCGCCGTCGGCGGCCAGGAGCACCTCCAGGACCCCGAACTCCTTGCGGGTGAGCTGCAGCGAGTGGCCGCCGCGCCTGGCCTCGTGCCTGGCCGGGTCGAGGTGGACGTCGTAGCGGGCCAGCACCGGCGGGGTCGGCTCGCCGCTGCGCCGGCCGAGCGCCCGCACCCGCGCCACCAGCTCGTTGAACGCGAACGGCTTGCCGAGGTAGTCGTCGGCGCCGAGGTTCAGGCCCGCGACCCGGTCGTCGACCGTGCCGGCGGCGGTGAGCATCAGGATCCGGCTGGTGGCGCCCTGCGCCGCGAGCCTGCGGCAGACCGCGTCGCCGTGCACCCGGGGCAGGTCCCGGTCCAGCACGATCACCTCGTAGTGGTTGACCACGGCCTTCTCCAGCGCGTCGGCGCCGTCGAAGGCCAGGTCGACGGCCATGCCCTCCCGGCGCAGGCCGCGCGCGATCGCATTGGCCAGCACGATCTCGTCCTCGACGACCAGCAAGCGCACCCGGGCTCCCCTTTCCTTCCGGCCGGCGTGACGAGCCTGCGCCGGCCGATGTCACGTCTGCGTAAAACGCGCGCGAGACGCAGGCATTACCCCAGGCCACGTAGACCGGTGCGCGACCCGGCCGAGCGGCCCCGGATCCGCCGCGAGCCACACGCCCGGGCAGGTCAGCCGATCAGAAGGAGCGTCTCATGCACGACCGCAGCGACCGGGAAATCCCGGCACGCCAACGCCGCCGGCGACGGCCGCACCTGGCAGCACTCGTCGGCGCGCTGGCCCTCACGCTCGCCGTCGCGGCCTGCGGTGGCGGCGGCAAGTCCAATGGGGTGGCCAGCCTCAGCGGCTCCGACAAGCCCACCGCCACAACCAGCGCGAACACCAGCAAGGACTTCAAGCAGGCGGCGCTGGCGTTCGCCAGGTGCATGCGCCAGCACGGCATCGACATGCCCGACCCGAAGTTCACCGGGAACGGGGGCGTCACCCAGGAGATCAAGGGGAGTCCCGGCAGCAAAGGCCCGGATGACCCGAAGTTCAAGGCGGCGCAGCAGGCCTGCCAGCAGTACCAGCCCAACGGCGGCCAGCTCAAAAAGCCCAACCCCCAGGAGCAGCAGCAGATGCTGGCGTTCGCCAGGTGCATGCGCCAGCACGGCATCAACGTGCCCGACCCGAACCCCAACGGCGGCGGGATCGTGGTGAAGGGCGGCCCCGGCACGCTCAACCCGGACGACCAGAAGTTCAAGGCGGCGCAGCAGGCCTGCCAGAAGCTCCTGCCAAACGCCGGCAAGGGCGGGACGCTCACGAACTCTGGAGGTGGCAAGTGAGCGCGAAGGAGACGTCGACGCAGCAGCCGTCACCCGATGCCTGGCGCTTGGGCGGGCCGGCCACGCTCGAACCCGACGGGCTTGGGCCCTACCCACCGGGACCGCCGGGCCGCCGCCGTGGGCTGCGCTGGCTGGCCGGCGTGCTGGTCGTGGCGCTGCTGGGCGGGGCGGGCTGGTGGGCGGCCGGGCACCCGGGCCTGGACCGTGGCACCGGCGCGGCCACCCCGGCCGCGCCGGTGGCGACCGCCCTGGTCACGCGGGGGGACCTGAGCGGGCAGACCAAGGTCGCCGGGACGCTCGGCTATGCCGGCAGTGGCAGCGTGCAGAGCCCGCTGGCGGGCCGGATCACCTGGCTGCCCAAGGCCGGCCAGGTCATCCGCCGCGGCGGCACGCTGCTTTCGGTCGACAACCAGCCGGTGCAGCTGTTCTACGGCAACCTGCCGCCCTGGCGGGACCTGGCCACCGGGGTCGACGACGGCCCCGACGTCAAACAACTGGAACAGAACCTGGTCGCGCTGGGCTACGACCCCGACCACCAGATCACCGTCGACAACCATTTCACCGCGGCCACCGCCGCGGCGGTCAAGCGCTGGCAGAAGGCCCGCGGCCTTGACCAGACCGGCAAGTTCACCACCGCCATGCCGGTGGCGTTCCTGCCGTGGGCCGCTCGCGTCAAGACGGTAAACGCGACCGTCGGGGGGCGCGCAGCGCCCGGCGGCCCGGTGCTGGACGTCACCTCCGACACCCACCAGGTCAGCGTCGACCTTGACGTCAGCCAGCAGAGCTACGTCAAGGCGGGCGACCGGGTCGACATCGTCCTGCCCGACGGAAGCCACACCAGCGGCCGGATCAGCGACGTCGGCCGGGTCGCGCAGACCAGCGGATCCGCCCAGGACCAGACGACCACCATCACCGTCACCGTCGCGCTGGACCATCCGGGCGCCGGCGGGCGCCTGGACCAGGCACCGGTCGACGTGTACGTCACCACCCAGACCCGCCGGGGCGTGCTGGCGGTCCCGGTCACCGCCCTGCTGGCGCTCAAGGAAGGCGGCTACGCGGTGGAGACCATCGACCCCGCCGGCCAGCACCACCTGGTCGCGGTTCGGCTGGGAGTGTTCTCAGGCGGCATGGTCGAGGTGTCCGGCACCGGCCTGCGCGCCGGCACGAAGGTGGTGACCTCCCAATGACCGCGATGAGCGGGGCGGCCGGCGGCCCCGACGGCGGCGTGCCCGTGCTGGAGTTGCGCGGGGTGAGCAAGCGCTACCCCGGCCCGCCGTCGCTGGAGGTGCTGCGCGACGTCGACCTCACCGTCACGGCTGGGGAGATGCTGGTGCTGGCGGGGCCCAGCGGATCGGGCAAGTCGACCCTGCTGCACATCATGGGCACGCTCGACCTGCCCAGCCGCGGCACCGTGCACGTGGACGGTGTCGACGCGGGCGCGCTGTCGGACCGGCAGCTGGCAGCGCTCCGCGCACGCTCGGTGGGCCTGGTGTTCCAGCAGTTCTTCCTACTCGACGGGATGAGCGCGCTGGACAACGTGGCTATGGGCCTTTTGTACAGCGGCGTGGCGCCGCGCCAGCGCCGGCGGCTGGCCGCGCTGGCGCTGGGCCGCGTGGGCCTGGGCGACCGGCTCGGCCATCGCCCGATGCAGCTGTCGGGCGGCGAGCAGCAGCGGGTCGCGATCGCCCGTGCGCTGGTCACGCGACCACAGATCGTGCTGGCCGACGAGCCGACCGGCAATCTCGACCAGGCCGCTGGCGCGGACGTGCTGGAGCTGCTGACCGAGCTCAACGCCGACGGCACCACCGTGGTGGTGGTGACCCATGACCGCGACATCGCCACCAGGCTGCCGCGCCGCGTCGAGCTGCGCGACGGGCGCGTGGTCGCCGACACCCGCGCGGCAGCCGCCGCGGGCGAGCGGCAGGAGGTGGCACCATGAGCGCCTCCCCACGGGTGCCCGCGCCCCGCCGGCTGCGCCTGCGCGACCTGGTCGTGGTCGGCGCCGCCGGGCTGGCGACCCGGCGGCTACGCGCCGGGCTGTCCGCGCTGGGCGTGGCCATCGGCATCGCCGCGATCGTGGCGGTACTCGGGATCTCCCAGTCCAGCAAGGCCGACCTGCTCGCCCAGCTCGACCGGCTGGGCACCAACCTGCTCACCGTCGCCCCCGGGCAGACCTTCGGCGGGGAGACCGCCACCCTCCCCACCCAGTCCGTCGGGATGATCCGGCGCATCCGCCCGGTGCTGCAGGCGGCGGCGATCGCCACGGTGAGCGATACCGCGGTGTACCGCAACGACCACATCCCGGTCGAGGAGACCGGCGGCCTCAGTGTGGCCGCCGCCGACCTGCAGCTGCCCCAGGCGGTCGGCGCCACCCTCGCCAAGGGCAGCTGGCTCAACGCCGCCACCGCCCGCTACCCCACCACCGTGCTCGGCTCCGCCGCCGCGACCCAGCTTGGCATCGACCGTGTCGGCAGCCAGGTGTGGCTCGGCGGCCACTGGTTCACCGTCGTCGGCATCCTGGACCCGGTGACGCTGGCGCCGGAGCTGGACCAGGCCGCCCTGGTCGGCCTGCCCGCCGCCAAGGCGCTGTTCGGCGCCGACGGCTCGCCCACCACCATCTACCTGCGCGCCGACCCGGCCCAGGTCAGCGACGTCCAAGGCGTGCTGGCCGCCACCGCCAATCCCGAACACCCCAACGAGGTCCAGGTCAGCCGCCCCTCCGACGCGCTGGCCGCCCGTGCTGCCGCCAAGAGCGCGCTCAACTCGCTGCTGCTCGGTCTCGGCGGGGTCGCGCTGCTGGTCGGCGGGGTCGGCATCGCCAACGTGATGGTCATCGGCGTGCTGGAGCGACGCAGCGAGATCGGCCTTCGCCGCGCGCTGGGCGCCACCCGCGGGCACGTGCGGGTGCAGTTCCTGGTCGAATCGCTGCTGCTGGCACTGTTGGGCGGCGCCGGCGGGGTCGCGCTGGGCGCGCTGGTCACCGCCGGCTACGCCACCCACCAGCACTGGCAGGTGGTCGTGCCGCTCAGCGGGGTTGCCGCCGGGGTCGGCGCGGCGCTGGTCCTGGGCGCGATCGCCGGGCTGTACCCGGCGGTCCGCGCCGCCCGCCTGTCGCCCACGGACGCACTGCGGACCGTGTAGCCAGGGTGGACGGCGGCTTCAGGGGACCGCCAGGACACCCACGAAGTGGAGTTGCGTTCGAACAGGGCCGCAGCGGCGGGGCGTGTCCTGGAAGGTCGCTAGTCGCGGTAGTACTCGATCGCCCCGGTGCGCTGGAGGTCGTCCTCCAGGATGGCCTCCACGTCCAGGACGACCGCGACCTCGTTGCTGACGACGACGCCGCCGCCAGGCAGGTTGTCCTGCCACGACACGCTGAAATCGTGGCGGTTGATCGTGGTCGTCGCCGCGAAGCCGATCCGCCGCAGGGTGCCCCGATTCTCGTCGCCCACCCAGAACGGCGTCTCCCATTGGCCGTGGTAGGCCACGTTCAGCATCACCGGCCGCGTGATCCCCCGGATCGTCAAGTCGACCGCGGCCTTTGCGTGCATGTCCCCGGTGCGCTCCGTCACGTGGCCGGCGAAGGAGATCCTCGGGTAGTGCTCGACGTCGAAGAAGTCGGCGCTGCGAAGGTGCGCGTCGCGTGTCTCCTCGCCCGTCCAGATCCTGGTGGCGTCGATCTCACCGTGAAAGGTCGTCTCCAGTGGACGCTCCCAGTCGAGCTCGATCGCGCCGTGGATGTCTTTGAAGAGCCCGCGCACCCAGGTGACCATCATGTGCCGCGCGCGGAACTCCGCCTCGGTGTGGCCGGGCTCGAAAATCCAGCGGCTCATCGATGGATCCTTTCCTCAGATCCTCCAGCCTGCCCCGGGCAGCGTGGACGATGCATGGCGGCATGGCCCCCGGGTATCGTAGGTCGGACGACGATTGGAGGAGCGCCTGAACGTCACCGTCATCGGCAGGCACGCACGCCGCTTTGAGCGGTGCGCCAGGCCGGAGGGGCTGTAACCGAACCATGGCACAGTCCAACGGGAACCCCTTCTTCGCCAACTTCGGCAGCTACGACGCGTCCTTCCCGACCAAGATCCGCGTCGCGTTGGCGAACACCTTGAAGAAGGCGCGCACACGATCCAGCTGCTGCGGGAACTACGGCGAGCCCGGCTGTTGACAGCCGGCCCAGGGGCCCCGTGAGGGTCCCGACGACCACGGACACCCGCACCACCACGACGACGAGCACGGCTGATGCTCGAGCGGCCCGGCACCGGCCGCCTCCAGCGGATGCCGCTCACCCGGTTGGTCGGAGCCGGCGACGGGTTCTCGACACCGGCCGTTGCCGCCGGCCGGCTCGCCGGGAGGCCACGGAGCGGGTCAGCGCCGGGTGGCGCTCCTTGCTGGCGGCACCAAACCGGCCCACTGAATCGGCATGGAATTGGATCTCATCAGCAGGCCGCCCGGCGGTTAGATTGCCCCTTGTCGAGAGTTCAGAGATCGCCCGACAAGGAGGCACCCCGATGCATTCTTCCCTCTCCTCCGAGCTTGCCAGGCAGCACATCGCCCTGCTGCTGAAGCAGGCCGACATCCAACGCCTCGCCAACCAGGCCCGCACCGCCCGCCGCCAGCGCCGGCGGCCGCGGGGCCGGCCTGGACCCCATCACGAGCGGCGTCACGGACCGCTCGGCCTGGCGATCACCTGGCCAGGTGGGGACCGAGCAACGACAGGTCGGCCGCGCTCAGGCGGTCCGAGGCGGACTTGGCCTGGTGTCAGTAGGGATAGAGCAGCGGCGGGCGGCTGACCGCCTCCAGCCGGGCCTGCTCCTCCTGGGTCAGCGACAGGTCGGCGGCGCCGAGGTTGTCGGCGAGCTGCTCCTGGTTGCGAGCGCCGACGATGACCGCCGTTACCGCTGGCCGCTCCAGCCAGGCAAGCGCGACCTGGGCGGGTGAGGCTCCGCGGTCCTTGGCGACGTCCACGATGACTTCGACGATGTCGTACAGCCGCTCCTGGTCGCGGACAGGGGGCTCGTCCCAGCCCGAAAGGAGCCTGGACCCAGCCGGGCCCGGCTTGCCGCGGCGGTACTTGCCGCTCAGCAGGCCGCCGGCCAGCGGGCTCCAGACCAGGACCCCGACCACCACCAGCCGACCGTGGATGGCCAGGTAGAACGGCGCTGCCATCGGTGCCTCCCCTCGAGTACAGCAGGACACATGCCGGCGGTGCCGGATGACACTGCCGGCGGCACGTGGGCGTACCTCTCGCTCAAGAAGGAGGAGTTCGGCCCAGCCAGCGTCAGGCGTCAGGCAGGCGCCGTGCGGCCGTCCTGTTCGGCCTGGCTGATGGCCCAGGCGGCGTTGACGAGGCCGATGTGGCTGAACGCCTGTGGGTAGTTGCCGATCATCTCGCCGCCGCCCACGGCCACCTCCTCGGCCAGCAGCCCCACGTCGTTGATGACCGTCACCGCTCGCTCGAAGGTCGCCCTGGCCTGATCGAGTTCCCCGGCCAGTGCCTGCGCCTGCGCGAGCCAGAAGGTGCAAAGCAGGAAGGTGCCCTCTTCGCCCTCGAGGCCGTCGTGGGTCAGGTAGCGGTAGACCAGGCCGCGCTCGTCGGTGAGCCGGGTGGCGATGGCGTCGATGGTCGCCTTCATGCGCGGGTCGTCGCCCGGAAGGAACCCGGTGATCGTCAGCATCAGGCTGGAGGCGTCCAGGTCGTCGCTCCCGAACGCCTGGGTGAAGGCGCCGGCCTGCTCGCTCCAGCCGCGCTCAAGGATGGCCGTACGGATCTCGTCGCGTGCGGCGGCCCATTCCCGCACCTGTTCCTGGGCGTCCAACTGGGTCGACAGGGCGATCGCGCGGTCCAGCGCCACCCAGCACATCAGCTTGGAGTACAGGAAGTCGCGCGGCTCGCCGCGGATCTCCCACATGCCCTGGTCCTTCTCCCTCCAGCGCACGGCGGCTGTGCCGGCCGCGGCGACCAGGAACCGGCGGGTGACCGGGTCGAGCTCACCGAGCTGGGCGACCAGCCGCTGGGCCGCCCCGAGCAGCTCGCCGTACACGTCGAGCTGGCGCTGGTTCCAGGCGCCGTTGCCGACCCGCACCGGCCGGCTGTCCCGCCAGCCACGCAAGTGGGGCAGCTCCCGCTCGGAGAGGTCACGCTCGCCGCCGATCCCGAACATGATCTGCAGGTCCGCTCCGCGCTGGAGCTGGGAGGCGGCCGCGTCTGCCAGGAAGGCGAAGAACTTGGCCGCCTCGTCGGGGCAGGCGGCCACCCACAGGGCCTCCATCGTCAGGCTGGCGTCACGCACCCAGGTGTAGCGGTAGTCCCAGTTGCGCTGGCCGCCGACGGCCTCCGGCAGCGAGGTGGTGGGGGCGGCGACGATCGCACCGGTCGGCTGGAAGGTGAGCGCCTGCAGGACCCGGCCGGAGTGGTGCACCAGCTCCTTCCAGGGTCCCTCATAGGCCTGGTGGATGCCCGACCAGGAGCGCCACCCCTCCAGAGTGCCGTCCAGGCGAGCCGCGATCTCGTCCTGGTCCCACAGCGGCGGTGGCGGCTCCCATCGCTGTGCATGGTTGAGGGCGAAGGCGACCGTCTGGCCGGCGCGCAAGGTGATCCTGGCGGTCGCGGTCGAGCCGTCGAGCTCCATCGGCACCGGCGTGCTCAGCGCCAGCACGTCGGCGCCGCCGCGGCTTCGCAGCCCCCCGTCCACTTGGCTGAGCAGCGGGTGGATCAGGCCGTACTCGGGTCGCGGCGCGTAGGTGACTTCGAGAGCGACCTGACCCTCGGTGCAATCCAGGCGCCGCAGCAGCGCACCCGGGGAGCCCGCGCCGAGCTGGTGGCCGCTGTCGCCGCGCCCGATCGCCATCGCGTCGACCAGGACGGCCGTGCCGGTGCTCGTCCGGAAAGTCGTCTCCAGTACCATCGTCTGGTCGAGGTAGTGGCGGCTGGCGCGGGCCTGGGAGGCGGGTCGGATCGCGAAGTGGCCGGCGTCCTCGTCCAGTAGGCGGGCGAACACGCTCCGCCCGTCGAAGCGCGGGAAGCACAGCCAGTCCACCGACCCGCCGCGGCTGACCAGAGCCGCCGAGCGGCAGTCCGACAACAACGCGTAGTCCGCGATCGCGAGCTCGCTCACCTGCCTACCCGCCTTTGCCCATCCGTCTTCCTCGCGCAACGCCATCTCCGGCGGCGCCCAGCCTTTGACGCTAGCGGCACCTTACGGGACGACTGCCGCCGGGACCCGGACGGGCCGAAAGGCGCTCCTCCGCGACGGTGACACTCCTGCCATGCCGCTGCCCACATGCGGGTAGCCTGTGACTCCAACCTGAGGAGGACGCCTCATGGCAACGGACCTCAACCACCACCATCGCGACACGCTCGAGCGGATCTTCAGCCACCCGTCGAGCGGCAACATCGAGTGGCGCCAGGTGCTGTCGCTTCTCGAGGCCGTCGGAACGACCACCGAAGAGCTCAACGGCAAGCTGAGAGTGACGCTCGGCCCCGAGACCGAGGTCCTGCAGCCGCCGGGTGGCAAGGACATCGACCAGCAGATGATCGTCGACCTGCGACGGATGCTCAGCAACGCTGGGCTGGCGCCAAGCTAGCGGAACCGCGGACGACGGTGCACCCGGTTGTTCAGCACGCAGGTCACCACCGGCGGGGCCGAGATCGCCGCTCCCCACGACTTCGGCTTCCAGTGCTGTCGGCCAGCGTCCTGTGGACGAGGCCCGCCGCGAGTTGCTGCGGCTTCCGGGCGTGGGCCCCTACACCGCCGACACCGAGGCCTGGGCCAAGAACCTTGGCGTCACCCTCCGGCTCCGATCCGGGGCACTGAGCGACCCCGACAGGCCCTGAGCCCCCCAGGCCGGCGCCGGGCGGCGCGCACCTGGCCGCTGGCTAGCGGAGGAAGCCGAGGAGGGCCTGGTTGAGCTGGTCGGTGTGGGTCCAGGCGATGGCGTGGGGGCCGCCCTGGATGACCACCAGTTGCATGTCCTTGATCAGGCCTGGCAGGCGCTTGCCGGTGTTGGGGAAGGGCAGGATCCGGTCGGCGTCGCCCTGCACCACCAGCACCGGCACATCGATGTTGGGGAGGTCGTCGCGGAAGTCGGTCTCCCAGGTCGGGATGCACGCCACCGCCGCGGTGGCCGATGCGGCGGCGGCGAGGTTCCAGCTCGCCTGGAACGCCTGGTCGCTGACGAGCGTCCCACCGAACTGGTCCATGTTGTAGAAGTTGTCCAGGAACCCCTTCATCCACGCCGGCGTGTCCGCCTTGGCGGTTTGCATGAACCCGTCGAACAGGCTGCCGGGCAGGCCCTCGGGGTTGTCGTCGGTCTGCAGCAGAAACGGCGGGATCGGGGAGACCAGCACGCCCCTGGCGACCCGCTCGGACCCGTAGGCGCCAAGGTAGCGGGTCACCTCACCGGTCCCCATCGAGTGCCCGACCAGGGTGGCCTGGCGCAGGTCCAGGGTGTCCATCAGGGTGTTGAGGTCGGCGGCGAAGGTGTCGTAGTCGTAGCCGACCGTGGGCTGGCTGGAGTCCCCGAACCCGCGCCGGTCGTAGGTGATCACCCGGTGGCCGGCCTCCAGCAGGACCGGGACCTGCTTGTCCCAGGCACGGCCGCTGAGGGGGTAGCCGTGGATCAGCACCACCGGCGATCCCGACCCGTGGTCCTCGTAGTACAGCTCGATGGATCCCGAGTTCTCCTGGCCAACGTTCATGTACGGCACCTGCGGCTCCTCTCTGCCGGGTCGGCTCATTCCGCCGCTCGTCCTCCTTCACCGTGTACCCCGATCCGGCGAAAAGATGACGGAGAGGAGGCGGTCGGCCGCGGCGGCGCAGAGGCCGTACACCAGGTGGTCGCCGAGGTCGGTGGCCAGCACCTTGGCGTCGTACTCCCAGATCGGCCGGTACAGCCTGGCCAGCGGCAGGACGATGTAGCTGGTGGTCCACACCGTGGCGCCGAGGACGAGCCCGTGGCGGACTCTGGGGGAGCGCAGCGAGCCCTCCACCAGTCCGAACAGCCCACCCCAGGCGATCCCGTAGCCCCAGTGCGTCAGGTTGCTGGTCAGTGCGGCCCGCTCGGGTGGGAGCTGGCGCTGGAAGACGCCCTCGACCATCCGCTTGCCGATGTGGGCGGGGGCGGGCGCGTGCTCCCAGTCCTTCAGCCCGGCCGAGAGCTCCCATGCCGGCAGGCGCTCCTGGCCGCCGCCGAGCTTGTAGCGGGCGAACTGGACCAGGTCCAAGGCCGCCGTGCCGACCGCCCCGGCAACAAGACCCTGGGCCAGCGCGCCGAGCGGGGTCGGCCGCGGTCGTGCCATCACGTCAGCCTCCCGGGTCGAGGGCACGAATGAGTCGGCGGGTGGGGGCCAAGTGTACCCATCGAAGGTGGACGCTTGTGACGGTTGGCCGGATGAGACTGTCTGAGCTGTTGACCCGCTCCAACACTTGGCCCGGTCGTCCGTCGTATCAGGTGATTGCGGCTGGACGGAGATGGAGGAGGTCTGTGATGTGGGCCGATCTGGAGGCAGAGGTCCAGGCGAGAATGCGGGACCGGGTTCGAGAGGCGGAGCGGCAGCGGCTGGCGCTGCGCGCCAGGGCGAGCCAGGCCGCAACGCGCCGGCCGCTGGCCGCCTACCGGTGGCGGCTGCGGGAGGCGGCGGGCTTCGGGCTGGTGCGGACCGGCCTGTGGCTGCTCGACGCCAGGAGGGCGTGACCATGACCGACAGACGGCTGGAGGGCGTGATCGAGGACGTCGACATGCTCGATCTCACGCCCATGACCTCGCCGGAGGACCTGGCGGGCATCACCCGGATCAGCGACGTGGCGATCGTGCTCGTACCGGAGTCGCTGATGCCCACCGCGGTGGGCATCCCGATGAACGACGTCGCCATGGTGGTCCCGGTGCCCGACGGTGTCGCGGTCCGCAAGCACACCGGGGCGCTGGTGATGGGCGGGGAGGCCCTGGCCGGCCCCGAGGGGGAGAACGCCGCGCTGATCGTCATCGGCACGCTGGTCCTCACCAGCCCCGTCCGGAAGGTGGCCTACCGCCAGGTCATCGTGATCGGGCTGGTGCTGGCGCCCCGCGGCAGCGAGTCGGCGCTCGGCGCCGGGCTGACGCGGGTGACCGGCGCGGTGGACTACTACCCCTATGCGCAGGGGCAGGAGGTGACGGTGTCGACCGGCCAGCTGCGCGCCAGCGGGGAGATCCTGGCCAACCGGGCCGGCGGTCCCGACGACATCCTGGTGGTGGCCGGCCAGCTCATCGTCACCGGGCCAGTGCCGACGGTGGGGTACAGGCGCATCGTGGTGGCCGGCCAGGTGCTCGCCCCGCTCGACAGCCAGCCGGTGCTCGGCCCCGCCGTCGTCGTGAAAGGCCAGCTCACCTGGTACACGGGGCAGCCCCGCTTCTTCGTCGGCAAGGAGCGGTTCGGGCGCTCGTTCTTCGAGCTGCTGGACCAGCCGCTGACCCTGGCGCTGCTGGGACGCTTCGAGATCGACCCCGAGGTGCCGACGGAGCTGCTGCGGGAGAAGGTCCAGGGGATCATCCTGGTCGGCAAGCTGATCGCGCCCAGACAGCTCGTCGGGGTGCTGCAGCTCCTGACGACGGAGAAGATCGGCGAGATCACGGTGGCCGAGGATGACTCCGAGCCGCGATGACGCGGCGGTCTTCACCCGGATCTTCGACCAGCACCGCCACGCCGTGAACGCCTATTTCCTCGGCCGCGTCGCCGACCCCGAGCTGGCACGCGACCTGCTGCAGGAGACCTTCCTGCGTGCATGGCGCCGCCTGTCGGAGATCGGCCCGCTCCCCGGTGAGCAGCAGCGGGCGTGGATCTTCACCGTCGCGCGCAACCTCGCGATCGACAGCTACCGCGCCAGCGCCGCCCGCCGGGCCGCCGAGGCAGCGATGCGCCACCACGCCGCGACCCGGCAGACCACCGTCGCCGGGCCACATCTCCACGCGGAGCTCCGCGAGCACCTGGCCCTGCTCGACGCCGCCATCCGCAGTTTGCCGGAGGACCTGCGGGTGACGCTGGCGATGGCCACCGCCGGGGGGCTGACCAGCCGCCAGATTGGCGAGGCGCTCGGTGAGCCGGCCGGCACCGTCCGCTACCGGCTCAGCCAGGCACGCAAACAGCTCGCCGCCGCGCTCGACCTGGAGGATGAAGCATGACCAGTCCGCCACTCCACGACCTCGACCACCTGCTCGCCGCGTGGGCGGATGCCCGGCGTCTGCCCGAGGCCGACGCCGAGCGGATCCGCCAGGCGATCGTCCCGCCGGTCCCGGCGCTGGAGGCGACCTGGTGGTCGGAGTTCAACAGCAAGATCAGCACGACCATCACGCGCGCCACCGCTATCCCGGTTCCCGCGCTCGCCGCCCTGCAATAGAGCTCCGGGGCCCGCGGCGCACGGCCACGTCGCGGCCAGCCCCACGGGTGCCGTCGATCAGAGACGGGCGGCTGACTGGCTGCCAGTCAGCAGGACCTTGAGCGCGTTGGTGTCGCCGGCGCGGGCGAAGGTGTCGTAGGCCTCGATGGCGTGGTCGAGCGGGAAGCGGTGGGTGGTGAACCTGGTGGGGTCGAGCTGGCCGGTGGTGACGGCGCGCAGCAGGGTCGGCGTGGAGAAGGTGTCGACCAGGCCGGTGGTGATGGTGACGTTGCGGATCCACAGCGACTCCAGGTGCAGGGTGGCGGGCTTGCCGTGCACGCCGACGTTGGCCACCCGCCCGCCGGGCCGGATCAGGGTCGTGGCCTGCTCGAAGGTCTCGGGGATGCCGACCGCCTCGACGGCCACGTCCGCGCCGAGCCCGTCGGTCAGTCGCTCGATGACCGCACCGGCCTGTTCGGGCGTGGCGACCTCGGTGGCGCCGAACGTGCTGGCCCACTCGCGCCTGGCTGGCGCGGGGTCGATGGCCACGATCGCGGCCGGGGAGTACAGCTTGGCGCCGAGGATGGTGGCCAGGCCGATGGGGCCGGCGCCGACGACCGCGACGGTGTCGCCTGGCTGGACGCGGCCGTTGAGGACGCCGACCTCGTAGCCGGTCGGCAGGATGTCGGCGAGGTAGACGACCTGCTCGTCGGTGAGTCCGTCGGGAATCCTGTAGGTCGAGGTGTCGGCGAACGGCACCCGGGCGTACTCGGCCTGGACGCCGTCGATCAGGTGCCCGAAGATCCAGCCGCCACCGCCCAGGCACTGGCCGTACTGGGCCTGGCGGCAGAACCGGCAGCGGCCGCATGCGGAGATGCAGGACAGCAGCACGCGGTCGCCCTCGCGGACCGACCGGACGCTGGGGCCGGTCTCCAGGACGGTGCCGACGGCCTCGTGGCCGAGGATCCGGCCAGGGGTGACCTCGGGGACGTCGCCCTTGAGGATGTGCAGGTCGGTGCCGCAGATGGTGGTGGTGTCCACGCGCACGATCGCGTCGGTGTCGTCGATGAGCTTGGGGTCTGCGACCTCTTCCCAGCGCTTGTCGCCGGGCCCGTGGTAGACGACGGCTCGCATGGTCTCCTCCTCGCAGTCGAGATCGGTCTCCAGCGTGGCGGCGGGACCGCCGCCGTCCCAGGGACGCATGGCCCGCCCAGCCCGGGACCTTCGCCAGGCGGCGGCCGGTGGCGACCGCTGGGTCCCTGCGCGCTCGCGGACGGGTCATCCGGCGCGCGCCGGCATGGCGGCCTCACCGGCCAGGACATCACGCATCGGCAGCGCTTTCCTCGGTGCCGAGGATCGCCAGGCCCGGCATGGCCGGGAACGGGATGTCGTAGCGGTGCTGGAGGTCCTTGACCTCGAGCAGGGCCGCTCGCAGGAGCTCCTGGCGCTGCTCGGCGGTGGGCACGCCCAGGCCCGCCTGGCACGCGGCCGCCTGGCAGGCGCGGCGGCTGGCGGCCAGATCCGCCGGCAGGTCCGCCCCGGCAGCCGTGTCGAGCAGGACCACCGACAGCAGGCCGGTGGTCGCCTGGACCTGGACTGCCGCCTCGGCTCGGGCCGGAGCGGCCAGCGATGGCCAGTCCCTGGCGGCCAGCGCCCGCAGGACTGCCTGGTGGCGCCGAGCGTCGCTGGCCGTGTGGCGCAACGCGGTGGCCAGCGCCGGAATGGCGCAGCCATCCGCCCAGCGGTCGTAGAGCGCGCCGGCCGCCAGTTCGCTCAGCAGCAACGCGCCGGTCGCGACCGGCAGGCCGTGCCGCGTCAGGCCGCGCTGGTAGTGCTGCCAGCAGCACTCGGCTTGCTGGTGAACCCGATCGAGGTGGCGGTTGGCACGGCGGCCGAGCGGGGTCCGCGGCGCGTACCGCCGCGGCCATCCAGGGGCAAACCGCTCCAGGGCGAGCCGGCACAACTCCTCGTGCTGGAGCTCGTCGCGCAGCATCGCCAGCAGTGACCAGCGAACCTGGTCGCTGTCGCGCCGCTCGGTGGCGCCAACGAACGCCGCGGCGTAGGCAGGCGGCCCCATCCCCTCGACGGCGGCCAGCAGCGACCACCAGTAGGCGATCGCCTCGCGCTGCTCGTCCGGGAACGGGCCGGCGCGCCCAATGGCGCGGGCGGGATCGGTCGGGTGCCAGAACTGGTGCCGCAGCGACTCCCAGAGCCACCGCGGTTCCTCGGGAGCGGCGGGCCAGTCCGGCGCGAGCGCTTCCAGCGGCGGCACGGCTGGCTGCCTCCTGGTCCCGACGACTGGATGCTGTCGTGTTGCCATCAGGCCACCTCCTTGCGGCGGTGTTGCTCCGTGTCCACGCTGGACCGCTGTCCCGCTCGGCGGCAGGGCCCGCCGGCCCTGCCCGGCCGGGACGGTCGACGACGATTCAGAGCTTTTCGCCGGGCGCGCCGCGGGCCAGCCCTTCGGCCTGACCGCTACAGGGGGCGCGGCCGGTGGCCACCGGCGGCGTGCTCCAGCGAGGACTGGAGGAGCGCGGCCGCGACCCGGTCGAGGAAGTCCTTGATGGTGGCCTCGGCGACGCGGTGCAGAGCCAGCCGGTCGACGGTGCGGCCGACGGTGCCCAGCGGCGGGTCGTACCGGCCGTTCATGGCCAACTGGGAGCGGTCCTTGCCCAGCGGTCCCAACTCCAGCTCGGCGTCCAGTCTGGGCAGCAGCCGTCCTCCCGGTTCCCAGCTCATCGGCAGCGACAGCTTGGATGGGAACCGGACCGGGTGGCCCAGCCGCACCGTCACCCGTTTGGCGATGGGAAGGCTACCAGGACCGACGCCGACCTCTGCGAGCAGCGGCGCGGCCCGCTCCACCGCGCCGTCCGCAAGGGCGGGCAGCCAGGTGGACGGACCGTCGAGCAGGGCGGCCTCCACCTGCTCCGTGGGCAGGTCGAGCTCGACGTAATAGCGAAGGAACATGGGGCAGACGGTGCGACTGGCAGGAATGGCCCGCCATGGCCGTTGGTCCCGGCAATTCAGGGACCAGGGTGTCCTTCTGAGGCTCGGAGCGCGCTGTTAGGCTCGTGGTGTGAACGGTGAGGGGGATCAGCGAGATCGTCGGGACCTGCTGTTGGACGCGGGTCTGGCGCTGTCGTCGGAGCGGTCGCTGCCGGCGATCCTGCAGCGCATCGTGGAGCTGGCCACCAGGCTCACCGGTGCCCGCTACGGCGCCATCGGCGTGCTGGGGCCGGACGGCGGGATCTCGCAGTTCGTCTATACGGGGATCACGCCAGAGCAGCACCGGGCCATCGGGGATCTGCCGGTCGGCAAGGGGATCCTTGGTGCGCTGATCCAGGATGCCCGGCCGTTGCGGCTGCGCGATCTTCACAGCGACCCACGGTCGGTGGGGTTCCCGCCCCACCACCCCCCGATGCGGTCGTTTCTGGGCGCGCCGGTCTCGGCGCGTGGGCAGGTGTTCGGCAACATCTACCTGACCGAGAAGCAGGGCGCCGGCGAGTTCGACGCCGACGACGAGCAGGCGCTCCTGGTGCTGGCCTCCCAGGCTGGGGTGGCGGTCGAGAATGCGCATCTTAACCAGGAGCTGGAGGATCGCGTCCAGCGTCTGGACGCGCTGCACGCGATCGGCACGGCCATCCTGCGCGGTGACGATTCCGATGCGGTGATCGGGCTGGTGGCCCGCCAGGCGCGGTCGCTGCTGCGCGCCGACCTGGCCAGCGTGGCGGTGCCCACGGCGGATCGTGTGGGGCTGGTGGTCCGGGCGGCGGAGGGCACGGGCGCGGAGGAGATCGTCGGCGGGGTGTTCCCGCTGGAGGGGTCGGTGTCTGGCGACGCGATCGCCAGCGACCGGGTGATCGTGTTGGCGGACGCGGCCGCCGACGAGCGGGTCTCCCAGCCCATGGTGCGGTCGGGAGCGTTCGGGCCGGCGCTGTTCGTCCCGCTGGCGGCCAGGGGCCGGCCGTTCGGGACCTTGCTGCTGGCCCGCCGTCGCGGCAGCCGGCCGTTCGAGGAGGGGGAGGTCCGGCTGGCGGAGGTGTTCGCCGGGCAGGCGGCGGTGGTGCTGGAGCAGGCCAGGCT